>Ga0233433_10002058_pt1 | contig 18195 bp, 9 predicted proteins | sample SI_122_August201_5_FD_179868 | JGI IMG/M metagenome (GOLD analysis project Ga0233433, IMG submission 179868) | Seawater microbial communities from Saanich Inlet, British Columbia, Canada - SI_122_August2016_100_MG | ecosystem: Environmental > Aquatic > Marine > Inlet | place: Canada: British...
GCTGTCAAATCGCCCGCTGGCCCTTCCGGCCCCATGCTGCGCGACAAGAGTTGCATGCCCGCCCGCTCGTAGCGGACGGCGTATTGCGCGTGCAATGTGTCGTAATAGGCCAATAGCTGCCGCCCCATTTTCTCGCGCAACACCAAGCGACCGATCGCCTCCCGTTCCTGCTCGAAGCTGACCGGATGCACGTCGGTCAGCTTGATCAGAAAATAACCATCGGCCACCTGCAGTGGCTCCGAAATTTGACCTGGTTCCATCGCGAAGGCTCGTTCAGTCAACGCCGCATGCGAAGCCATCGTATCGCCCCAGCGGTGATAGCCCATATCAGCGCCCCGCTCCAGAATACGTGGATCCTGCGAGCGCTTCATCGATAAGTCCACAAAATCCGCTCCTTCTTCCAACTCGGCCATAATCCCCGTCAACTGCTTTTCGTCGCGCACCATCAGCAAACTAAAGCGCACCTGGCGATTATAGGGGCTGTCATTGAAAAAGGCTTGTAATTCGTCTTCCGACACCGCGGGTTGAACAATATCAACACGCTCGTATAGCACCCGTTGCAAAATCTGCCGCTCCTGTTCGGCCATCGTCCGCAAAAACGCCGGCTCTCGGCCCAGTCCCCGCCGTTCCGCCTCCTGGACTAACAACTCCTCCTCCACCATCGCCTGTAAAAACTGCTCCGCCCCAAACTCCCTCCGCACCCCGTCGGGCACCCGTGCCATGTAACGCTGATAATCACTGAGCCGAATCTCCCGCGCCCCCACCTCCACTAAAACCGCTTCTTCCTGCTGTTCCACCAACACCTGCTCCACCACCGCAACTCGCTCTCCTTCACACCCCCCAAATGCCACAACCCCCACCAATCCAAGAAATGACAGGACCGATTCTTTTCCCATCTTGGTCAAGTAGTTTCTACTCTCCCCAACACTCTTTTTAAATCGCTCAACATTTGCGCAGTTCTGATATGCCACCGAGCATATTGCCTTCCCAAGTTTCACAAGACAGTCAAATCTTAGAATAGCCCTCCGCGCCTCACAGCATGTGAGGTGAGAATGAGCGAGTAGCGTACCCGAATCGTGTCCACGCGCACAACCGAGTATCCGACCAACCATTCTCAACACGTTCTTCATCGTCTTTCCCCTTCTTCTTTCATCTGCTGGATCGCCGCCAGCTCCCGCTTGCTCTCCTCCACCCGCCCCGTCTTCAAATAAGCAACCGCCAACTTCTGCCGCGCATCTAAAAAAGCGGGCCGCCCCACCACCGCTACCGCCAGCGCCTCCGCCGCACTAGCAAAATCACCCGTCCGCGCATGCAGTAACCCGAGAAAATAATTGACCTCGACATCCTCCGGCGATTGCTTTTTGGCCTCGTTTAGACTCGTCAAGGCCTCGTCGAAGCGCTGCAAGCGCATAAAGGCTTGCCCTAGATTGTAGTGCCCCATGGTGTAATTCGAATCCAATTGCAATGCCACCCGATACTCCACTACGGCTGCCTCTGGCTGCCCCAAACGCAGATACAGATTGCCCAAATTGTTGCGATAGCGCAGACTGTCTGGCGCGATACGCGACGCCAATCGATAAGCCTCTGCCGCCTGGGCGAAACGGCCCTGCTGCGTATAGAGCAACCCCAACTGCGCGCGGGCCTCGTGGTCGTCGGGCTCGTTGCCTAGCATGCGTAGTTGATCGTTGATTTTATCTAGCTGCTGGTCGAGTGCGCGGAAGCCCGCCAACACCTGCTTGCTCTCCTCGCGCCGGCCCAAACGTTTCAGTGCGTTGGACAGCACGAAGTAAGCCTCCTTGGCAAAGCGGTCCAATGCGATGGCACGGCGGGCGGCTTTTTCGGCGGCGGCGTAATCGCGGCGTTTCATGTCCACTTGCGCTAGGTCGGTAAAAGTAGCCGCATCCGAACTGTCGAGCGCTACCGAACGCACCAGGGCTTCGGCCGCCAAATCGAAGGATAGCTCTTTAAATCGCATCCGGCCCAACAACCGATGGAATGAAGCGTCAGTCGAGTCGCGGCGCACACCTTCCGCCAGTAGAGTTTCGACTTCGCCATATTCGCCGCGCAGGAAATAGATATAACTGAGATCGTAGTAGGTCGACATATGCCCGGGATCTAACGCAAGCACCCGGCGGTGCTCTTCGATGGCCCGGGCGTAGTTGAGTTGCTTGACATACATCGCCGCCATATTGTGCCTGGCCGATACGTGCGTCGAGTCCAGCGTCAATACGCGCTGATAGGCTTCGATTGCGCGCGGATAATCGAGTTGGCGCACGTAGGCATTGCCCAGATTGTAGTGCACCTTGGTATAGGCGGGCGCCAGTTCCGCCGCTTGCAAATAAGCGTCTATGGCCTCGGTATGTCTGCCGCGAGCAGCGAGAGCAGTTCCGCGATCAAAATGCAGTTCGGCGTCTATCGTCGACCCCGGTCGGACCACGACAACTTTTTCCTCGGGTTCTTCCGACGCACAGGCGCAAAGCGCCAAACACGCGAGCAAAAACCTCATTGCGCCTCTCCCTCGACCAAGATCAAATCGCGGTCAACCGGCAAATTGGCATATTCCTCGGCCGCCCCGCCGGGCCAGTGCACCACTACGCGTTCTATCGTCCGAGCCGAGCCCAGACCGAAGTGCAAACGCAGGTCGCTCTGCGAGAGAAAACTCGATCCCGAACGCACCTCATCGACCTGCATCCGCCCGCCGCTGTGCACCTCGACGCGGGCGCCGATGCCGGCTCGGTTGCTGCTCTTGCCTTCGAGTCCGATGCGCGCCCAATGCCCCTGAGCACCTTCGTTGCGCATCAAAGTCGGCGCCGAAGTAACATTGGCCACCAACACGTCGATATCGCCATCATCGTCGTAATCGCCAAAGGCGGCGCCGCGGCTGACCCGCATCAGCACCAGCGCCCCATCCTGTGCTACAAATTCTTCAAAGCGGCCTTCGCCGACATTGAGATAGAGCTGGTTCCGCTGGGGAAAGGTCGTGTCCTCGTATTCTTCGACGTCGCTCTCCAAATGGCCATTGGCAACAAAGAGATCGCGGTCGCCGTCGTTGTCGACGTCGAAAAATCGCGTACCCCAGGCCAAATAGGGAATGCTTCCCTTGCCCAACCCGGCGAGAAAGGTCTCGTCTATAAAGGAGCCGTCGCGCATATTTTTGTAGAGCGTATTGGTCTCCCACTGGAAATTAGTAACAAAGAGATCGGGATAACCGTCGTTGTCGTAGTCGCCCATATCGACGCCCATCCCCGCTTCGACATCGCCGTCCTCGTTGTAAGCCGCGCCGGCCAACAGCCCCTCTTCTACAAAACGGCCTTGGCCGTCGTTGAGATAGAGAAAATTGAGCGTCTTGTCGTTGGCTAAGTAGAGGTCCGGATCACCATCCAGATCGACATCGCCGAAGACCACGCCCAATTCCTTGCCCTGATCACTACCGAGGCCGGCAGCGCCTGTGATGTCGACGAACGTCCCGTTGCCCTTGTTGCGATACAGCACGTCAGAAACCCCGTCAAAGGCCTCGGGACCGCAATAGAGTTGCAAGCCGCTGCCGCCCTCGGCACAGAGCCTGTGGTTGTCATAGGAGAAGTTGTGATAGTTGCCGACATAAAGATCCACATAGCCATCGAGATCGACATCGGCAAAGGCGCTGCTCGCGCCCCATTGTTCGTCGCCAACACCGGCGTGCGTCGTCACATCGACAAAGGTGCCATCGCCCGTATTTTGATAGAGCGCGTTGGCGCCAAAATTAGTCACGTAGAGATCGAGATCCCCGTCGTTGTCGATATCGCCGACGGCACAACCCATGCCATAACCCGTATCGCCGACACCAGCGCTCGTCGTCACATTTGCAAAGGTGCCATCGCCAAGATTGCGATAGAGCGCGTTTTGCGGCGTTTTTTGGTATACAGTACCCGGTACGGCGGCGCCATTAACCAAGTAGATATCCAAACGACCGTCGCCATCGTAGTCGAAGAAACCGCCGCCGGGACCCACCGTTTCGATAACGAATTTTTGCCCGTTCGAGCCATTTATGTGCACAAAATCGATGCCGGCCTCGGCCGTCGCGTCATAAAAACGAGGCTCGGCATACACCGCGCTGGTGCAAAGAATGACAAGTGCGAAGAAAAAAAACATACGCAAACTCAAATTACCTTCCGTAAGTCAATGCAGTATATAAATATAGGAGATTTAAAAAAATAGAGCCATAACCAGCTTGAGTCCGTGGCGATCGGTCGTTTAATACGGTTGGGAACAACGAGATTCAGACGGGTAATCACCAACCAACACCGGTAACGATGGGAAATTGAGCCGACACAGATCAAAAGGTCCCGAGCGACTTCGGCCACACTTCTTCGGCGATCGGAGGGCGGGCATGGCGCGTGGATGGGGTTGAATCCGCTCGGGCTCCGACATAACTAAAAGCAGTATACCAGCACAACGCAATTGTAGCTAGCAAAATAACAGCCCAGCGACTTGAACCAACTTCCTCATCTCCGGTATCAAACGCCGGCACGCGACGACTACCCCAAAAAAGCGCCGCACCAACTAGTACATAAATCGCGGCACCGACGACCAACGCCGCGTCGGCACCCACCTCCATCCCGAGCGCCACCGAGCCGACCGAGCCCAACACCGAAAAGAAACCGTTCACCGCCCAGAGCCAGGGCACAATCCCGCCGTGTTGTAAACCGCTCAAGCGCAGACTGGTAGGAAAACAGATGCCCAGCAAGCCCCCTAAAGGTGCCACCAGCACCAAGGTCAAACCGACTCGCGCCGCCAGTGACCAGGCCAAGGCCCCGTCGAGCGCACTGCCAAGCAAGAGACCGTAGATACCACATATCACGCCGACTCCTGCACCAACCAGCCCCAGACCGGACGGACGCGCGAGCAAAGTCAGTCGGTTGCCGGCGAGGCTGCCGAAACCAGTGCCTATCAACAAGGCAAAAAGAGCGACGGCCAGTGTCAGCGTCGGATAGCCCAAAAAGAGACCAAAACGCTGCAGCAGATGGATCTCCACCATCATAAAACCCGCCCCAAGACCCGCCACATAGAACGCCCATAGCAGTGGTGGAACTTCCCCGCGCCTTCGCTTTCTCAACCGACCCATCGCCAATGGCCCGATCAAAGCCAATGTGCACATGATCCCCGAGCCGATAAACAAGTAAACAAGCTTCGCATCCAGCCCTGGTGTCACGTCGTAGAAAAAAGGCCGATTGTCGGTCACAGGCGAAACATCGAGCCCGGAGTTAGCGACAAAGGCGGCGAGCTCCGCAGTTCGCAACGGCGCAAAGGCCTTCCGCTCGCGCAAACCGGGCAGGAAATAAGGGTGGAGTTCCAGCTCTGCCATCACTTTACGCAACTGCCTGAGTTCGTAGGCCGTATAGGGCTTCTTCTGCACCAGCAACAAGGGGCGATAAGCCTCTTCGCTCGACGCATCGCCACGCGTGCCGTTAACCACCACCAGATGATCGAGAATGCGCCCCGGTTCCCCGCCGCGCTCCAACCACAGCGCTTCCAGCGTCACCACCACTCGCAGCATCAGCGCATGATTGTGCACCACCAACGCCAACCGACCGCCGTCTTCGAGATGGTCGAAGTAGGCGGCAAAGGCCTCCTGGGTGAAGAGGTAATTTTCCGCCAGCGCATAGCCGACGAGATCCGCCGCCTCGGCATAGACCAGAGGCAGCGCGATAAGATCGTAGCGCCGCTCCGAACGCTGTAGATAGTTGCGCCCGTCACCGGTGTGCACCTCGACGCCCTGTAAGTCATAAAGATGGCCATTGTAGGCGCCGCGCTCCCGCACCAACTCTACGAGTTCCGGATTGATCTCCACCGCTTCTATGGCGCGCCAGCCCGTCATTAGCGCATAGAGCACGTCGGCACCGCCACCGGGACCTATGATCAGCGCCCGCTCTCTCTTGCCGAAATAATAGGGGAAAAACGCCGCCTCCCTACGCAAAAAGAACAGCTGCCGATAATCGCCTGGAAAGCGAAACATATACGAGCCACCACCGCCGTCGACATAAAAATTCAGCCCTGTGTTGCCGCTGCGGTCGACCATATCAGTACGGGCAAACGCGCTCCAACGGGTCTCGACGACCTCGCCGGTATTGCGCGCATTCCCGAGGGCGCGGAACATCGGTTTGTCTGGCGCAGCGGCCAACGCCGCGAGGTCGACAGCCCCGTCGCGCGCGAAAGCCATCCCAACCACCAGCGCAGCGCCCAGTACGAGCATCGTCAGTCGCATAATAACGCGCTCCGCCAATAGCGCACCCGCCACGACTACCAGCACCGCGGCGCTGAGCAGCGCCGCCACACCACCGAACCATTGCAGCGCCACCACGATCCACAGAATGCCCAATGCGGCACCGACCAAGTCCCAGCAATAGAGCCGCTGGCTCTGCGCGTGTCGAACGCGAAAGACGATCGCAAGAAAAGCACCCGCCGCGACAAAGGGCACACCGGCCACGACCACCATAAACGCCAATGGCATGCGTGGATAGACCGCCAGTAATAACGCCCCCAAGCCCATACTGCTGGCGCAAAAAGCCGCCCAAAGGGCCAGATACTGTGACAGTCCCTCGGCCTTCGGGCGAATAGCTGCACTCAACGCCGCCCCCAAACCCAATCCGCATACCGCGCCCGATACGACCAAAAAAGTGTAGTGATAGTGCTGCAGAAACGAGAACAACCGAGTCAGGCCGATCTCATAAGCTATAACCCCCGCCGATAAGATGCCGACGCTCAGCCTCAATCTCATTTCCGTGTTCACTGCACTACCTCTATCGCATCCGCTTCTGCGGTGCGGCCCTGGCGCCTGTAGAGTTGTGCCAGCATTTGGCGAGCTTTGCGATAATCAGGATCGATGGCAACGGCTTTTTCGAAGGCCGCGACGGCGAGCACCTGCTGCCCCTGCAAGACATAGGCATTGCCCAGATTGTGGTGAGCGCGGGCGTATTCGGGATCGCGTTGCAAAACAGCCCGATAGGCAGCGATCGCCAACCCCAATTCGCGACGGCGCAAATAAATATTACCCAGATTATTGCGGGCGTTAAGATGGTCCGGCGCGATCACCAAAGCCGCCTGATAGGCCTGGCTCGCCGCATGATAGCGACCGATGCGCGCATAGACCGCACCGAGATTGTAATAAGCATCGGCGTCGTTGGTATTGAGCACCACCCAAGTCTTGTAGTCGAGCAACTTCTGGTGCTCGTCCTGCAGCGCGCGAAAATATTCGAGTAATTTGCGGCCCCGCGCCTCCTGCCCGCGCCGCACCAGCGCCTGGCCGAGACTATAATATATCTCGTCTCGGTCCGGATCGGCGTAGAGTGCCCGTTGCAACAAATCCACCGCCTCGTTCGCCTGGCCCTCCTGCATTAACAGGATACCGAGCCGACCCTGCAACGCGGCGTTGGTCGAATCGGCCTGCAGTCCTATCCGCAAAGCCGCTTCTGCACGGACGGCATCTTCCTTGGCCAAGTGGATCTGGGCTATCAATTCATACGCTTCTGCGCGATCCGGCTCTACCGCAATAACCTCTGTGAGCTGATGTAGAGCTTGTGCGAATTGCGCTTGGGCGAAATAGACCCGGGCCAGTTGGAACATCAATTCGACTTCTCTCGGCATCGCAGCAAGCCCTCGGCGCAGCACGTCGGCAGCCGGGCCGTAATCGGTTTGCCGCGCGTGCAACCCACCTAAATTGAAATAGGCTTGTAGATAATCCGATTGCAAGGTGATCGCGCTTTCGTAGGAAAGCACCGCCATCTCCAGACGCTGCTGCCGCAGGCGGATATTGCCCAGCAAATAATGCGGTTTGGCCAAACCGCCATCGATTGCGATGGCCTTGTCAAGTGCCTCGATGGCTTGGCCGAGATGTCCCTGGTCTGCGTAGAGCCGGCCCAAACCCACCCAAGCCAGCGCCGAATCCTTGTCCATGGACAAAGCGCGATGATAGCTGGCTTCGGCCTCGGAATACAACCGTTCGCGCAAGAGCGCACCGGCCAAATCAATATGCGCTGCTGGCAACTCCGACCTACTCTCTGCCGTTGCTCGCAACTCATCCAAGGAGCGCGACAGCGGCGGCAACGCCGCCCGAGTCTTAGCCGGCAATATCAGCGGCGCCTCTTGCCAGAAACGCACCAACTCCCCACCGTCTTCGTCATCCACTTCGGCTATTGTCGGTACCGTTGCCACATTTTTTTGCTGCGCACTATCCGCCGGCTCAACGACCTTGAGCACCTGGCCGCCGCGTACTGCCATCAACTCCTGGCGGATGCCCGAAGGCCATGAAACTACCACCCTTTCGGCCACCTCGCTGTGCCCCAGCCCAAACAGCAGCCGCGCATCGTTTTGCGATAGATAGCTTGCTGCGCTGCGCTTTTCGGTTGTCATCACCCGCCCATCGACCTCCACAACTACACGCGCACCGTAGCCATCTCGATTACTCGTGCGTCCTTGTAGATCTAGCGCCAACCAATGGCCCGCTCCGACGGTCTCGTTTCGCAACAACACCGCCCGCTGCGCCGTATTGACCAGCAAAATGTCGGCGTCGCCGTCGTTGTCATAATCGGCCACAGCCGAACCGCGCCCGACCATATCCTCCGTCAAATCCAGACCCGCCGCTTCACCGACCTCAGTAAAGCGTCCCCCACCATCGTTGAGATAGAGCTGGTCGAGTTGACCGTAGGTCGCCTGCGGGTCGAAGCGGTCAATGTCTTCGTCGATATGGCCATTGGCCACATAGAGGTCTTGGTCTCCGTCGAGGTCGACGTCGAGAAAGTTGATGCCGAAAGCCAATCGGGACAAGCTCGTAGCACCAAGGCCAGCATCCATCGACACATCCATAAAAAGTCCGTTGGCCTGATTGCGGTAGAGGGTATTGCTCTCCCATTGAAAATTAGTCATCGCCAGATCCAAATGCCCGTCGCCGTCGATATCGGCCACATCCACCCCCATCGTACCTTCGGGTTTCCCGCCTTCGTTATAGGCCACCCCGGCAAAAAGTCCGACTTCAACAAAGCGCCCGTTATCATTGCGGAAGAGAAAGTTCGGCGTGGCGTCATTACCCTGGAAGAGATCGGCATCGCCATCGCGATCGTAATCGAAAAACACCGCACCCAACTCGCGGCACTGTAGATTTAGCAAGCCCGCCGCTTCCGTCACGTCGGCAAAGCGCTCACCGTCCTCGTTGCGAAAAAGAAAGTCCCGCCGCCCCGGATACTCGGTCGGCGCGAGATGCCGCCTGGGCCGTTGTAAGCCCCCTTCCAAACGCATGTCTTCTTCGGCAAACTCAAAATCTAGATAATTGGCCACATAGAGATCTACGTCCCCGTCCAAATCGAAATCGACAAACGAGGACCCCGTCGACCAACTTTGGTCCGCGCCAAGACCGATGTCTTCGGTGATATCGCTAAAAACCCAAGCCTCGTCCGCGCCTTCATTGCGGTAGAATGCATTGCGGCCAAAGTTCGCGACAAAGAGATCTGCATCTCCATCGTTATCAAAATCGCCCGCCGAAACCCCCATGCCATAACCCACATCCGCAACCCGCTGCGCCTTACCGATCTCGACAAAGCGCCCACCCTCGTTGTGATAGAGTGCATTCCTCGGCGTATTTGTGGAAACATATCCGGGCAAATCCCCTCCGTTCACCACATACAAATCCATCCACCCGTCCCGATCATAATCAAAAAATGCCGCGCCCGAACCAATCGTCTCCACGCCGTATTTGCGCCCAGACATCCCGCTCGTATGCACAAAGCCGATCCCCGCCTCCACTGTCGCATCGACAAAGCGCACTTGCCGCGGCAATTCTATAAAACCTGCCCAATCGCTGTGGTCATCAACTATTGCCTTACTCCCATTGGCACTTTCCGCCACGTTCGTATCCACACCCGGCTGCATATCTGCGCAGGCAAATTGCAAGCAACAGAACGCCAAAATAAAGACTTTCAAATCTAACTCCCGAAGGAACGAATAAGCTATGAAGTAAAACGGAGTCATTTGTCTCAGGGGAAATTGAGATGAGTTGATCTATCGAAAAGATATTAAGAGTCACGGCGCCGTAACCGTGGACCGTTGCATTAGGCTAGCCTTCGGCGCCAAAACAGTCAAGCGTCTCTTGCTCACATTCGCAGCCGCCATTATCATTTACAGAACTCATACATAACAAGGAGGCCCCCTTGCCGCGTCTCTTCCCCCTCTGTTGCATTCTCCTGCTCGCCGCCTGTAGCAATACACCAGAGCCACCGACGAGCCCTGACGTACTCGCCCGCGTCGGCGATGTCAACATAACCCGCAACCGCGTCGAGCGGGCCGCGGACAGACTCTTCCCCAAAGGGGCCGCCGGCGATATCCAGCGCCAGGCCCTCGAACGTCTTATCGACACCGAGATCTTGCTTTTCGCCGCTCGCAAACTGGACCTCGAAAACGACTTCCACGTTAAGAGTAAAGTCGCACAGCAAGAGCAAGAACTGATCCTCGCGGAAATGTACCGCCGCGGCGTCGTAGCCGAAGACGACAATATAGACCGCGAAGAGGCCCGTGCATATTTCGATCGGCACCGGCTCAGCCAGCAGCGCCGCCTGAGCCGCATCTTAGCTAGCGGTCCAGCGGCCATCGACCAAGTGCTTGCCCGCCTGCGCGGCACCGACGGCTTCGCCACGGTAGCCAGCGAACTCTCCGACGACGGCAATACCGCCCAGCAAGGCGGCGATCTCGGCTGGAAAAGCCGACTCGATTTCAAGGGCCATATCCTACGGCGGATGATTTTCTCAACCGAACCCGGGGCCATCATCGGTCCCGTCCAGGAACCAGACGGTTTTTCGGTCTTTACCGTCACCGGTGAACGCGAAGTACCCTTTGAGGTCATGGTCTCTGCCGTAATCGAAGCGATGCAGGAACAGCGCCGTGCCCTGGCCACTTTCGGTTTTCTCGAAGAATTGGCCGCCCGCGCCGACATCAAAGAAGAAAGCAAGACTTTTAACCTGCTGCTCGGCCGACTCAGCGAAGCCGGTCAAGAAATGCCCGAGTTCAAAAAGGGGGAAAAACAGCTGGTGCTGTTGAGTCTTGACGAAAAACCGTGGACACTGAATCACTTTATGGCCGCGATGCAGAGCGAGCGCGACCGCGCCGAGATCCGTACGATAGACGATCTGCGCAACTACGCCCGCCGGCTCTACGCGCTCAAAGTCCTGTTGCCAAAACACGCCCGCGACATAGGTATCCACGAAACAGAAAGTGTCTCAAAGAGCATCGAAAACACGCGCCGCCAGGCGCTCGTTGAGCGCATCCGCCAAGTAGAGATCCTCGAACGGCTCGACCCTTCGAAGGAAGAGTTGCGCACTTATTACGATGCCCATAAAGACATTTACGTGCTCGAAGAGCGAACCTCAATCCTCGAAATCCTCGTCGACACCCACCAGCAGGCCGACACGCTGCTAGCCGCGATTGAGCGCGGCGAAGACCTCGACGAGTTGGCCCGCCGCTACTCACGGCGCAGCACCCGCATCCGCCGCGCCGGCGGCCGCCTGCAGCTTTTGCGTCCGGACAAATACGGCAACATGGGATGGGAGGCCAGCAACGCCGAAATCGGCCAAATCGTCGGGCCGATCAAGACCGGACAGGGTTTCACCGTTTTCAAGGTCTTAAAGAAAATCCCCGGCAGGCAGCAGAATTTCGACGAAGTTTGGGGGCGCGTACGGGCCCATCTACTGCAGGACCAGACCCAAGAGCGCTTCGACGAGTTGCTAAGCAAACTCAAAAGCCAATACGAAGACCAAATCCAAATCTACGAAGACAGGCTGCAACCAAATACCTGATCCGTCCCGTCCGTAGTCAGCAATCAGCGCACGAGCAACATGCGCGATAAATGTCTTTGCGGGCCGACTTGTGCCGACACCAGGTACAGTCCACTGGCCGCCTCTCGACCCGCCGAATCGCGACCGTCCCAGGTCATTTCGTAGATCCCTGGCGAGCGTTGGCCCTTCATCAGCGTCCGCACCGCCTGCCCTAAGGCGTTGTATACTTGCACTTTTACCGCAACCGCTTGCGGCAGGGACATTGAGATCACCGTTTCGGCGTTGAAGGGATTCGGGTAGTTGAAGAGTTCCACCGCCGCAGGCTTTGCCGCCAGGGCCATTCCGCCGAAGACCATGTCCGCTTCATCTACCAATTCTAACCCAACCGGCGGCAAGCCGCTGGGCACTCGCGCGGGTACGCCGACCCTTATCGTCGAATCCGTCAGCGCGTGCATAAAGGACAGCAGATCTTGTTTCTCGCCCGCAGTTAAACCCAATGAGAATAGATCGGGATCGAGATTTTCAGGGTCGATCGAAGCGTCGTCACCGCCGCCGCGATCGTAAAATTCGATAACATCCACCAAGGTCTCTAGCGCCCCGTCGTGCATGTAGGGCGCTGTCTGCGCGATTTGCCGCAACCCGACAACCCTGAAGGCCCCGATATCCTCACGGTTGCCGCTGTTCAAGAAGCGACCTTCATCACGCCCAGTCGGCCGCGGGGTCCCGGTATTGGTCGTCGCCGAAGCCCGACCTGGTCCGACTTGCTCGACCCCCTGGACGCGAAAACTCGAATCGGTAAACAATGGTCCACTGTGACAACTGGCGCAGTTGGCCTTCCCGTGAAAGAGTTCTAGCCCGCGCAGTTCGGCTGGCCCCAGCGCCCCATCGTCGCCGGCAACATAACGGTCGTAGGCGGTATTGACGGTATTCTGCTCGCGTTCGAATGCGGCTAAAGCTCGGCCGAGCGTCGAACGGGTAATCACTGACTGCAAAGGCGTCGGGTCGTGAACGCAATTCAAGCGCGGCAACTGACGCTCCACCGAATCGGCTTCGGCGGGGAAGGCCCGGTCAAACAACTCCATGTACTCCGGTATGCTCTCCAACCGAGCGAGCACACTGTCGACGGCCATTTCGCGCGGGTAGGCATCGCCGCGCAACTCGACCCGCACGATAAGCGGCCTGAGCGCTTGGGCCTCGAGCCCGCGATCCTTGCCGTCCCAGAGCATAAAACCCTTTGGCGAAGGTAGGCCAGACTCGTCACCATTGTAAGCGACATTAAAGATCGTCATCGTGTTCCGCGGTTCCGAGATCACCGTATCGCCGGTGATCGCCGAAAAACCCAATACCCTATCCGGTCCCAAGCCCTTACCTGAAGTGCCTGCAGCCAATTGCCGCCCGTCGGCCATGCCTAAAGTCGGCAGATGGCAAGTGGCGCAGGCGGTGTCCTTCTCGCCGCTGAGGATCGAATCAAAAAAGAGCAGCCGCCCCAATTCGACGCGATCCGGGTTGAAGAGATTGTTCTCAGGGTAGGGCACGGGCGGCACGGGCTGTAAATCAAAGCGCTGCCGCAAATCGCCGTTTTGTGCTCGAGCACTGAGGGGTGCGCCAAGCGAAAGGATAACAGCCAGAATAGCCAGTGTAAATCTGCGTTTCTTCACGGCTATTCTCCTCCCGCAATGTTCTGCGGGGCGCGTTTGACCATACCCCACGAACGCGTCTGTACCGCCGTGCCTGTTTGTACGCTCGCCGCACAGCGAAAACCGATATCTGGTCCTTTAAAATCCGGGGCATCTCGCGCCCGATACGTTGGCCGCACGTGACTGGCGTCTACTGCATACGAACCCCCGCGCACCGCTTTAACCACCCCTTTTTCCGGACCTTGCGGATTGACGTCGGGTCCTAGGGCGTAATAACTTGGATGGTACCAGTCATTGGTCCACTCGAACACATTGCCGACCATATCGTAGGTCCCAAAGGGACTGGAGCCATCACGGGTTTGGTAGCCATCCCTGTTCGAACCGTCGAAATATCCCACTGGGTTGGTACTGAGTATCGTTCCGTAGCCACGTTCGAAGGGGTCATGGCTCTGGAAATAGTTGGTCCGATAGGCATCAAGCCCGTCGCCCCACGGGTATTTACGGCCGTCGTCGCAACGAGCGGCGCGTTCCCATTCGGCTTCAGTCGGCAAGCGCTTGCCAGCCCACTCGCAAAAGCCCGTAGCTTCGTACCAGTGCACAAAGGTGATTGGATGGACCTGACGGCTCAAGGTATTCTGCAGCGTCCATTCGGGAAGCAGCGAGCCGGTGGCCTGTTGGTACTCGCCCCATTGTGCCACTGTGACTTCGTACTTATCTATAATAAAGGCATCTAAGTGAATCTGGCGTACTGGCTGCTCGTCAAAAGCCTCGCCTTCCGCTCCGCGGGGGAAGGAACCCTCGGGCACCAACACCATTTCGGTAGCAAAGCCAGTAGGCAAGCGCACGATCTGTTCTACCTTTTCATACTGGGCAGCGACGGGCAGGGCAAGAAGTGCTGATAGAGTGAGGCCAATCCGCATGATCATTTGCAAAATATCTCCCTAAACAAGAACATTGCTAACTATATCCGCACGAACAAACGTTTAGTCAATATAGGCGTAGTTGAAATTTAGCTCCAGCGTTCGCAACGAGCATAGCCAGACCCTACATCTGCGACAAAGTGATCAACAAGCGCCTCGAATTTAAAAATTGTTACCTGGAACCAGAGATACAAGCCTTTGATTGGATAGAATCTTTTTTTACCTTACACATAGAGCTCGTATAACGACCTCACTTTCCGGCAATAGCAAGGACCCTATGATTCGCCGACCCGCCCAATATTTCCGCATCGCCTTAGTCGCCTTCGCATTGCTTAGCGGCGCACCGCAACTCGACGCAGACCAACTGCGCTACGACTCAGCGAGAGACTGGCGCCAATGGGAATTGCCATTAGGTGCCGTCGATCTATCGTCTGCAGGCGTAATACAGCCTACCCAAATCGAACGACGCACCGACGCCGTACGGGACTTAGGCGCCTTTGGCGGTGGCATACGCAAGGTCGGTTCCAACTCCAGGCTGGCCCGTTTTGCTATCGATGGCGACCCGACAACCGGCTGGGCTCCCGATCCAGAAGCCGATCCCGAGGACTGGTTTATCGAAGTCGATCTCGGTCGCGCAATATCAGCTCACAGTGTTACGCTGGTTTTTGACTCGGAAGCCCCGCCGTACGAACTATTCGATTTGTTGATCTCCACCGGAGAACCCGAAACCGATTTTATCGCCGCCCCCATCGAAGGCTCTCTCGTCTATCGCACTAAGGAACGCTTTAAAGAAAACACCCGCCATCGGGTAACCTATCAGATCGAGGAAATCGATGTCGAGCCACTAAAAATAATCCGCTTTGAACCGCTGTTATTCGTAGCAGGCGCCCGCTTGGTTGAGGTCGAAGTCGAGTCCGTCGGCGACAACATCGCCCTCGGTCTGCTCGAGCGCGGAGGCACGGTCGATATCAATATCAACCTCGCACAGGTAGAACAACAACCGCTGGGCAAAGCCCGATCCCTCTTCGATGGCGATTTATACGAACGCTGGCGCGCCGGCACCGCCTCGCGTGGTTCCTCAGATATTCTCGCGCACATAATCCTCGATTTAGGAGCCGTCTATTGGGTCGACCAAGTACGAGTAATCGGCGGGGTAGTCGTGCGCTCAGGTTTCGGTGGCGGTATTACCACCAGCCACTATGTGCAAAGACGGCGTTGGGATTTCCGCTTTTACGAATTAATGACCTCCGACGGCTCGATCTCACCCGATGGCTCGCGCCTCTACACTAAGCACTTCTCCGGCGCAGCGCCCGAAGACCAACGAGTCCGCGGCCTTGTAGACCATCACTTCGACCTGCTTCCCACGCGCTATTTGCGCGTCTTCTGGAAATTCTGGGACACCAGTTGCTTTAGCCTGCAGCGCCTCGGCGAAGAAGGCGGCGTCAACGAGGTACCCGGTTGCGCTGCCGGCGGCACAACCGACGAGATTCAGATCTTCGGCGAGGGCTTTCCACAACAGGTCGGCTTCCAATCGCCACTTATCGACTTGGGTGAAGGCAAAAATATCAATTCGATCGAGTGGGGTGGCGACCAGCCGGCGGGCACACGGATTGAAATCCGCACCCGCACCGGCAACGAGGTCATAGAAGCTTTTACTTTCCACGACAAAAACGGCAAGGAAGTAACCCAGAAGCGTTACGGGAAGCTCATCCCGAGTTTCAGGGGCGCGATCGATACCACACGCGTACCCGGCAGCGATTGGAGCCCATGGAGCCGGATCTACAGCTTCTCGAACGAGGCCTTTCTCTCGCCTTCGCCGCGCCGCTACATGGAAGTAGACATCCGCATGACCTCCGATTCACCGGACCGCGCGGCCACCCTAGACTACCTCGCAGCTAATTTCACCGAACCGTTGGCCGGCCGCGCACTAGGCGAGATCAGCCCCCAACAGGCCGAACCCGGCGTACTCACAGAATTCACATATCATCTGAAACCCCAAAATACCAGTGGATTTGACCGTCTGGCTGTCGAATCCGCCGCGCCATTATATTTCACCAAGGTAGCTCGCAATGGCGTCGAGCTCGATGTGCAAGCAGATTCCACTAAAAATGGTTTCATAGTCCACTTTCCCAATCGAATTCGCACCGACCAACTCATTGAACTCAAATTCAAGTCTTCCGTATTCCGGCAATCAACACGCTTCGATGTGTTCCTCAAAGACAGCAACCAGGATGAAAGTGTGCGACAGCGCGTCGATCCCGGCGATGCCTCCGCCCAAATCGAGAGCAATACCAACGTCGTCAGCCTACCCGTCAGTCAGAACCTCTTCGCAAATATCGCCTTAAACTCACCGGTCATCACTCCCAATGGCGACGGTGTAAACGATGAACTACGGCTTTCCGCCGACTTGGTGAATGTGCTCCAACCTCGTCCTTTGCGGATACGGCTTTACGACTTAGCCGGTCACCTTGTCTACGACTACAGCGAAGATGTGCGCGCCGGCCAACAACAGTTCAGTTGGGACGGCCGGGACCGTAGCGGAACTCGAGTAACACCAGGAGTTTATGTTCTCGAAATCGCAGTGGAAGGCGATGCAGGAGATGAGCGCGCACAGGAAGTCATCTCAATCGTCTACTAAGCCGTCGACATAGGGTATGACACAATTTTAGAAGACCAGATACGCCAAGTTCGGTATGAAAAACCTTGACAAACGGTTCTGGTTCTTTAAAATTAAGGGCCTTGTGTGATTGAACGGAAGTTTTATGAAAAGAGGTCCGCAGGCAACAGACGGATTTTTTCATGGATTTACGATTAATTCAACGCTCGTTGCTCACGTCAGTGGGTCTTTTCCATTAACTCTCTCAGATCATTTCATTTTGAGTCATTTCATTTTGAGGAGGATATCAAATGCGCAAAGTCCTAGCTTTATCACTAGGTGTTATGCTCGTTGCCGGTGCTGCCTTCGCGCAGGAGCCGGCCGAAGTACCCCTGTTTTTCGCCGTCGGTATCCCCGCCGGTAACCTGCCCACTATTGATGGTGATGGTTCCGACTGGGGTTGGGTTGATCGCAGTTTCGAAGTCACCATTGATGACATGAACCCGTTGACGGGTGGTGCCGACGACGCCGATGATCTTTTCGTCGACTTAATCATTGGCTGGAGCGATGCGAACAACCGCATCTCCGCCATGATCCACGTGCACGACGATTTTCTTATCGTCGACAAGAACCCGGCCTGCACCTTCCGCGACGACAACTGCGAAGTGCATTTCGACCCGGATAACGGTGGTGGTGGCCCCTATTCCGCTCCCAACGACCAGGACTTGCAGCCCGCATATCAGATGTGCTTGAGCTTTTCCGAACAGTTCTCGCGCGTCCAGATGTATAACGGCGCCTTGGGTAACTTCGAGCAGGACGCTTTGAACTTCTGGTGGACGCACACCGACTTCGTCGAGGCCGGTCACGTCAACCAAGGTCAGGAATACTACTATGAGTTCAGCGCCGAACTGATGGACCCGATCTCGATTAGCGGTGGTCCTGACGCCAGCACGGTTTGGACTTTGGCGGCTGAGCAGTCCATCGGTTTGTCGATCTCGGTCGACGATGCCGACGAGGGCCTCAATGCCAATGGCAACGATCCTCTAGCTGAGGACTGCTGTGAGAATGGTTTCTTCTGGCAGGCTCAGTTCAGCATGGCCGAGCAGTTCATGAACACCGGCGGTATGCCCGACGTCTTCTTGACTCCGATTGATGGCGCCACAGCCGTCGAGGCCACCTCTTGGGGTCAGGTCAAGTCGCTGATCAACGAAGAGCTGTAAGATCCGTTTTCAACAGCTTTTCGCATA
>Ga0233433_10002060_pt1 | contig 18187 bp, 14 predicted proteins | sample SI_122_August201_5_FD_179868 | JGI IMG/M metagenome (GOLD analysis project Ga0233433, IMG submission 179868) | Seawater microbial communities from Saanich Inlet, British Columbia, Canada - SI_122_August2016_100_MG | ecosystem: Environmental > Aquatic > Marine > Inlet | place: Canada: British...
AAAGCCCATCAATCATCTGCAAGAAAATCACGGCGCCCAGCCATGGCATTAACGGGAACATCCACGGCGTCAAAGCCCCCAAAACGGCAAACCACAGCAAAACACGCCGCGTTCCCATGCGGTCCATCAAGGCCCCGCCATGAATGGAGAACACAGTGGTGAGAATATGCCGCGCACCCAAAACCAGCCCGATCATCATGGGGGATGCGCCCAGGTGCAGCGCCCATAGCGGCAGCACAACTGTGATGACATTGTTGATGGTATTGCCAAACGTGCCGGTGGCATAAACGGCCAATTGGGTAGACAGCGGGATTTGAATTTTTTCGTCGTCGAGTTTTCCCCCGACAGTTTCTTCTGTGCTGCTATTCACCCCTGTTTTCCCCCGGTATTCTTTTTTTATAGTCTCTGATCATCACAGAGCCGCCCCCGACTGTCGAGGGAGGATATCGTTTGTGAAAATGTTATGAGAGGGGGTACTTGGGCCTTTGCCCAGAGCACAGAATACGGATATTCTGGCGCTGGTTATAACGATTATTAACAGGGATGAAATGATGTTGGAACTTTATCATGCGGGCCTGACGGCGTGTTCAAAAAAAACGCGGCTTTGCCTGCGTGAAAAGGGTATCCCCTATGTCAGCCATTTCGTCAATCTGAAGAAATTTGAACAGCACAAGCCGGAATATTTGAAACTCAATCCCAACGGCCTGGTGCCAACCCTGGTTCATGACGGGGTAGCCATCATCGAATCCACGGTGATCAACGAATATATCGATGAAGTATTTCCAGATGTTCCCCTGCGCCCTGAAGATGCGGCAGGCCGGGCACGGATGCGGGTCTGGGGCAAACTGGCAGATGAAGCATTGGGCCCCAATATGATGGTGACGTTTTCCGGGGCGGGCGGGATTGGCAATGCGGCCAGGGATTTAGATGATGCGGCATTAGATAAAATTCTGGCGGGATACCCTTTGCGTGATCGTCGCGAAGTGGTGCGAAAGGTGGTTCGTGGCGGGGGCTTCTCAGAAGCAGAATTTGCCGCCAGCAAGGAAAAAGCAGGGTTCATTCTGGACCGCGCCGAACACTGTCTGGGTGAGGCAAAATACCTTGCGGGTGACACTTTTTCCTTGGCCGATATTAATATGTTGCCATTTATTGATCGCTACCAAGAACGCGTGGTGCCGGAATTGGTGAGCCCGGATCGGCTGCCCAAGCTTTGTGCATGGCTAGAAGAAATGATGGCCCGGCCCAAAGTTATTGAGACCTATGCGCCATCTGAAGAAACCCGGCCCAAAGATGGGGCAGCCTAATACAAAACCGGGTCCTGAAAAGGACCCGGTTTATATGAAAACTTATTCCCGAAGTCTTAAAGGGTGGTTTCTTTCTGTCGGCCTTCGGTGAAGTAGTCCTTGTTATTCAGCTGGCCTTTGCCGGCTATCACGATTTGATCACCGGGTTTCTTCACCTGATATAACATGCAATTGCCATCGGTTTCATTGTGAAGCTGATAATACTGGTTGCCCGGAATCAGCGCACATTCACCTTCGTTGAGATGTCTTTCTGTCGCTTCGCCATCTTCGCTATCTTTGGTCCGAAGGGTCAAGACACCCTTCATCACCAGAAATGATTGGGATGTGCCAACGTGGTAGTGGAATTCATTCCGCGCACCGGGTTTGTACACATTGCACGCAATAATTAGGTCTTCTTGTGCCGCGATCAGGGTGCGTTGGCGTGGTTTGGGCGGATTTTCAATATCCACTTTTTCAAAAAGATTGTTAATTTGGGCCATTGGTGCCTCCTGTTTGGTTTTATTGTTGCTATAAGATTACCCCAAAGCAGCGATCAGGTGTAAAAAAATGGGGGGCCGAAGCCCCCCACTGATTAACGATGTTTTCGATCTTATTTTTTGCAGATCAGGTTTTTGGCTTCCGCCCCTGCGCGCAAATACACAAAGGTGCAGGTCATGCCGGGCTTCACAAACTTGCGTTTGGATTTTTTGCCATTCAGGGTGACCTTGGTCCGTGAACCAGAAATTTTGGCTTTGACCTCTTTGCCTTTGTAATTGATCCAGATGCGACGCCCACCGCGTTTGGTTTTGGTGACCTTCCCGGTGTGTTTCAGATAGGTAACCTTGGTGGTGACCAGAACGGCTTGTTTAAGCAGCTTTTGAACTTCCGGGGTGACATTCAGCGCATTACGAATGGCTTTGTCGACATCTGCCCCGAAGGCCGGTGCCAGGTAGCGGTTGGCTGCCTTGACAGATTTGGCAAAGGCAGGGTCTTGAGCACCCTTTTTATAAGCAGCGCGCAAGACGGCCAAGCGTCCGGCGGGAACCTTGGGTGGCAGGCCAGCAATGCGCCATTGGCCACCAATGGCTGTAATAATCGCTGCCAGCTGTTTGCTGTTGTTATCGGTGATCAGTTCTTTGGCGGTTGGCATTTTGGGCCAGTCTTTATCGCGTTCCGGTGAATAGACCGTTAGGAAGTGACCACGGCCACGTTTAACCATGGGGGTGTTGCTTTCCACGCCGCCCATCATGATATCAATTTCGCCACGCATCATGGCCAAATGGGCATCAGGGCCGGTGTAGCCCGGGATCATCTTGAACTTGAGGCCAAAGGCGCGTTCTGAAACCTTGGCGAAAATCCAGCGTCCGCTGCCCGGTCCACCGGTTGCCATCTTCAGGACCTTGCCGGATTTGCGAAGATCAGCAATCGTTTTGTAGGGCAGTTTGGAATTGATCATGATCATTTGATAGCTCTCGGATAATTTTCCGAGGTAATTCATTTTCGCCATGTCAAAGCGGATGCCCTTTTTTTCCAGAATCTGGTTCAGGAACATGGCCGTATTAAAGGTGCCCATGGTCAGGCCGTTGGGCTTTGAATTGTAGATGTAATTAAGGCCAAGAATATGTCCCGCACCTGGCATGTTGCGCACCACAAAGGTGGAGCCCGGCAGGTTCTTTTGCATATATTTGGCGATTAAACGGCCCCAGAAATCAAACCCCCCACCGGCACCAGTGGCGACGATGAAGGTGATGTTCTTTTTCTTGAAATAATCAGCGTCTCCAGCCGATGCAATTGAGGGGGCAGCAGCAATTGCACCAATGCCAAGGGCAGCTGCGCAAGCAGTAAGGGTCTTTGAAAAGGCCATGAAAATCTCCCAGATGTCATACTTTACGTTATTGATCAGTGATGGTTCACAACCGTAATCAGGCAATTGACACCTGCGGTCGAGGCCGTCACATTTATGCCAGACATTTACCACGATCCAGAACGAGAGGCAAACCGGGGCTTGTTTTGCCCCTGTTTGCACAGAAAATGGGTGTGTGGTCGCTTGAAAGTTAAAAAACAGGGGGAAGCATGAAAAAGGATTTGAAGGTAGAACGCCGCACCCGGCGCTGGCAGGAACAGCGCTGGATTCTTGATATGATCATCCAGACTGTTGGACCGGAATGGGATCAGGGACGCATCCATTCAAAGGGCGGGCGTGCTGGTTCTGTTGGAACCGCATCTTTTAATGCGGCCGCCAGCCGCATGAAGAAATTCAATGATATTGGCCCGGAATTCACACGCGGTGGTCGTCGGGCCGAGGTCCGGGCCCATGCATTCGAAGAACAGCACCGCTATGTTTCTGCCCGTGCTGAATATATGACAGCATCCCTGTTTTATGCATCCGCCCAATGGCCCTATTTTGACTATGACGATACCGTGCGTGAACTGGAAGAACGCATGAACGATACCTATGCTAAATATATCACCTATGCCCCGCACCCCATTGAACGGGTTGAAATCCCGTTTGGGGATTCTGCCCTGCCTGCATATTTGCATTTGCCCCATGCACCAAAACCCGGTGAAACATTTCCCTGCATTCTGGTGACCGGTGGCATGGATGGGTCCAAGGAAAACATCGTGTCCATGTATGGCGATCCGGGGCTGGAACGCGGCATGGCTGTTTTGGCACTGGATGGTCCGGGGCAGGGGGAATGCCCGGGCCGGGGCATTTACCTGACGCCGGATAATTTTGCCGAAGCTGGGGTCGCTGCGGTCGACTGGCTGTGTGATCGCCCGGAAATTAATTCCGAAGGCATTGTCATTCGCGGTTCATCCTTTGGCACTTACTTTGGGACCGTGGCAGCGGTGGCCCTTGGGGGCCGCATCAAGGGGGTGTCAGCCACCGGTATTTGTCAGGAACCGGGTGCGCACACTATTTTTAATATGGCATCCCCCACCTTTAAGGTGCGTTTCATGTTCATGTGTGGCTATGAGGATGAGGATGAATTCGATGAATTCGTCCAGGGGTTTGACCTGACCCGGGTGGCAGACAAGATGACCTGTCCTTATATGATTGTTGCCGGTGAAGATGATCAGCTTTCCCCGATCCAGTACACGTATGATCTGTTCGATCAAATCACGGCGCCGAAGCGTTTGGTGGTTTATGAAAGCGCCAATCATTCCATTAAAGGCGGCCCAGCGGCAGCCAATGGCGAAGATCGTGAAGTGATGATGTTCGACTGGTTGGCTGACCGGGTTGCAGGGAAGCCTATGAAATCAGAGCTTTGGTATATCACAGGGTCAGGGCGGGCCGAAATCACGCCTTATTAAGGGCATATTTACCCCTTTTTCTTGAGTTGTTCCCATGTTCCATGTTTGAATTCAAAAAAATGCATTCAATAAGAATTATCAGTTAAAAACAGGGAGTTTATAAAAATGCAAAATCGATTTTTAATCACCAGTGCATTGACGGTTGGTGCCGTGGTTTCAGCCATGGTGTTGGCACAACCCGCATTGGCCAAATCAGGCAAAGACTATTTCAAAGGCAAGACCGTAGAATGGATTGTGACCACGTCTCCGGGTGGCGGCCATGATTTCTGGGGGCGCTTGCTTTCGCGGCATATGTCCAAAAGGCTGGATGCGAAGTTTGTGGTCAAAAATCGTCCCGGTGCAGGACATATCATCGGCGTTAATCTGATCAACCGCGCCAAGGCCAATGGCCTGACCATTGGTAATTTTACCACGGGCCTTATTTTCTCTCAGATTTTAAAGAAAAAAGGCATCCGGTTTGATCTTTCCAAGATGTCCTGGTTGGGCAAGTTGGCAGCAGAACCCCGGACCATGACCACGGGGGCAAAGTCACGTTACAAGAATTTCGAAGATGTCCTCAAGGAAAAGAAGGTCATCAAATTCTCGGCTTCAGGGGTGGGGTCCGGTTCTTATACGGATGCGTTCATGATTGCGACAGCATTCAACATTCCTCATAAAATTATCACGGGTTATTCCGGGTCTCAGGCATCTTTGGCACTGCTTCGCGGCGAAGTGGATTTGTTAATGGGCAGCGAAGATTCAGCGGCCTCTTATGCACGTGCCGGATCGGTTCGGATTGTCATGCAGGTGGGTGGCAACATCAAAGGCATTCAGGATGCGAACAATTATGCCAAAACCCAACAGACCAAGAACATTCTTAAATTAATGACCAACATGGGTAACCTGTCGCGCATTGCAGCCGGTCCGCCAAATATTCCCAAAGACCGTTTGGACGCCCTTCGTTCGGTGTTCAGGGCTTCTGTTGAAGACAAGAAATTTATCGCTGCTGCTGCAAAGGCAGGACGGAAAACAGTTCCGGCTTATGGCGATGATGTGCGCAAGATGGTGGTGACCTTATTGGATCAGCCGGCCGAGATTGTCACGCTCTTGAATAAAATATCCAACGTCAAAGTTGCGATGGTTAAACACTCAGGCTCTGTCTCCAAGACCAAACGCGGTGGTCGTCGTATTTCGATCATGTATAAGGGCAAAGAGGTCAAGGCCAAGGTTTCAGGGTCACGCACGACCGTCACCCTTAATGGCAAAAATGCCGTCCGTAAAAAAATCAAGGTTGGTATGAAATGCACCTTCACTTATCCAGGACCGGGTAAGGAAGCGAAGCGCATTGATTGCAAAGGCTAAGACAGATTGAGACATTAAAAGGGCGCCTTCGGGCGCCCTTTTTTTGACTAGATATTGCTTTCTGCCATGTCATTCTTCTGTGATGGCGCTAGAAAAAAAGGTGCGCCGATCGTGTCCCGGTCTATGCCATGGGTTTCGACGAAGCCATCAAAGGAAGACCGGAGCATGGCAAGGATCGGATTAAAACCCGTACCATCTTTGGATGTGGATTGTTCCTTGATGCGTTCCAGTGCCGAAATTGCGACCATGATCTGGATTGCAATTTCTTCTGGCGTTTTGGCCCGGGTCCCGGCGATCAGGGTTTCAAGTTTTGGCACATCGCGCGCCAGTATAAATCCCAAATGGGTTTCATCGGTATTCAGATGCAGGTCCATCAGGGCTTCTGATGCTTCCGCTATGCCCATGTTTGGCTGGGCGATGTAATGAAAGGTTGGCGGCGCAAAGGGGGATGCGACATTCGTATCTGATTCCAATGAACCCCCGTTTTCTGTTTTCTGTGCAGCGAGTGCCGCTATAGGAGCAATCAGCGCCGTGTATTGATTGGTGTTTTCAGGTTTGCGATGATGCTTAAGATTAAGGTTTGGATACACGTCCTTAAGCGCTTCGGCTTTTTCCGAGTCTACTAGCACCCGGACGGGGGCCGTGCTTTTTTGGCTGTACAGAAATTCAATGAGCGACAAATAATGCGGATCATCTTCACTGGCCGTTATAAAGATCATATCGGGCGGGGTTTGGGTGTAGTGCCGCTTGAACGTTTCAGGGGTTCCTGAAATCCTGCTCTGGTGCCCCGCCTCAAGGTTTAGCTCATGCAAGAACAGGCGATCGGTAATGGAAGGTTCGTAAATCTGTATGATCAAAGGTTCGTCCAATCCCTGCGCCAGAATACAGCTGAATTGTTTTCAGCTGTGGTTTGAATGAGGTTCGGGGGTGGATTTGGGACTTAATTAAACGCCAGATTGAATGTATGACGGTGTTCCAAGACTGACCCAGCGCCCAATAACTGCATAAAAAACCTCAATAAAACAAGTATAAACACATACATATCATCAACAGGTATATATACCTAGTTATTTTAGGGTTTCTATCCTTAATTGCTGGTTGAGACCGGCACGAGGCAGTGTTTCAGCCAGATAAAAGCTGGGTGAAACACTGGGATGTGATTTAGAAAGTGCTTTGTGTTTTATGAAATGGGGTCAGGCGGGGGCGGGGAATACCAGCGACTTGATGACCACAGGGACCGCGCCTGATGTCGGGATCATGGCGCCAATGTCGATATAATCGAACTCGCTCAATTCAATGCCATCAATGGATATGGTGGCCGCTTTTATGCCCATTTCCTCTTTCAGGTGGAGCCCTAAAAGTCCGCCAACATCCAGATCATTGACCAAGATAAGCGGGTGGTTGTTTTCCGTGAATTTGGCCATACCATTTTTGATGCCCGTGCAAAAATCGTCCAGCCTTTTGTAAGTGGCAGAACCGCCCCAGTGAAAGGAAACCGCAACAGGCTGATCGGCCTCTGCAAGATCAAGGCGCGTTAATGCAACGGTTATGGCGTCACTGATGGTGTCGGGATCAAGGATGTCCAGGGTCAGATCAAGTTCCGGTGCGATGACGGGTACGTTGCGCACAGGGACGGTGTCTTCGGGCTTAATGAAAATGGTGCTGCCCGAAACTTGAATGGTGTACTGGGATGCCCCAATGACTGTGGCGCGAATGGTGGCGCGTGGTTTCTCAATCGCTGCGGAAAACTTTTCCACGCCTTCACGCACGTGCCGGGCCAGCATGGGGCCAAGGTCACCGAAAGATTCTGTGTGGTTGTTGTAAACAAATTCGGAAACCCCACCAGAGAAAATAAGGGCTGCAACGTCAGATTCCCCATCAAGGCGGGGCAGGCGCAACAGGGCTTCGGTCTCGGCTGAGAGGGGGGAAAGCCCTGCGGCTTCAAGGATGCGCGTGGCCATGCGTTCGGTAATGCGTTCCAGATCCTGTTCGGAGGGTTTGTCGCCAAGATTAAGGTCAATGCCCAGCTCTTTGGCATAGGCCTTGCCTGTGGGTTCCAGACGATTGATAGAACCGTCTTTATCCATGACAATCAGGCGCGCGCCCCCTTCAACGGCGGTGACTTGCTCGACCTTGCCGCCGCGACACCGTGCAAGCTTGGTCGTCCCGCCACCGATATCGATGTTCAGAACCAGCCCGTCGATTTCTTTGGATCGTGTGATGGCTCCGGACCCGTGGGCGGCCATGGTCGATTCAAGCCCGTCCCCTGCGCTGACGGCGACGAATTTCCCGGCATCGGCTGCAAACAATTCACCGATGGCCCGGGCATTGCGTCTGCGCACTGCAACCCCGGTCAGGATTAAGGCACCGGTGTCGATGTCTTCCTGTTTGAACCCGGATTCTTCGTAGGTTTTTTTGATGAAGGCTTGCAGCGCATCGGAATCAATCACCTCACCATCCAGATATGGGGTGAAGTAAATTGGCGATTCATGCACCAATTCGCGGTTGGTTACCACGTAACGCGCATTTCGCTGTTCCAGCGTTAAGCGTGAAAAAGCTAAATGGGATGTAGACGAGCCAATATCGACACCGACACTAATCAGGACGATTTCGTCTTCTTCCAAAAGGTTACGTTCCGCGTTTGAAAACTGCGCGCCATCATCAATTGCCATTGCGTGTGCTACTTACCTTTAGGAGTTTGATAGAGTTCTTCTTCCATCCGGGTCGTCGCACCTTCTTTACGCAAGGTTTCTTCGAATTCCTTGCGCAGGTAAGGGTCTTCCATATCGTAGGGAACGGCCGAGCCGCCATCGCGAATGTCGATGGCACCATAATCGTTCATTTTCGCACCAGGTGCGCCGGCGCGGGAATTTTTGCCGGGGTGGACCGGGCCAAACCATGCGGTCAGGCGCAGCGGACCTTTGGAGGCACCGAAATGCTGGTGGAACCATTCGCCGCTCATTGGTGCGGCTGTCACCATGCCCACCGGTTCGTAATCCTGGCGCATGACCTTGTCCATTTTGCCATCTTTCCACGGGGTGGGGCCTTCTGATGATGGCCAGGTATAGGTGTAGCCCTTGCCTTTGATGCAAATCAGAACGGCGGCACTGCCATGGGCATGGGCTTTTGAATAACGCCCGGTTTCATGCTGGCCGATCCACAGGTAGAAATTCTGGTTGGCCATGTGGGGTTCAATCCGGCGGTAACCCGGTGAACGACGGTTATCCAGCGGCAGTTCGCAATTAACGATATCGGCAATGATGTTGGTCTTTTTCATGGCCAGACCACGGATGGGGTCAGCTTCAATATCATCATTGGCTTTGTAATAATCTTCCGTATCGGGATCAAAGCGATCGCGAAAATTATAGGGGCAGTTCATGATGAAGTCGGTGTTTTTGAACATGTTGAACACCTGGGGTGCCAAAGAACCACCCAAAAGCATTGCTGGCGAAGATGCGGCATTAATGATGCGATAGCAGGCGTTAATGGGGATCGCAAAAAGTGATCCGGCCTGCCATTCGAACACATGCTTTTGGTCTTCGCGGCCTCGTTCCCAGACTTCTGTGGTGCCACGGCCTTCAACAACAAAGTATTGCTGTTCAAACAGATGCTGTATCGGGTTCAGCGCGCCAGCACCGGGGACTTCAATGACATGACAGCCCCACAAACCTTCAGTGCCCCAAAGCTGGATGAAACTGGCATTGCCACCCATTAGATCCCAGTGTTTCAGTGGCAAGTCCTGAACCCTTTTAATACCGATGCCGCGGAAAATGGGAATTCCCTGAGCTTCCATCCAATCGTCATAGGGCATGTTTGGTTTATCAAATAGACCAAAGCCAGATTTAGTTTTGAGGTCAGTCGGTTCAGTCCACTCAATAGCCATTTAAAAATCCTCAGGAAATTGATTGTCATAAGATGAAAGTGCGGCGAAAAAACCGCGTGTGTTGCCTCTTTTTAGCACCTATTCAGCCGGTGGGGCAAGTTGACCCTAACACCCGTGAAAATAGGGGGGGTTAGGCGCGCCACGCCCTTTTATTGATCGCTTCAATCAGCCATAATCATAAAAAATTTAAGGGAGCGTTGCGTGGAATTTGATCTTCCGGAAGAGCTAAAAATACTGAAACAGACCGTTCGACGGTTTGTTGATGCGGAAATGATCCCCCTTGAGGGCAAATCCCTGGATGGCGGCAAGATGAAACCGGACATTCGGGCACTTTTGGAAGAAAAGGCCAAGGCTTTGGGGCTTTGGTTGATCGACGTGCCCGAAGAATTCGGTGGCCAGGGCCTTGGATTGGCAGCGCGTTCTGTGGTGTGGGAAGAACTGGGACGCACCGTCACCCTGCCAACCCGGGGTTATTCAATTCTTGGCCCCGATGTCAGGCCCATTCTTTATGCGCTGGAAGGGGAAATGCGGGAACGTTATCTCTATCCCGTGATCCGGGGCGAAAAGACCTGTTGTTTTGCCCAGACCGAACCCGATGCGGGATCAGACCCCGGTTCCATGCGCACGACGGCTATTCTTGATGGCGATGATTACGTCATCAATGGGGTTAAACGCTTCATCACCGGGGCCGATCATTCAGATTTTGCCCAAGTCATGGCCGCCACGGACCGGGAAAAGGGATCACGGGGCGGCATATCATGTTTTTTGGTGGATATGGATACCCCGGGCATTCGTCTTGGCACCCAATACAAGACCTTCACCGAAGAAGGACCATGGGAAATTGTGTTCGAAGATGTCCGGGTGCCAAAGGACCATCTGGTGGGCGGAGAGGGCAATGGCTTTCGTCTCGCACAAAAATGGTTGGGGGTTGGGCGCATCAAACAGGGATCACGCGCATTGGGGGTGACAGAACGCTGTCTTGAATTGGGGGCTGGCTATGCCAAAGACCGCGTGACCTTTGGCGCGCCCTTATCGACCCGACAAGCCACCCAGTGGAAATTGGTGGATGCTGCTGTGGCGCTTCAGGGTGCGCGGTTGATGGTCTACCACGCAGCAGAGATGCTGGATTCCGGGGCGGATGCCAGACTCGAAGCCTATATGGCGAAACTCTATTGCACAGAAATGGCCTGGAAGGCGGCAGATGACTGCCTGCAAATTCATGGCGGGGTTGGCTTGACCAAAGACCTGCCTGTGGAACGCATTTGGCGGGATCAACGCAGCCACATGATCACCGAAGGCACGCCGGAAATGATGCGCATGGTCATTGCCCGCACGGTGATCCGCAATACCAATTAAAAAACGGGTGCCCTTACATTAAGGCGCCCGTTTTTTTAGTTGCTGATTTTGGCGTTTAGTATTTGTAGCCAAATCCGACGCCGAACACCCATGGATCAAGATCGGTGTCCGTGGTGGTGATGGAACCGTTATTGACCGTGATGTCGGTGGAAACGTATATCTTCTTGAGATCAACGTTAAAGGACCAGCGGTCGTTGATGGCAATGTCCATGCCGACCTGAAATGCCAGCCCGAATGAGTCTTCGTATTTGACGGCGGTAATGGCGCTCGATTTTTTCACATCATAAAACATTGTGTAATTGAGGCCCGCACCGACATAGGGGCTGAATTTTGCTTTCGGCTGGAAATGATACTGCAGGGTCAACACCGGCGGCAGCAGGGAAACCTCACCAAGATGGGCAACCCCCGCAACATCAACGCTGTTTTTGGTGGTGGCAAGAATCAATTCTGCAGCAATGTTGTCGGTGAAAAAATAGGTGAAATCCAGTTCAGGAACAGTGTCACTGCCAACCCGTGCAGAGCCACCTGAGGTGGTGGTGCCATGGGTATCGGACGTCAATGTGGCGGAACGCAGGCGAATAATCAGGTCACCCTTTTGTTTGGCATGAAGCATGCCTGGCTGTATCGCCAACACGGTAAAGGCCAAAAGGCCAAAAGGCTGAAAGCAGAAATGTTAAAAAAACGGGTGAGACCAGACATTAATTATTCCCCTTTTTATTTATGTCCGTTAGACGAATTTGCGCGAGATGACAGAGTCATGTCTTAAATATATATCGTTAAATCAACCTTGATTCATTCTTAATGCTTAGATATCTATCGAATACCATGGCATTGAAATTTTGGCAACAGGTCATTGGAAAGCAATGTTATTTTTAATTGAATAGATTGGAGCGTGAATGGGGGAGGCGCTAAAGGGATGGGTGTTTATGGTTTAGGTGCCAACACCACCAACGCATCAAGGGCCACACATCCTTGGCCTTTGGGGCAGGCAAGCAGGGGATTGATATCGACGGCTTCGATCAATCCCTTGGTCTCGTAGGCGAACCGTCCCATTTTTAAGATGGCATCAACCACCGCATCGCGATCCGCAGGGGCAGCACCCCTGTAACCATCCAGTAATTTTCCGGCCCGTGTGGCATCGATCATGGCTTCGGCCTCTGCCCGGTTCAGGCCGGCCCGGCCAAGGGCGACGTCTTTATAGAGTTCCACCATGATGCCGCCGGAGCCAAACACCACCACAGGCCCCATTTCAGGGTCATTGGCGATGCCGAGCGCCAGTTCAATGCCACCTAGGACCTGTTCAGCAACCAGAAACCCATCGATTTTTACCGCCCCATCATAGTGCGCCACGTTCTTTGTGATTGCATCACATGCTGTTTTAACCCCATCGGCATCTTCAAGGCCAAGCATGATGGCCCCGGCTTCGGTTTTGTGGGGCAGGTCAGCGGAAACCGCTTTGACAACCACCGGAAACCCGATGTCTTGTGCAGCCTTTGCGGCACTTGGCCCATCGGCGGAAAATGCTTCGCGGGCCAGTGGTAGGCCGAAATCTGCCAGTATCGCCTTGGATGTCGTTTCATCCAATGCGGTTGGTTTATCCCCGGCCAATGTTTTTAATTCTGCAATGCGGGATTCTTGTTTACCCGTTAAGGGGCTTGAATTTTTGGGCTCGGATTTTGCGCGGGTGCGCCGGCCGATCTGGTCAAAGATGCGCCCAAAGACCCGAAAGGCGCGATCAGGATCGGAAAGATAGGCCAGATGGCTAAAGGTTTTGCGCAAAGCCTGTGCGTGATCGGTCAGGGCAACATTGGCCGGTGCAAACAGGGCGACGGGCAGGGTAGTATCTTCGCCTTTGGTCCATTCTGAAATTGCTGCAAGGTTCAATTCCTTGCGTTCAATCCCGGGTGCCAGGGGCAAATCCTCTGCGACCAGCAGCAAATCAAAATTGGGGTCGGCGGCAAAGGCCTCAATGCAGGCAATATATTTATCTGTGGTGATGGTCTGGCGGGTATCCAGCGGATTGGACGCACTGGCAAGGGGGCCAAGCACAGCAGCGATTGTTTCCTTTGTTTTTGCATCCGGTGTTGCAAAGGTGACGCCTGCGCGCGCAGCAGATTCCGAAATCAGGCTTTTCATGGCCCCGGAATTGGTAATGGCGCCAACCCCTGTGCCTAACGGTGCCTTGGTGCGTGCCAGATATTCCATGGCCTCTACGGCATCTTCCAGACAATCCAGGCGAACCACCCCGGCGGCACCGGCCAGGGCATCAAACGCATCAACCGATCCCGCCAATGATCCTGTATGGGCCAATGCCGCGGCACGGCCTTCGTCTGATCCGCCAATTTTGACGGCAACCACGGCCTTGCCAGCATCGCTGGCTTCTCCGCAGGCATCGATGAAATCGTCAACCCGAACGACCTGTTCCAGGTACAGCATGATCCCCTTGATTTGGGGCTGGCGCGCCATGAAACGAATATAATCCCCTGCACCCAAGCCAACCTGATTGCCTGCGGAGACAATATAGGAGGGGTTTAAGCCCCGCTCGGTCAGCATGCGGTTGAGCGCCAGACACAAGCCGCCCGATTGGGCAATGATGGCGGTCGGGCCAGATTCCAGTGTTTCCATGCCATCATCGGGCAGGGTGATGGCCCGGCTGGGGGCCGGTGCATTGCCCATGCAATTGGGGCCACAGACAGCAAGTCCGGTTTTATCGATAATTGCGGCAAGGCGTTTTGCCCGCTCGCGGCCTTTTTCGTTACCGCCTTCGCCAAAATCGCCAGCAAAGATAAGGGCGCTGCGGGCACCATGGGCGGCACCATCTTCCAAGACATTAAGGGCAATGTCGGCGGGGACAAAACAGATGATGTGATCAGGGGGCTCTGGCAGGGCATCAAAACCGGGAAAACAGGGGATGCCCCAAATCTCTTCGCGCTTTGGATTGATGGGGTAAATGCCACCGGGATAATCAAACCGTTTCAGATTGTTATAAACCCGCTCCGACCAGTGGCGGTCCCGGTCCGATGCGCCGACCATGACAATATTGCGGGGATGGAGGAGTGCTTCGACGTCATCGCGTGCCATGGTGCAGAAAAAATCCTGTCATTGTTTCGTTATTGTTGTTTGATGTTCATCGTAATTCTATGCTGCGGGGTGTGAACGCTGCAAGGAACGGTGACACAAAACAGGGAGTTTTTTTATGACACTGATCATCAACAACGATGATGTCCATGCCGTGCTAACCATGGAAGACACCATGGCGGCACTGGAAAAGTCCTATTTGGACCTGTCGGCCTCGCGCGCGGTGTGTCGCCCGCGCATCGATATTCAGATTCCCACATCAGACCCGGATAAAACGTATCAATGGGGCACCATGGAAGGGGGCTCCATGGATGGCTATTTTGCCGTTCGCATGAAATCCGATGTTGTTACCCAAGAAAACCACAACGGGATACCCACAGAAAATAAATACTGTGTGCGCCCGGGTCGTTGGTGTGGGTTGATCTTTCTGACCTCCATTAAAAATGGTGAGCCCTTGGCGCTTTTGAATGACGGGGTGTTGCAGCATATGCGCGTTGGGGCTGATGGGGGCATTGGTGCCAAATATATGGCTCGCGAAAACGCCGAAGTGATTGGCATGTTGGGATCAGGCGGCATGTCGCGCAGCCATATGGATGCCTTTATGGCGGTGCGTGACATTAAAAAATTACAGGTCTTTTCACCGACCAAGGCCAACCGGGAAAGTTTCGCTGCTGAAATGCGCGATAAATTCGAGATTGAGGTTGTGGCTTGCGATGCGCCCGAACAGGTCTATCGCGGGGCAGATATTGTCGCCGCATTAACCGATGCCACGGTGCCCGTTACCGATGGCGCCTGCATTGAGGCGGGTACCCATGTGGTGGTCATTGGTGGTTCGGGTGCGCCTGATGACACCACAATTGAAAAAATTGATCGGTCTTTGCGATTTGGCAATGCGCCCCAACCGTGGGGGCTTCCTGAATTTGGCAAGGGAAAGTCACGGCTGACCTATGCTGCCATGACCCCCGAAATTGCTGAAACGCGTCTGTCGCCTGATGGCAAACGCGGGGGTCGCACAGCAGTGGCCGAAGACCATCTGGTGTGGTTGGCCGATGTTCTTTCAGGTGATGCCAAGGGCCGCGAAAGTGATGATCAGATTACCTATTCGGAACGGGGCAATTTACAAGGCGCGCAGTTTTACGCGGTGGCGGGCAGGGCCTATGAACTGGCCCGCGATGCAGGTCGGGGCCGGGAAATTCCCACCGACTGGTTTTTACAAGACATAAGGGATTAAGCGCCATGACACTTTTCATAAACAACGACGTTGTGGCACAGGTTCTGACCATGACGGACACCATTGCGGCATTGGAAAAATCCTATCACCAATTGGTGCGGTCTCAATCGGTTTGCAGGCCAAGGGTCGATATCCAGATCCCGACGCCGGAAGAAGATAAAATTTACCAATGGGGCAGCATGGAAGGCGGATCAACGCAAGGCTACTTTGCCATTCGCATGAAGTCTGATGTCATTTTCGAAGAAAGCTATAACGGCGTCGTCACTCAGGATAAATACTGTACTAGGCCCGGCATGTATTGCGGGTTGATCTTGTTGACCAGCACCGAAAATGGCGAGCCTTTGGCGTTTATCAATGATGGCGTGTTGCAGCATATGCGCGTTGGGGGGGATGGCGGCATTGGCACCAAATATATGAGCCGCGAAAATTCTGAAACCGTCGGGATGCTCGGTTCCGGCGGCATGGCCCGGACCCATATGGACGCCATCATGTGTGTGCGCGACATTAAAAAGCTTCAGGTGTTTTCACCAACGCCTGCCAACCGCGAAGCCTTTGCCGAGGAAATGCGTGCAAAATACGGTCTGGAAGTGACGGTCTGTGACAATCCGCGCGATGTTTATCGGGGTGCAGACATTGTTGCCGGCGTTACCGATTCTGCGGTGCCTGTTTTGAATGGGGAATGGGTTGAGCCGGGGACCCACATTATCAATGTTGGTGGCGGTGGGGGAAAACCCGATCAGGCGACCCTTGATAAGGTGGATGTTTATTTCCGCTTTGGCGATGCGCCGGGCCCATGGGGAGAGCCGGATATGGAGCTGGGGGATGAATACATCACCTATGCTGCCCAGCCCGAGTTTAATTCCAATTTCAAGATGAAGCGTTCAGGGAAACGGGGCCATGCGGCATCCCTGCCCGGATGCATGATCACGTTCAAAGACATTATCGAAGGCACCAATCAGGGCCGCACCGATGCGTCACAGATCACCTATTCGGAACGCGGCAATCTACAGGGCGCACAGTTCTGGGCAGTCGGTGGGGTGGTCTATGAAAAGGCCAAAGCCGAAGGGCTGGGCAATGAAATCCCAACCGAATGGTTGTTGCAAGACATCCGGGATTAAGCCTGATTTACGGCACCGTTGGTCTTAGGGCACCGTTGGGACTGATATCGCTTTCTTTGGGATGAGCACGGTCACGACCAAAATGGCCAGACACCCAGCCAGAACATAGAACAGCCAGCTTGGGTTGCCTGAATCCAGAATCCAGCCAAAAATAACGGGCGCCGATGCGCCCCCAAAGGCCGCCCCCGTTGCCACCATGCCAATGGCCTTGCCAAAAGATTCGCGCGGGATAACGGCGCGCATCAGCATATCGCGAGCGGGGCGCAATGCGCCCTGAAACAAACCGATGAAGCTCATCAAGATGATGATGGCAAACAATGGCATGGTCAGGGTGCCCAGCAGGATCAAAAGAACGCCGGAAGAGACTAATACGGTTACTGCCAGAAAGGTATGGCGTGGCGTTTTGTCGACGATGAAGCCACCACCCAGCACCCCGATGGCGCTGGCGACCAGATAGACCGTCAAGGCACCGGAGGCCACGGTTAAGGGGGTGTTGTGTAGTTCAGCCAGTGCCGCAACGATAAAGGAATGGATGCCGTGGGTGCCCAGAGCATTGAAAATGAAAAAGACAAAAAAGACCATTAAAGACCCTGATGCCAGGGACCGAATTTCCTGAAAAAACCCGAGACCGCCCGGCGGTTTTTTGCCGATGGAATCATCGCGCACGTTCTTCCATTGGGTCATTAATCCAAAGGTGACAATGATGCCAAGGACGCCGGCGATGACCACGGCGACGCGCCATCCCCACAACAAGGCAGACGTCACCAACAGGGGCGGGGCGACCACCCGCCCGGCATGGCCTGCAAACATATTGATTCCAAAGGCCCGCCCGATCCACGCCGAAGGCATGGATGCGTTGATAATGGTGTAATTGGATGGCCGCATGGAGGCAATGCCAATGCCAAAGGTGACCATCAAGGGCATGGCATACCAGAAGCTGGGGATCACCGCGAGCAAGGCAACACTGATGGATAGAATAAACAGGCCCGTGACCAAAACGATCTTGCCGCCAATGCGATCAACCATGAAGCCGACAGGAATTTGGAAGAATCCGGTGGTGATGGATCGCGTTGAGAGCAAAAGTCCCAGAAAGGTATAGCTGACGGCAAACTCGACTTTAAGAAAAGGAATGAGTGCGGGCAGGCACAGGATATAAAAATTTGAAAGCGCGTGTCCCGTGCTGATCAGCGCCAGAATGCGAACGCTTTGCTTGTGTTCAGCCCGTGAAAGTTCGGTGTCAGTTTCGCTCATTTAACTTCCGGTGTTCGTTTTACAGACCAGAACAGCCCGCATTGATTGGGCGCAGAATATGCGCGTATGGGGTGTCGGCCCGGGTTAGCGCCGGGGTGCCATGGTCCCGCCGGGCGCAGATTTGGCCGCAGTGGGCGAAATGGTGAAATTGACTTCTGAGCCGCCCAAAGAGGTGCCGGCGATCAAAACCGTGGTGGCGCGTTGGCCACGGGTATAGGTCAGGATAGAGACTTTTGACCGCGCCCGGGTTACTTCTTGCCAGCCAAACCCCGGCATTTCACGGGAATAAAATTCAAAAATTTGCTGTGCATTGGTTGATGTGGTGAAAACC
>Ga0233433_10002063_pt1 | contig 18179 bp, 13 predicted proteins | sample SI_122_August201_5_FD_179868 | JGI IMG/M metagenome (GOLD analysis project Ga0233433, IMG submission 179868) | Seawater microbial communities from Saanich Inlet, British Columbia, Canada - SI_122_August2016_100_MG | ecosystem: Environmental > Aquatic > Marine > Inlet | place: Canada: British...
CGAAGGCGTCACCGAATCACTGGAAGTAATGGCCCGGGCGGTTGCCAGAGCACACAACGAAACGGGATTAAACATTATGGTGCACTCCTATCCGACAGGACAGGTTGCTCGCCGTCAAATAAAGATCTTCAAGCAGGAAGGCGTCGATCTAACCAAAGTCAAGATTGATCACAGCAACGATACCACTGACCTTGAATACCTGAAATGGATTCTCGACCAGGGTTGTTACCTGGGGCTGGACCGGTATCCGGGCAGGCTTGTCAGTCCTCATAGCAGGACAGTTACCATGAAAAAACTGATCGATGAAGGTTATTCAGATCGACTCTGCCCTTCCCATGACTGTATTTGCCTGGCGGTAATCAAGGAAAATCCCGATGGTTCGGTACCCGAGGAACATGAATTCAAACGCAATAACCTACATGAGTATTTATACATAAAACGCGAAGTTATTCCCGACTTAAAAGAAATGGGAGTGACTGATCGCGTCATAGAAAATTTATTTATCGATAATCCTCGTCGATTTTTTGAGGGTGGCGGATAGAATTTTATCTCACCAGGCGACAGCACAAGAAACCCAAACCGTCCGGGGAAGAAATCTGATTTGAATCACAAGCCGGGTTCAACCTACACAAACAAACATACCGACCCTGTCATTACTTCACCACTGGCCTTTGAGTGGCCCCATAAACTTCCTTGACCTTAAAAACCCCATTCAAAAACACATCTCGTGAGGTGAATTTCCAACCTAGCGGGGTTCTGGTCACCATGGATTGATAATAACCAGCCTGAACAGGTCGGGGTTTGAGATCAACATCTATCATTTGCCAACTAATCATCGCTTGGCTACGAACCTCTGCAGACGCTGGTGAGAGCGACGTAATAACCGAGTTGGGCATGAAGTGCTTTGTCACCAGGCCAATGTCCCTGAAAAAACCCGCACGGGTTATCACTGCCTGCCTGAGCGCGTTCTTACCTGCGATTTCAGTGTTTGCGGTAACCGCCCCATTCAGGAAAAACCGGCAAACAGCGGTATCCGTGAATAAAGACGCGAAGCCTTCAACATCAGCGCCATCCCAGGAAAAACTGTACTTTGCAATTAGTTCGTGAATGCTTAACTGATCTTCAACTGACATATCTGACATGGAACAATCTCCTTTGCTCAACTGTGATGATGTCTGCGCCACTGCTGGTAAATACCACACTGGCTTACACTACCCTGATACAGCAAGCTTTTTATTAAACGGCACCTGTTTAAATTGCCCAGAGATCCTTCTCAACGCTGTGACAGACAGGGGCGCAGTATCGATTTTCCATCACAAAACAAGCGCAGCTTACAAAATATAAACATCGCCTGATGCCCTAACCGTCACCTCACTTATAGATACGCCGAGAGGCTGATTTATGACGTAAACAATCTGGTCCGCCAGCAACTCGGGATTAAGCGAAAAATAGTCAATGCTGTCTGGATCCAACTGGCTCTCCGGCAGTTGACCAGCAGCTAACGCTTCGCTCTGCTGCGCGTAGGCTGACATATTAGCACCGAGGATACCGACCACTGCTTCTCGATTGATGACACTCGCACCCAGACCTGTCGCCGGCACACCCGTTGGCTTGACTGTGGTGACTTTAATCTTACCCTGGCTTTCCATACGCAGAGACTCGGAAAGAAAATTCACAGCCGATTTAGTTGCTCCATAGACTCCAGCCCCTACCACCGGGAAATTTCCATAAATAGAGGAGACGTTTATGACGTGGCCATGGCCCTGGCTAATCATGCGATCATAAACAGCACAGATACCATGCAAGACTCCTTTAAAATTGATATCGATACAACGATCCCAAGCCTCTGATGCTGCGCCATGATCGCTGAAGAAAGCCAACGGCATGGTACCTGCATTATTAAGCATGACATCGACTGCTCCGAATCGCCGAACTGCTTCATCTGCCAACTGAACCATCTGTTTTCGATCGGCGACATCTGCGACAACAGTGATCGCATTATCGGAACGTTCAAGACTGCCAAGCGTTTGATCCAATTCGCCAGTATTAATATCGGACAAGACTACCCTGGCACCCATGGCGTTCACTTTCTGTGCTACCAAACGACCAAAGCCCCCGGCTGCACCGGTGATAACGATCGTTTTTCCTTCTACATAATTCATTAAAATTCATTCCGGAAATTTGATGGTCTGCAGTATACCAAACAGCAGCCACTCGCAGAGACGCAAAAATACTCAACACTTTTATCACTCGCAATCTTATGATCTTAGTAACGGTTCCAAGGCATTCAGACATTACCCGGTAAAGTAGCCAGCAACGACCCAAGCCTGTGCTTGTTCAATTAAACCCAGCCACCCCAACAGAGGTCATGAGAAAGTTTGTCTTCCTGCTGGCGAAAATGCATATTGTCACTATCAATCATTGCAAATAACACCTTTTCTTGGATATCAAACCTGTGCCAGAGCGAAATATAACAACTGAAAACTGGGCCTCACCACCCCAAAATCGCAAGAGCTTCCAGCAGGTGCAGTCATTGTTCCCTACTCGCAGACTTAAACGTGGTCCAGGCCCAATAACCCAACTGAACCGACAAACCCAGGAACTATTAGCCTTGCCCTATAACGCTTATAGCGGCCAGCGAAGTCTTCAGCAAATGCTCGACAATACTTATACAGATGCCTTCCTGGTGATGAAAGACGGCTCCGTTATCACCGAGTTATATTTCAACGACATGGCCGCGGACAGCCATCATCTACTTAATTCCGTTTCCAAATCTTTTGTCGGTATGCTGGTTGGCATTCTAGTCGACCAGGGCATGCTGGATACGCAGGCAAAACTGACCCGATACCTTCCTGAATTCAGCGACACTGCGTTTGTTGATACTACTATCAGACACTGCCTGGATATGACAGCGGCAGTCAGGTATACCGAAGATTATGAAGATGAACAGGCAGACTTCTGGAAGGAAACCGCAGTCGTAGGGTGGCGACCCAAACTGGTCAATCGCCATTCACCGATAACACTTTTCCAATTCGCCAGTTCACTGAACCAGAAAGCGCAACTGGATGGTCAGCAATATCACTATCGAACGGTGCTGACCAATGTGCTGGCGATGGCGGCGGAACGGGCCACCGGTATTTCCATCGGTGACCTCCTTGAGCAACGTATCTGGCAAAAACTGGGTGCAGAGCAAGATGCTGCAATCGTTGTCGATTCAATCGGCTTTCCCTACCTCGGTGCAGGTATGAGTGTCTGCGCTCGGGATTTAGCTAGATTTGGGCAGATGATTCTGGGGAATGGATTCTTCAACGGCCAGCAGGTGGTGCCGGCTACCTGGATCGAGGATACCCGACATGCCGACAAGAACGGTAAGCAGCTGTTTGCTGATAGCAACTACGCCCCGATGTTACCCGGCGGGCACTATCGAAATCAGGTTTGGGTCGGAGATTCCGACCAGGGCATACTCATGTGCATTGGCATACATGGTCAGACCATCCACATCAATATGACCACTGGGGTGGTGATCGTGAAGCTTTCATCGCACCCTAAACCTGATGATAACTTCATTTTCAACGACACTTTCAGGGCGCTTAACGACCTCTCTCGCCTCCTCTAGGCTGGTGCGCAGCTCTAAAACTGTTTTTGCCTGGTGTCAAAATCAGTTAATGGGACAGAGGTTCACTATCAAAAAGATCAGTCACCCCTGACTCAACGCTTAGCAAAAACCGTTTTGTACTGAGGCCACCGCCAAACCCGGTCAGCGCACCATTACTGCCGACCACCCGATGACACGGGATGATAATTGGGACAGGGTTAATACCGTTTGCCGCACCGACCGCCCTTGAAGCTTTGGGACGACCAATATCCTCAGCGATTTCACCATAAGAGCAGGTTGCACCATAGGGGATATTTTTCAATGCTGCCCAAACTGCCTTTTGAAATGGCGTTCCTGCTAACTCTAGTTTTAGCTCAAAGACTTTCAGCTTACCTGCAAAATATCGATCCAACTGTTCACTGGCATCTCTAAACCGACCAGGATCTCTTATCCAGTTCTCATCATGACGCCGAGCCATTTTTCCCTTCGGAAAACCAAGCAGCGATAACGACTGGCCATCACCGGCCAGCAATAGCTCACCGAAAGGCGCAGCATAATAGTGATAGTAGGTCGCCACTGATTATCTCCCCTCGAAATATTTTCCCTGAAAGTACCGCTGCCAGTCGAATCAGTTTCAGACCTGATCTGACCTGTTTTAAACACCTGGCTTTTTCAATCGCTTTTAACAACCGCTTTTAAGGTAACACATTTACATAACTAACCAAGGACTGGGAACCGTTAGATCATCTCCGAGACGAACAACCCAGCGATTAACAAGTTCAAATAGAGTCAACTCAATTCACCTCGCCAGGCACTGATCAGGAAACATTTCTCTGTTTGCTTGCCCAGTATGGCTTACGTAATTCAGTCTTCAATATCTTGCCTGACGGATTCCTCGGAATCTCTGCCTGCCAGTCAACTGAACTCGGACATTTATAGTGCGCCAGATTTTGCCTGCAATAACTGATTATCTCTTCCTCACTGAGCGACTCATCAGAGCGGGTAACAATGGCTTTAACGGTTTCACCCCAGCGCTCATCAGGAATCCCAATGACAGCGACATCTGAGATTTGTGAATGTTTCATCAAAACATTTTCAATCTCGGCGGGATAAATATTTTCACCGCCCGAGATAATCATGTCTTTAACCCGGTCATGGATATAAAGGTATTCATCGATAAGGTAACCAGCATCACCTGACTTGAACCAACCATCTTCACTGATGGACTCGGCAGTAGCTTTGTCATTACGCCAGTAGCCTTTCATGATCTGCGGCCCTCGAATCCAGATTTCCCCTACTTCACCATCAGCGACTTGTTCATTCGAAGTTGAATCGACAATCTTCAATTCATGCCCGCTAACCACTTTCCCGCAGGATCTGAGCAAACCCGCCCTGGAGCCACCAGGATCATGGTCTTCAGGAAATAGCAGACTGACACCGCCGGTAGACTCAGTTAACCCATAAGCCTGGAAAAAACTGGCTTTGAAGGTGTTAATTGCACGCACTAGCACCTGCTCACTAATGGGGGATGCGCCATAAGCCACTCTCTGCAGCGATGAAAAGTCGACCTCGTCAATATTTGGCTGGTCCAGGAGAAACTGCAAAACTGCCGGCACAAAAATCGAATGGGTAATGCCATAATCGGGAATAACCTTCAATATCGCCTGCATATCCGGTTCTTTTAAAAGAATACTTTCTGAGCCAAAATAAATGCCAATCAAACCCCAGCCACTGCCCGATATGTGAAATAAGGGCATACAGACGAGATTGACACTGCTCGGTATAAATTCAAGCGGCGCCAGACCCTTTGAAAGCTGATAAATCAAGTTGTTATGGGTCGTTTCAACACCCTTGGGTAACCCAGTCGTACCCGAAGTGTAGAGCTGGTAACAAGTATCATCAGGATCAGCCGGATAACCGGGATCCACAGATGACTGCCCGGCCATCCATTGCTCATAACTTGGGTATCCTGATTCACCAGGGTCACCAATAACAACGACATGCTCCAAGTTCAGCTGCATCTGTTCAAGCAGATGCAGGAACTCATCACCTATCAACAAGATCTTGGCTTCGCTGTGATTGAGTATATACTCCATCTCCGCTGCAGCCAGACGCCAGTTAACAGCGACACTGACCGCATTCAACTTGGCAATTCCGAACAGATAAGTGAAATATTCAGGTTGATTTTTATCCAGGTAGGCAGCCCGATCCTGGGATCCTATGCCTAATTCCAGTAACGCATTAGCACATTGGCAGGCTTCTTCATCAAGTTCTTGGAAAGTCCAGGATCGATTATCCTGCTCAAAAACCAAAGCCCTTTTATCAGGCGTATTTCGCCGATGATGTCGAGTAATTTCAGCGAGCCTTTTCATAGATGTCCTCTTCTTGCTGTATCTATTTCTTTTCTAATCCAGTCTGACTCAGTTTGAAACTTCACAGCCTCTGAAGCAACTCCTATCCATACTTAAATAGATTACCGCTAGAACCAATGAGTCTCATTAAGGCGGGTCCATTTTACCGCAAGTTCCGCCTGATTTGTAACTACCCTGCTTCGCTCAAATTTGATTTCATTTGGACAGAAAAACTCTGCTAAGCTTGGTCATCACTAGTCTAACAAGGCCCCTAAATTTTGGAATACGATCTAATTATTAAAAACGGTTTGCTCATTGACGGAACAGGAGCGCTCGGCGTTAACGGTGACCTTGGCGTCAAAGATGGCAAAATTGTCGCACTAGGTAAAATTGAAGGAAAGGCTAAACAGGAATTCAATGCCCATGGCCGGGTTGTCAGCCCAGGCTTCATAGACATTCACACTCACTTTGATCCGCAGCTATGCTGGGATGGGCTGGCGACACCATCAATTGAACATGGCATCACAACGGTAGTCACCGGTAATTGCTCGTTAAGCTTGGCACCCATCCGGGATAAAGCCGGCGCAGATAAAATCGTCAGCATGTTCGGAGTTATAGAAGATATAAAAAAGACAACTTTCGACGAGGCAGTTCCCTTTACCTGGAACTCATTTCCAGAATACCTTGATCACATACGTCCAAAACTAGGCATCAATGTCGGCGCCCTAATTGGCCATTCAGCCGTACGCCTGTATGTCATGGGAGCAGCCAGCCAACAACGCGCAGCAACCCCTGATGAAATAGAAGAGATGTGCGTTATTATAGAAGAAGCCATGGCCGCAGGTGCCTTGGGTATATCTTCGTCCTACGTCGACATGGATGAAAATGGTGATCCGGTACCCAGTCAATATGCAGATCTGGATGAAAAAATAGCCTTAGCTAAGGCCATGGCAAAAAGTGGTCGTGGCATCTGGCAAATCGTCCCCTACTTTCCCGACCTTCAGCGAGAACTGGAAAACATTCGAGAACTAGGAGAAATCAGCCTTGCCGCCGGCGTGCCGTGCAGTCTGCAACCTGTTTTAAGCTCACCGACCTCGCCTAAAGCAGAGGAGATCATTCAGGCTCTTGAGATAGAACAAAAACGCGGCGCGCGGGTTTTTGGTCAAGTCATGCCTAGATGCTTCGACCTGAATATGAGGTTGTCCGAAACCAGTATGTTGTTATTCTCTCTGCCTAGCTGGAAAGCCATCATGGACCTGCCCAGAAACGATAGAATCGCGCGCTTTTCTGACCCTGAGCAACGACAAATCCTGGTGACAGAAATGAAAACCGCAGCAGGCATGGGGGGAGCCTTACCCTTTATGACCGTGGGTAAGGTCTACAGTGACGCAAACCAGCCATACACGGGAAGAAGTCTGGCGGAGATCGCCCAAAGCGAAGCCAAGGAAGTCGGCGAAGTGATTCTGGACTTGTCACTGGCAGATAATCTGGACACGGAATTTCAACTTAAGAACGTCATTAATGCAGATAAAACCAGCGTCGCCGAACTAATTAACCATCCCATGTGTCATTTTGGTGCCTCTGATGCCGGCGCGCATATCACCCAATTCTGTGGTACCGGAGACACGACTCATCTACTCGAACATTACGTCCGCGAAACCCAGCAAATGACCCTTGAACGTGCCATACATCGAATGACCGGTGAAGTTGCTAAAGATTGGGGCCTGCACAGCACCGGCACGCTAAGCATTGACAAAGCTGCAGATATTGTCGTGTTTGATCCAGCAAAGGTTTCTGTGGGTCAGGAGGAATTTGTTAATGACTTCCCGGGTGAGGCCCGGCGCTACGTTCGCAGATCAACCGGTTATGATGCTGTCTTTGTCAATGGCGAACAGGTGTATTCCACCCAGGGATACACACAGGCTCGTGCAGGTAAAATCATCTAAATTCGCGAATTGAGTTACTTAAACAAAAACGGCGCCAGTGTGGCCTGAGCGTCAACGCGATACTTATGCCATCGGCCTCCACCGTAGTAGGCCAGACTACCAGGCTCGGCTGCACCGTGGCCGTTGTAGTAGGTTATACAGTCCCGCAGGGGCCGGGTATTTATATCAGCTGTTTTACAGTGCTCTGCATACTCATCCTCAGTTTGCTGCTGGATATCGACTACAGCCGCACCTTTATCCTGCATGGTTTTTAACATCCAGACAATGTAATCGCCATGTTCCTCAATGGCATTAGTAAAGTTAAAGCTCCCACCTCCGCCCTGTGGCCCAGAAACAATAAACAGGTTCGGGAAGTTGTGACTGTGTATACCCAGGAACGTCTTGGTTCCCTCTTGTGCCCATTTATCTGTGAGGGTCTGTCCTTGCCTGCCAGTAATCATGTTAAAAGTGGAAGTTGCCATCCACTCAAAGCCGGTTGCATAAATGAGCACATCCAGCGGATATTCAACTCCATCGTGGACTACACCCTGCTCGTTTATTTTACTGACCCCCCGAGGCGCTGTGTCAATCAGATTAACATGCGGCAGGTTAAAAGCAGGCAGATACTCATCGTGAAAAGTGGGTCGTTTACACCCATACGGATAGTAGGGCTTCAGAGCCGCGGCTGTTATAGGGTCCTCAACGATGGCGTCGACCCTGCCCCTTATCTGCTCCATTATCCTGAAGTTCGTGTCTAATTGCTTGGCAACCATTTCCTCCATTGTCAGCGGCTTGGTATGCTTTTTTGCTTCCTTGAAATCACTGACTTTACCAGCCAGATAATCGTCGTTGGCTTTCATGGCAGTGCGGCCAGCCGAAATTTTTGCAAATCGGGCTCGGCGCTTTTTAGCCCAGCCTGGCTCTTCTGCCCAGGCGCGAATCTCCTCTTCAGTTGTTTCTCTCTGATCGCGCACGTCTACAGAAGAAGGCGTACGCTGGAAGACATTCAATTCACCAACAATTTTTGCGAGTTCCGGAACCATTTGAACCGCCGTGGCGCCGGTTCCGATAATCCCTACCTTTTTACCTTTCAAATCCAAATGATAGTTCCATCTAGACGTATGAAACGAATCCCCCTGAAATTTATTCATGCCATCAATTCGGGCTAACTTTGGCGTCGTCAACAGGCCGTTAGCCAGTATCACAAATCTGGCTTTTATCTTATCGCCACGGTCCGTGCTGACGATCCATCGCTGCTTGTCTTCCTGCCACTGGGTATTTTCAACTGTGGTATGAAACAGGCAATGCTCGTAGAAGCCAAATTGCTCCGCCATCTTCTGGCAGTACTCCATGATTTCAAATCCACCTGCAAACTTCATGGAGGGGACATATTGCATTTCTTCAAGCAACGGAAGATAACTATAAGACTCGACATCACAGGCGATACCTGGGTAACGATTCCAGTACCAGGTGCCACCTACATCACCACCCTTCTCACAGAATCGAACATCCGTAAACCCGGCTTGCTTTAGTTTGTACCAAAGTAAAAGTCCTGCAAATCCAGCACCAACCACCAGGATCTCACATTGATCGTGTAGCGCTGGCCTATCCACCGGTGTGGTTGAATACAAATCATTGAGGTAACTACTGAATTCGCCCTCCATCGCCATATAGTCAGCTGCGCCTGTTCTGGCTTCTTTGAACAGCCGATATTTTTTCTGTTCTTCGGCATTGAAAACAGCTCCGGGGGTCTGTGGAGGTAGCGTCTTCAGAGATTCGTCTTCTACCAGGGCATATCCCCTACCGGTAATCTTTTCGGTTGACTTACCGGCTCGGGTATTAAAAATTTTAAGGCCCGTCTTCGGGTCAGTTCGGATGGACATCAGCTTTGTTAAACCTCATCAATATTACACGGCTATCTTGACCGCCTTTACACAGAGTAACCTGTCATTCTTCATATTACACTCTACCAGCCAGGACACCTCCACTGCAGCAAATCCATGCGCTGGGAAGATAACCTCTTTAAACCGCCGGCAGGACTCACACCTGAAAGTTCAACCATAAAACCAGCATCTACAGGTTATTTGCTCAACTATAACTCACTAGAAACAGACTAGGCCCAAACCGACTTGTACAGTTCAACGATTTCCTGTTTGGCAGGGACTCTCGGGTTATTCGCCGGTGATCCAGAGGCAATGGCTTGATCTGCCATGACATCAATGACTGAAAAATAGTGTTCTTTATCCACTCCAAAAGCAGCTAGCGTTGGCACGCTGAGTTCATCATTGAGGGCCCTTAGTTCCTCCACCAATTTCTCATTAGCAATCAAATCTGAATCCGTCTGGCTGGCAACCTGCATGGTTCTGGCACACTGAGCGTATCTGGATGCTGCACCAGCAATCGAAAAGAGAGTAACCTCCGGAAGCAACATCGCATTTGAAAGCCCGTGAGGAACATGAAAAAAAGCGCCTATCGGCCGGCTCATACCGTGTACCAAAGCCACCGAAGCATTTGAGAAAGCGACTCCAGCGAGCGTCGCTCCAAGCATCATAGCCTGCCTGGCTTCCTGGTCACCTCCATCATGGTAAGCGCGGCGTAAATTAGGTGCAATTAAAGTCATGGCCTGTATTGCCTGGCTATCCGAATACAAATTCGCTTTTTGGGACACATACGCCTCCATGGCATGAGTCAGCGCATCGATACCGGTATCGGCCGTGGTTCTTGGTGGCAGGCTCAATGTCAGTTCAAAGTCAACCAGAGCAGCAACGGGCATGAATCCCATACCCATACAGAGCATTTTTTCATCGACCGTATCATCAGTAATAATCGTCACTCGAGTGGCTTCTGAGCCTGTGCCTGCCGTAGTCGGTATGGCAATTATCGGCAACCCTGGTTCGTCGACAATCCGGGGCACCATATAGTCGCGCATGCTACCACCATACTTGCCCAAAATAGCGATCGCCTTGGCACTGTCAATCGAACTACCTCCTCCAAGTGCTATAATCGAGTCAAAATTTCCATTTCTTACCATTTCTACGCCATCTAGTATCGAGGCTTCAGAGGGTTCCGGCAGGGTGTCGTGGTAAACATCACTGTGAGGCAGATATTCCTGAAGACGATTAACATAACCCAACTGGACCATCATCTTATCCGTCACAATAAGCGGCATACGACAACCCAAACTTGCCATTACATTACCAATTTCTGATAACGCACCTGCACCAACCTGCATAAGCCTTGGTAAGATAATTCGATTGTTCATAGCATTACGATCCAATTCAATTCAATTCAGTTCAAGCCAATTCTTTTCTTTAAAATTGTAGCTTAATATCCTCTATACTATCAAAAGTACGCTGGGACTCTTAACCATGCACACTCAGAAATACACGAAGCTTCAGCTTGCCTTTAGCAACCGAAAATATCGATATTGTGACCCAAATAATTTGCATAATAGCCCTCCACTATTAATCAATTTATTTACTGGAAGCTAATACTTCGATAAGTTACGACTCTAGAATTATGACAACGCCTTTACTTTTACTCTGGACAAAGACATGGTACTAGATCAATCCTCAATCACAATATCTGGGCCAGCCCGGGAACGATTCTGTGATGTGCTCTTACTGGTCGGCACATACTCTTTTATTGGCATGTCAATAACCCTATTTTACCAGCACCTGAACAACCAATTCGTTAATATCTATCTTCTATTCAGCTTACTTGGACTTTTTGTTGTTACCTTTTTTGTGCAACTGCTCCGATGCAATTTTTTCATCAAGTCGATTTGGCTTATCACTATACTATTTATTACCACGATCCTTTTGTACTTGAATCGAGGATTGTTTAGCCTGGCTCCGATTATTGGCTTCATCACAATTGTAACAAGTAATCTTTTGATTTCGCGCAATCTTTACATCTGTGTGTTAGCAGGTCAGACTTTTGCTGTCTGGGCCGCCTGGTTCATCCATATCTATTACCCAGATATCTATAACCTAAACTCAGAATTTCTAATTTCCAACCTGGTTCTATCCAGGGCAGTATTCATAACGGTTCTCTACCTTACCTACACCATCGCCATGCATAAGTTGCTAGAACGTCTTCATTTTGAATCAGAAAGTTTTGCCGAAGATCAAAGCAGAGCTATTCAAAACGAGCTCGAAATTACAAACCTGTTAACGTTTGCTAATGCACCGATTTTTAGTATCAATAACAAGCTGATTATCAATCAATGGAACCACGCTCTGGAAACAATCACGGGCTATCACAGCAAGGAGGCTATAGGTAACGACTTTGTAGCGAATTTTGTCGCAGAAGATTCCAAGAAATCGCTGAGCCAAGTATTCAAAGATACTCTGCTAGGACTGGAAAGCACCAGCTTTCAGACCACATTACTATCAAAAACAGAGCAAAGAATCGAAATATTGCTCAACACGAGTTGCCGAAGAAATTCAAAAGGAGAGGTACTCGGTGTCCTCTGCCTGGGTCAAGACGTTACCAAGCTGCGGAAGCAAGAGGCGATGTTAAATCATTCTCAAAAAATGGATTCATTGGGCTATCTTACCGGTGGTATAGCACATGATTTCAATAATCTGTTAATGATTATTCAGGGCAACATTGACCTGCTCCGAGGTCGTTTTAAAGGATCAAAAGCCGATACTGAAGAGATATTAAATGATGTGCATGCTGCCACTGTACGCGGTGCTGGTTTGATTGCCCAACTGTTGTCCTTCGCCGGGAAAAAAAATATGGCATCCCAATCAATTGAGATAAATACAGCGATTCGGGATTCGTCACGAATAATTGGGAGAACTCTGGGTGCCTCTATAGGCATCACATTACAATTATCGGATGAAGCGCTTTTTTGTGATATAGACGTAAGCCTGCTGGAAAGCGCGCTGATTAATCTAAGTATTAATGCTCGAGACGCCATGGAAGAAGGAAACGGTAAGCTAATGTTCACTTCTAGCAAAGAGACAATCGCGTTAGACAGAGCGAAGCTGTTGCACATTGATAGTGGAGAATATATCACCGTTTCGCTGACAGATAACGGTGCAGGCATCTCTCCGGAAAACATTTCACGGATTATTGAACCCTTTTTCTCGACAAAGAATAGGGCTGAAGCCTCAGGCCTGGGTCTGAGTATGGTTCATGGTTTTACAAGACAGTGCAAGGGAGCCTTGGACATTCAAAGCGAACCTGGAAGGGGAACTACCGTCTCCTTAATAATTCCATCAATTCCTGCAGAGACTATCGAATCTATATGACCTTAGCTTCCTGAAAACAAACCAATCGGTTCATTGAAAACTTAATTGCTACTAATACGCCTGAGTTTGCAGCATCAAAACAAAGACCAGATAGCCCTTGTTAGTAACGCTCCTCTAAGTAGCCTTTAAGCACAATGAACCCTGTGACCAGATCAATTCAACCCGCTGAGTCTCCGCGAAAGACAAGGTATTCAGTGATTGCCGCAAACCACGTTTGATTTTCTCCATGAATAGGCAGCCCGCAAAGTGCAAAACTCATTTTAAATATCCACTAAACATTATTTCACTTTGAAGCCCTCTCCAGCAGATATTCAGGTACACTCCAGCGAGTGGCGGTACATTTCTCGCTACCCCTGGTTGGCTGGAGTGATGCATAACATACATAAGAAAAACTATTTTCTGACTCGAGCCTGGAACAATGCCGCCTAAAATTAACTGGCATCTATTTAATCAAGACATTATTTCGGAATTTCGAGCCAACAGTGGCCGAGTTGCTCAGTTTGGAAAATTACCCGTGGTGATTTTACATACCGTTGGAGCTCGCTCAGCCAAAGTCTATTTAATCCCCCTGGTTGCTGTACTATCAGATGATCAGATGTTCATTTTTGCTACTAACGCTGGCTCTCCCAGAAACCCAGCTTGGGTTTATAATTTACGGGCTAATCCGACTATCACCGTTGAATACGGAACCAGGACTTTAACCGCAACGGTATCCGAATTGCCTCAGCAACAAGCAGATAAGCAGCTAATCGCGCAGGCAGAACTCAGTTCACAGTTAACGGACTACCTGAAAACATCCCATCCGCGCAGGATTCCAGTGTTCAAAATATTGCCCTCCTAAATCAGCGTTGAATGATGAGATGTTACTCAGGGAACAGATCACTTTGCCTGAGAGAAACCTGAACAACACCACCCCAGCCTACAATGACGACACCTCAACCAGGTTTATGATTTTGCCCCGGCACTACCTACCCGGACCCTACCAGTAGCTCGAACTGAATACCCCACTACATCTGATCATGCTGGTATGACAATAGGATTACTGAATTAACGGCTATTTCAGAAACAAATTAATGAGAAAACATTAATCTCACTGGTATTGCAGAATACAGATTAATGAGAACACATTAATCTCACTGGTATTGCAGAAACAGATTAATGGATAGGCATTAACCTCACTGGAAGGCTCGTGCATTCGTCACTCCTACCCGTTAGCGTCTGGATTACGCGGTCAGCAACGGTGTACTTTCTAGCCCTCAACTGATGATATAAATCATGCGCAGGCGCATCGATAACTGCTGTGTAGGAGGCTACCCTGCCCTCCCGGATCAGTTTAAGCTCAGCTTGCCGAGACACCTTTTCTAACCAGAAATCACCGCTGCTACCGTGCTCGATCCAGGACTGATCACCACGATCAACTATCCAGACCCGAACACTTCGGGTTTCACCGTCTGCGATTGGTTTGATTAATGTAACGACTTCACCGCCTAATTCAGAAGCAGCGTATACAATAGCGATAAACAATCCCGCAGCCCCAAAGAGCATCGCCACAAGGTAGTAAAAAAATTTCATCTATAGCTTCCCTAATCGACTTATCCAGCTAGTTTCAATCAGCCGAAAACCCAGCACTGCTGTTCCTTCTCCAATACCACCCATCAACCAGCATTAATTAAAGAAATAATGGAAAGTACAAAAGGAGCATAATATGCTTATCGGAAGAGGCACTTATCTATGTATCAATACTATCACAACCGTAAATACGACTTACTGATTGTTCAACACTTTAATGATTTCATCGGTGCAGAAACTACCCAGGCAATGGTAGCGATCACTAAACTCTTACCAAAGAAAGACTTGATCTCTCTGAAGTATGTCATCGCCGATTTCAGAAAAGTGTCATCGTCGACCTTATATGATACAGACCGAGCCCTGCATACTTTATTGCATTCTCAATTCGGCGCTTTACGTTCTAACCTGAAGTTCGTTCGGCTTTATGATAAAGACAATCCAGCGACAGAAATTCTCATCGAAAGAGTTACCCGGACCAATGATATGATCAAGCTATCCATTAAATCGACAATCACTGCCTTTAACGTATACCATGACCGAGAGATACCTGCTCTGCTGGACCTTCCGCAGGAGGTAGTGATTTGGGCAGATGATCAGTGGCTGTCCCCCAGCCGATAACTCAAATTTACCTGGGTAAGCCTCATCAGTGCCACGATCTAGGCTTCTTGCCTGCCATTTTGAACTGAATTTGCTCTTTCTTTAAGCTCACTTTGCACGCCGGCGTGGTAGGCCTTATCGATTCTGTAGCCGGCGTAAATTACTGCAGCAATCAGACCCCAAATCATCGCAAAAGGGCCGTCTATGATGCCGAGCGCAGCTATCTTATCCGGATGTATCTGGCTGGCTGGAACACCCTGTGGAAATTCAATTATATCAAGGGCAATGCCCGCCACCACATGGCCTATCCCATTGGTTAGCTTTGCAAAAAATGTCCGCGCAGAATAAAAAATTCCTTCCTGTCGTCGGCCTGTTTTTAACTCATGGTCATCGGCAATGTCTGCTAACGCTGACATCACGCTGATATTTAAAATCGAACCGCAGGCCGATGCGATGGTGCCAAAAAAAATCACAAACGCAACCAGTGTCAGGGTGGTATTTTCAGGTGCAAGATCAAAAAGCCGCAACGTAACCGCTGTCGACCAGGATACACTTAGGCCGGCAGCAGACCAGACGATAGCCCAGCGCTTTTCTATCAATTGGTGGACCCGCGCTGTTACCATAAAGCCGATGGCATAACCAAACACATTCGATAGAATTAACAGGCCAATCTGGTGGTCGGTGAACTCCCAGTAAAAAGTTCCCATATAAAGACCCAAGGTCTCATGAGTGCCAATTGTCACTGACAGGAAAAATAAGCCGAACAGCAGATAGCGGTAATTCCGATTTTTTAGCGCATCAGATATTTCTAAAAACAGCTGCCTTATTGAGAACCCAGGCAGGTCCTCTGGTACTTTCTTCATGCGAGGTATCTGCTTTAAAGTAAGCGTCGCAGACGCCAGCATGCTGACCATAATTAAGCTGATACAGAATACGACCACCGGGCTATAGGCTGACTGATTCATCCTGCCATTATCAAAAACTGGAAAAATGAAAAACCAGACCACCACGTGCATCACAATGACACCCAGATAAGTGAAAATATTGTTGTAGCTCATGATGGTGGTTCGTTCGATATAGTCGTCCGTTAGCTCAGCCCCCATGGCCAAATGCGGCACGGCAAAAAAGGTTGAAAACACCCGCATAATTACCGTCCATACCGTGAACCAGGCGAAAAACTCCATTTCCCCCAGATTTGCTGGCGGGTTGAATATCAGAAAAATAGTAATCACTAACGGCAGGGGCGCGACAAACATAAATGGATGACGCCTGCCGAGCTTTGAACGCCAACGATCTGAGATCGAACCTACCACCGGATCCGTGATCGCGTCCGAGGCAATGCCAATGGTGACAGCTGCTGCAGTAAGCGTACCTGACAGACCTATAATCTGATTATAGAAAAAAAAAGTCAGGGCATTAAATATCCAATTTGATGCTGCCTCCCCAGATGCTCCCAGGCCGAAGGCAAGCTTAGTCGACATTGATAACACAGGTTTTTCCATGATTTCGGGATATCCTCAAACTGATTGAGGCAATAAATCACGTTTACGGTTCAGATACAAACCCAAGCATTACCGCTGCACAATCCAGAGCGTTTCAGGCAGCCTGGACTACCTGCAAAGTCGAATGACCACGCTAGTCACCAGATTTACGATATCTACCCCGTTACACCGCAGCCTTGACCGTACAACAGCACAACAGCGCTATCGCACGCTCTAGCCTACTTATAGATAGTCCAGCGCTTTGTAATAGAGCATGCCTACTGCAAAACCTGGACGTCGAAAATAGCGGCCTCCTGGAAAGCTCTTGTGACCAATCTTGGCAAAGACATTAAAGCGATCGGCATTGCCTGAAATTGCCTCAGCAGTGATACGCGCCATAATATGAGTGGGCGCCACACCATGGCCGGCATAAGCCTGCATAAAATATACGTTATCCGCCAATTTACCCAGTTGCGGCATCCTGTTGATGCCAATTCCCATTTGCCCGTCCCAGGCAAAATCAATGCTCACAGATTCTAGTTCAGGGAAAATTTTCAGCATTTTCCGTCGCATGACCTGGCTATAATTGTTCGGCACTAACCCGGTGTAGTTAGAAAGACCGCCAAACAGCAGGCGTCGGTCCGGTGTCATACGGAAGTAATCCAGCGCCGTTCGCGGATCACAAGCCGCCACATCCGCAGGCATAATCTTACTAGCCAGTACCTCGCCAAGCGGTTCAGTCACCACGATACAGGTACTGGCGGGTAACATTTGTTGGGCCAGCTGAGGAACCAGTTCCCCCATATAGGCATTCCCGCACAGGACCACCCTGGCGGCATTGACGCAGCCGCTATCGGTAAACAGTTTGACTCGACCGCCTTGTTGGATACTGACCACAGATGACTGTTCAAATATCTGCGCCCCTAAAGATACCGCTGCTTTAGCTTCCCCTAAACACAGGTTCATGGGATGGACATGACCGGCACCGGTGGCGTTGTAAAGTCCGCCCAAATAGGCATCAGAACCTACAAATTCTTTTATCGAGTCCTGATCCAGCAGCTGAAGTTGGTGCGGGTAAGCCAGGGACTCCTGCTCTCTTATCGTGTTTTCCAACCAACTGAGGTGACGCCTTTTTAGAGCCACATCACAATATCCCCAGCGTAGATCACAATCGATGTCATACTTGCCGACTCTTTCGCGAATAATTTCCACACACTCGATGCCCATGTCATGAACCGCTTGGACACCGTCATCACCAATTGATTTTCTAAACTGCGTTGCATCGTGACCAATCCCGCCGATTACCTGTCCGCCGTTACGACCCGTTGCTCCCCAGGCAATTCGATTAGCTTCTAACAGAACCACTGAATAGCCTCGCTCTGAAAGTTCAAGCGCCG
>Ga0233433_10002071_pt1 | contig 18130 bp, 18 predicted proteins | sample SI_122_August201_5_FD_179868 | JGI IMG/M metagenome (GOLD analysis project Ga0233433, IMG submission 179868) | Seawater microbial communities from Saanich Inlet, British Columbia, Canada - SI_122_August2016_100_MG | ecosystem: Environmental > Aquatic > Marine > Inlet | place: Canada: British...
AGCACATGAAGCACATGAAGCACATGAAGCACATGAAGCACATGAAGCACATGAAGCACATGAAGCATAAATCACCTTTATCCGCCGGGCTATATTAGCTGACAGCTAGCAACTATCAACTCATGGATTGGTTCATGGATTGGCTCATGGTTATGGCTCAAGGATTGGCTCATGGTTATGGCTGTGTTTAGGGTTATGAGTAACGACCGTGCCGGCATGATAACTGCCCTTGCATCAGGATTGCCCACCCGAGGGTAGGACAAGATGACACCGGCGCCTGTTTTGCTTATTCTCAACGCCTATATTAGTACTCTAAGAGAACCCAAATGATCTACAACAGCATACTGGATACCATTGGCAACACTCCTGTCGTAAAACTTAATAGTATTGCGCCTGCCAACCACACAATCTTCGTCAAGGTGGAATCCTTCAATCCGCTGGCTTCCGTTAAAGACAGACTAGCCATTGCCATTATCGAGGACGCAGAACGTCGTGGGACACTGACGCCAGGTCAGACAGTAGTAGAAGCCACCTCCGGTAACACAGGCATCGCGTTGGCGATGGTTTGCGCGGCAAAGGGCTATCCCTTCGTGGCCACCATGGCGGATTCCTTTTCTATTGAACGCCGCAAAATTATGAAGGCCCTGGGAGCCAAAGTCGTCCTTACACCTGCAGCGGAAAGAGGCTCAGGGATGGTTAAAAAGGCAGAAGAGCTCGCCGAAAAACATGGCTGGTTCCTCGCCCGACAGTTTGAAAACCAAGCAAACCCCGCTTACCACAGAAACACCACAGGGCCTGAAATACTCCGCGATTTCGCAGGCAAACCGCTCGATTACTTTGTCAGTGGTTGGGGCACCGGAGGCACTATTACAGGCACAGGTGAGGCAATTAAAATGGCGAGGTCTGACACAAAAATCATTGCCGCAGAGCCCGAAAACGCAGCAATGCTTTCGGGTAACGAATGGTCGCCGCACAAGATCCAGGGCTGGACGCCCGATTTCATCCCTGGTGTTCTTAACAAAGATATCGCTGACGAAATCGTTCAAGTCGGCGACGATGCGTCAATAGCCAATGCGCTCAGACTCGCGAGCGAGGAAGGTATTTTTGTCGGCGTGTCCGCTGGTGCTACGCTAACCGCAGCGCTAACCGTCGCTGAGAACGCACCAGAAAACAGCACGTTTCTTGTTATGCTTCCTGACACGGGAGAACGATATCTGTCTACGCCACTATTCGCTGGCATCAGCGAAGATTCTGATGAGGATACTCTCTAGAAACCTGTTCCCCAGCGCCACGTTAATGCATCTTTCTAGACGCCCATAAAAAAGCCCCGACCTGCGGGGCTTTTTTCAACCGGAGTCTCAATCTACATCGATTGCGCTCTACAACATCGAGTCCAGTTCAGGGACAGCTTTAAACAGGTCAGCGACCAGGCCGTAGTCAGCCACCTGGAAAATCGGCGCGTCCTCGTCCTTGTTAATCGCAACAATGACCTTGCTGTCCTTCATCCCTGCAAGGTGCTGAATAGCACCGCTGATGCCAACAGCAATGTACAGATCAGGCGCAACAATTTTACCTGTTTGACCAACTTGCATATCATTAGGAACAAAACCGGCGTCAACTGCTGCACGCGATGCACCCATTGCTGCACCAAGCTTGTCAGCGACAGATTCCAGCAGTGCGAAATTCTCGCCGTTCTGCATACCACGGCCACCGGAAATGATAATCGAAGCAGCTGTTAGCTCAGGTCTCTCAAGTTTCACGATTTCATCACGGTCCCACGTCGTAAGTCCTGTGTCGGTGGCAATATCAATAGCCTCAACCGACGCACTACCACCTTCGGCAGCAACTGGATCAAAAGCGGTACCACGAACAGTCAGGACCTTGATTGAGTCACTCGATTGAACTGTTGCGATAGCATTACCCGCATAGATGGGACGTTCAAAAGTATCTTCACTAACAACGCCTGAAATATCTGAAATCTGCGCTACATCAAGCAGGGCAGCAACTCGTGGCATGAAGTTCTTACCTGACGTCGTTGTCGCGGTCAGGATATGTGAGTAGTTAGAGCCTAGCTCGACTACAAGCATTGCAACATTTTCTGCCAGTGCATGTGCGTAAACGGCATTATCCGCAACCAGCACCTTGCTGACACCAGCGATCTTTGATGCCGCCTCTCCAGCTGCAGCACAATTTTCGCCCGCTACCAGCACTTCAATCTCACCACCGATAGCGGCAGCCGCAGCAACCGTCACCAGCGTTGGCGCCTTGATTGTTTCGTTATCGTGGTCTGCTACTACTAAAATGCTCATGAGATCACCTTCGCTTCGTTCTTAAGTTTGTCGACCAGTTCTTCAACTGTCTCAACGATAATACCGGCCTGACGTTCTGCTGGTGGCATTACCTTTAATGTTGTAATTCTTGGCGCTACTTCGACACCGAGATCTGCAGGTGTATAAGTATCAATTGGCTTTTTCTTTGCCTTCATGATGTTAGGCAAAGAGGCATATCGCGGTTCATTCAGTCTCAGGTCGGTGGTGACAATGGCGGGCAGTTTCACCGTGATTGTTTCAAGTCCACCGTCGATCTCACGGGTCACCGTCGCAGAGCCATCGCCAATAGCTAGATCCGAGGCGAAAGTCGCCTGCGACAAGCCAGCCAACGCCGCAATCATTTGTCCAGTTTGACTATTATCGTCATCGATCGCCTGTTTACCCGTAATCACCAATCCGGGCTGTTCTTTCTCGATCAGGACCTTCATGAGTTTAGCGATCGCTAACGGCTGCATGACCTCATCGGTTTCCACCAGGATCCCACGATCTGCGCCAAGCGCAAGAGCAGTTCTAATCTGCTCTTGGCACGCGCTTGTACCGATCGATACAACTACTACTTCCTCTGCGGTGCCAGCTTCCTTAAGACGTACAGCCTCTTCGATCGCAATTTCATCAAAGGGGTTAACGGACATCTTTACATTATTCAGGTCAACGCCGGAGTGGTCGGATAACACACGCACATTAACGTTGTAGTCGACAACACGCTTGACAGTTACAAGAACTTTCATTTAATTCCTCTATTCGCGTAATAATTGATTGGGCCCGGTGAGAATTCCCGGGTGCCTGAACGGTCAGATTTGAAAAGCGCGTATTCTGCCGGTTAATGCCGCTATAATCAATAGTTTGCACATGCACAGTTTTGACTAATTTTCTATAAAATCAGTACTTTAACGATTGAACTCTTAAAGAAAAAATCGCACTTAAGTTTCTTTAGTGCCCTTCTTTCCCTACAATAGCCGTTTCTCGATTCAACCTACTTTTTAAGGAGACACCAACATGGAAAGAGAATCCATGGAATTCGACATGGTCGTTATTGGCGGTGGGCCTGCAGGGCTCGCCACAGCGATCCGTTTTTCCCAACTCGCTTCTCAAGCAGGTGACGAATTCACGGTTTGTCTCGTGGAAAAGGGTTCTGAAATTGGCGCGCATATTCTTTCCGGCGCCGTCATTGAACCCAGAGCATTGAATGAACTATTTCCCGACTGGAAAGAAAAAGGCGCACCACTCAACAATCCTGTAACCGAAGACGATGTTTACTACCTGATTGATGAAAAGCAAGGCATGAGAATGCCGGGCATCGCTATTCCACCAGCGCTGCACAACCCAACTGAAAGTCATGCCACAAGCCTCGGCAACCTTTGTCGCTGGCTCGGTGAACAAGCAGAAGAACTAGGCATCATGCTATTCCCCGGCTTCGCTGCCAGTGAAGTTCTCTACAATGAGGACGGCTCTATTAAAGGCGTAGCCACCGGTGATATGGGTATCAGCGCATCAGGTGAACAGAAAGGTAATTTCCAGGCCGGTTACGAGCTGCATGCCAAATACACGGTATTCGCAGAGGGTTGTCGCGGCCACCTGGGTAAACAGGTGATCGAGCGGTTTGACCTGCAGGCAGATTCAGATACGCAGCACTATGGTATTGGCTTTAAAGAAATCTGGGAGATCGAGCCAGACAAACATGTACCGGGAAAGGTCATGCACACTGTTGGGTGGCCCCTTGGTCATTTCCCCGGGCAGACCCTTGGCGGATCCTATGTTTACCACCTTGAAAATAATCAGGTAGCCCTGGGGCTTATTATCGACCTGGGATACAGCAACCCTCACCTCAGTCCCTTTGATGAATTCCAACGATTCAAGCAACATAAATTTATCAGGCAATTCCTGGAAGGTGGGAAAAGAGTCTCCTATGGCGCTCGGGCAGTAGTCAAAGGAGGTCACCAGGCACTTCCCAAACTGATCATGCCAGGAGGATTGCTGGTCGGTGATGACGCTGGATTTCTAAATAACCTGAAACAGAAGGGGTCACACACTGCCATGAAATCAGGCATGCTAGCTGCAGAGGCTGTGTATGCCTCCGTAAAAGGCGGCTCGACTGGCGGTGAAGAACTGGAGGGTTACGTAACGGCCTATAAGGGTTCCTGGTTGTATGAAGAGCTTTATACCGCTCGAAATATCATGCCACTACAGCACAGGCTCGGGTTATTTATGGGGGCCGCTGCGGCATGGGTTGACCAGTACATCTTCCGCGGAAGGTTACCTTTCACGCTCAAGGACCCCACCCCGGATCACGCTCGATTGAAACTGGCCTCTAAATCCAGAAAACCCGATTATCCGAAACCCGATGGGATCCTGTCCTTCGACAAATTATCGTCGGTGTTCCTGACTGCGACTAATCATGAAGAAGATCAGCCATGTCACTTACAATTGAAGGATCCCAGCATTCCCATTCTCAGCAACCTGCCGCTCTTCGATGAACCTGCGCAGCGCTATTGCCCTGCCGGTGTCTACGAAGTGATGGAAGAAGAAGACGGATCAAAGCGATTCCAGATCAATGCCCAGAACTGTATTCACTGCAAGACCTGCGACATCAAGGACCCTGCACAGAACATCAACTGGGTTGTACCGGAAGGTAGTGGCGGACCGAACTACGGCAACATGTAGTCAGTAACACCTAATAGGGCGAGTAATTGCTCTGCCCTCGGTTTGTCCCGATTGCCACCCAGCAACAAAACCTGTCCTACCTGCTCGTCAAACTGTTTGACGAGCAGGTAGTTCACCTTGTCGAATCTCAGGTGACAGTGCTCCACCATATCCATTCGTTTCTCAAATGTGCCACGAACCCCTGGTAAACTGGCCATAACGTCATGATGGTCTGTCAACATCGCAATTGGCCACCGGTGTTCATCGAGATCGATTTCATGAGAGCGCAAATGGCCCAATCCGGGTTGAATCTCACCACCGCGTTCAGCATCAAGGTCTCGCAGGTATTCCTCAAGGTCACTTTCTCTCAGGAAATATCCCCCGAGGAACCGAGCTTCTATGTACATAAGAGAGTAGAGATACCAATATCCCTGAAACTTACCGATTGGTATTTCCCAACCGCAGGAAGACACAACCCCTCTTTGCCAGCTCAAGACCTCTTCACGGGAAATTTCATTCGCCAGAAGAGCCCTGATAACTCTCTGCAGATCTTTCTGGCGCGGCATCTTGATAAGTAACATAGGTTCAAACTGGAAGCATTGGAAAGAAGTTTTCATGACTCCATACACCCAGCCACTCGCCATCTAATGTGAGATGTTTACCGGAGACCATCAGATCGGCTAACTGGTAGTAAACATTCCTGTTCAGCCGGCCTTCCATGCCATCTCGAATCACAACATAGGGAATCCACTCTTCTCCATCCTGAATGATTCTGAGCGGGTGCTCATCATCAACAGGAACAACCTCCCCCATGTCCGTTGTCACCTGCAGACAAGTAGACATGTCCTCTCCGACCACATTCATCAAGACTACCTGGAAGGGAACGTCCTCTACTGTGATGCGGCATTTTTCAACCGGCGTTACCAGGTAATAGTCATCACCATCACGTCGAAGCACAGAAGCAAACAACCGGACGAGTCTCGGCCGCTTGATGGGCGAACCAAAATAATTCCATACGCCATCACGAGAAATCACCAGGTCTATGTCCCTCTCGACGTCAGGATGCCAAAGGTGAACAGGAGGATGCTCACTATCCTGGACCTTACTCAGCTCGGACATAAGAGAATAAGGTAACTCTGGACTGCTCATACTTCTAAAACTCCAGCATGCCTTCTGACACAACAAATTTAACCACTTCCGACAAACCATCAAGACTCTTCAGGTTGGTAAACAGGAATGGCTTGTCTCCGCGCATCTTCCTTGCATCCCTGTCCATTACGCCAAGGTCAGCACCAACCAGCGGCGCCAGATCAGTTTTGTTAATAATCAGCAAGTCAGATTTAGTAATGCCAGGCCCCCCTTTCCTCGGTATCTTGTCCCCTGCTGAAACATCGATGACATAGAGCGTCAAGTCGGATAACTCAGGACTGAATGTTGCGGCAAGGTTGTCACCCCCGCTTTCGATCATAATCATGTCCAACTGCGGGAACTTTCTTTGCAGGTCATCAACCGCATTCAGATTCATGGAAGCATCCTCGCGAATCGCAGTGTGAGGACAGCCTCCTGTTTCGACCCCTACAATTCGGTCCGCCGTTAACGCTTCGTGCTTCAATAAAAACTCGGCATCTTCTCGTGTATAGATATCATTAGTGATGACCGCGATATCAAACCGGTCCTTCATATCCATGCACAGTGATTGAACAAGTGCAGTTTTGCCCGAGCCAACCGGCCCGCCCACGCCAAGTCGCAGGGGTGGTTTATTTTGTTTAGTTGTCATTGTGACCTCATTCAGGAACGATACATTCTTGCTTCCAGCACTTCATGCTGGGAAGACATAATAGCCAGCGCTGGCATTGACTGACCGAAATGCCACTGGTCTGGAGGACCCACAGCTTCCGCAATTTGCTGCGCCTTTAGCACCCGCTCACTAATAAGCTCAATCAGTTTACTGAGTACTATCTGGGCATCTGACTGTCCCAGGGGAATTGACTTGGTGGCCACTGCGATCTGGTTTTCGAACCAGCTGAACGATAGACCCGTCGCCAGGTCCCCGGCAGGGATCCCCCAGCGGCTTCCCGCGATCGCAAACTGGACCACATAGCTGGGTTGGGGGATATCTATGACATCTACACCCAGTGTCGAGAGCAATCGGTACAACGACCTGCCCATTTCGACATCCTCAAGCAGCAACTCACGGGATTCGCGACTTGCCGCCAGGTATTCATTCAACCCTTTTAGCAATTTCAAATCAAAACGTCCGCATGCGTCGTAAGCCAAGAACAGAGCAGGCAGATCCAGTTGACTGATGCCATGGTTGAAAATTCCGGATATCCATTCCCCTGCAGATTGTGCATCTACCACAGTCTTCTGGTGAATCGCTGACTCCAGTCCCTGCGAATAAGCATACGCACCAACGGGCAGTGCCTGCGAACAAAGCTGCAGGAGCCTGGGTAAACTACTCATGGCCGTGTTCGTGATATGCGCCATGCTCCGGCTGAAAGGCGACAACGTCATGAGACACCTGTGCGCCCAGGCCGGTCACCATGTCATCCAGCACATGATCTGGCTGAAACATCAAACGATCTGGCAGCAACTGGAGCGACAAGTGCCGATTCCCAAGATGGTAGGCAACTCGCATCAATAACTGTACAGAATCTGCAGTCACCACCGACACCGGCTCCGGCTCCGCCTGGACAAGGTAAAAGCAACCCTTCGCATCTTTTAATGCATTACCATGGTGAAGGGACTCACCCCGGCCCAAAAACCAGGCTAGCTCACATCCCTTATCCGTTGCTGCCTTTCCGCGACTTCTTGATCGGTCAGCAAAATTGAGGCTAATGGTATCGGTCCATTGTTGCCCGTCGACATGATCAATTTTCTCAAAGCATTCAATTCGCATTAAGGATCTGCCTAGAAGAGGGAATACCGTTGCGCAAGCGGCAGTACCTCGGCCGGTTCACATGTTAATAGCTGGCCATCAGCACGAACTTCATAGGTCTCGGGATCAACCTCCATCTCTGGCAAATAGCTATTGAGAATCATGTCGTGCTTGGTGACCTGTCGACAACCTTCTACCGGGAGCATTCGTTTCGACAACCTTAGCTGGGCCGCAATTTCAGTTTCCATAAAGGCCTGGCTCACAAAAGTTACGCAGGTGTCTTCACGAGCCCGGCCGGAAGCGCCAAACATTGGCCTGTAGTGGACTGGTTGCGGTGTGGGTATAGAGGCATTAGGGTCGCCCATTGGAGCTGCTGCAATCATGCCGCCTTTAATAATCATCGCCGGCTTAATACCAAAGAATGCGGGCTTCCACAGTACCAGGTCAGCCAGTTTCCCAGCTTCGACGGAACCCACTTCATGGCTGATACCGTGCGCAATAGCCGGGTTAATCGTGTACTTGGCAATATATCGCCTCGCACGAAAGTTATCGGCGGTAGTGTCTTCCCCCAGGGCTCCGCGCTGCACTTTCATCTTGTGCGCCGTCTGCCATGTTCGGCAAATGACTTCTCCAACACGACCCATCGCCTGGGAATCGGAAGCGATCATGGAAAAAGCACCCAGGTCATGAAGGATGTCTTCAGCGGCAATAGTTTCACGACGAATACGTGAATCTGCAAACGCGACATCTTCAGGAATATTTGAATCAAGATGATGGCATACCATGAGCATGTCCAGATGTTCATCCACAGTATTAATCGTATAGGGCCTTGTCGGGTTCGTTGAGGAAGGCAGTACATTGGGCCTGCCGCAGGCCTTGATAATATCCGGCGCATGACCACCACCTGCACCCTCGGTATGAAAGGTGTGGATGGTTCGATCTTTAAAGGCGTTGATGGTGTCTTCTACAAACCCTGATTCGTTGAGCGTATCGGTGTGTATGGCTACCTGAACGTCAAATCGATCTGCGACCGAAAGACAATTATCAATCGCCTGTGGTGTCGTTCCCCAGTCCTCGTGCAACTTGAGTCCCATCGCCCCGGCAACCACCTGCTCATCGAGGGGGTCCGGGAGGCTCGCATTCCCCTTGCCCATAAAACCCAGATTCATGGGGAATTCATCTGCTGACTGCAACATCTTGCCGATATGCCACGCGCCCGGCGTGCAGGTCGTCGCGTTGGTCCCCGTTGCAGGCCCGGTCCCACCCCCTAACATCGTGGTAATTCCGCTCATCATTGCCTCTTCAATCTGCTGCGGGCAAATGAAATGAATATGGGCATCAATTCCACCGGCTGTCAGGATCTGGCCTTCACCTGCGATAATTTCTGTACCCGGCCCAATCACGATGTCGACACCAGGTTGGGTGTCAGGGTTACCCGCTTTTCCTATTCGCAAAATCCGGCCACCCTTCAGGCCAACATCTGCTTTAACGACCCCCCAGTGATCCAGGATCAAAGCATTAGTGATAACGGTATCCGCTGAAACCGCACCCAGTGACTGCCCCTGTCCCATGCCATCACGGATGACCTTGCCACCACCAAATTTAACCTCATCACCATACGTCGTGAAATCCTGTTCAACTTCAATTAAAAGGTCTGTATCACCCAATCTAACTTTATCGCCGGTAGTCGGGCCGAACATGTCTGTATAAGCCTTGCGCGTTATCGTCGTCATATTAAGTCTCCAACTGGCCCATCACTTCACCGCGGAAGCCATAGATTGAACGGTTTCCTGCCATCGCCACCAACTCAACTGTTCTCGCTGAACCCGGTTCAAACCGGACGGCAGTTCCTGCAGGAATATTCAGCCGAAACCCTCTGGCCTTATCTCTGTCAAATTCAAGCGCAGGGTTTGTCTCGGCAAAATGATAATGGGACCCTACCTGTATCGGGCGGTCACCGGTGTTTTTGACCTCAAGCCCAATTTTCTCTCTGCCTGCATTTATCTCTATATCATTGTCATCAAGAATATATTCGCCCGGTAGCATTGTTATAACTCCTCCTTAAACGATCGGATCGTGAACTGTCACCAGTTTGGTACCGTCAGGAAAGGTTGCTTCAACCTGCACCTCCGGAATCATCTCCGGTACGCCCTCCATCACATCGTCGGCATTTAGAATTGTCTTGCCGTGCGACATCAATTCGGCAACTGAACGACCGTCCCGCGCTCCTTCCATGACCTCGGCAGAGATCAGCGCTATCGCTTCAGGGTAATTGAGTTTCACACCCCGTGCCTTCCTCCTTTCTGCTAGCAAAGCGGCTGTGAAAATCAGCAGCTTGTCTTTATCCCTCGGACTCAATTCCATATCGGCGCCTTTTGTTTTCTAGACCTGTGTTTTCTATATCTGTGCTTTCTATATCTGTGCTTTCTATATCTGTGCTTTCTATATCTATGTCTTCCAGATTCGGGGCTCGTAGCCCATGGAAGATCCATTGAATATTTCTTCTTCCACAAGAAGCTTCCTGGCCTGCCCGAACCCCAGCCTGCAGGTTTCGGCAGAATCTCCAAGGTAACGTACTAATAAAGTGCTGCCCCTGAGCGTCACGCCCCAGGACCGCCCACTCAATAGCGTTTGAACTCGCGAAACCGCTTTTTCCAATGATAGTAGCCCACCTTGCTTCGGTATCGCTACAAGTGTACCCAGCACGCTCGCACTGTTTAGCCCCCAGGCTGAATTCTGTTCCTCCCCTGACACCCTCAGACATTCCCGATGACAAAGTTTATCCGCCTGCCAAATGCGTGAAGACTGATCAATAATGCCTCTCGAGAAGCCCTCTCCCGAAGCGCGTCTTCCCAGCATTTGAACCTCCCAACCTAAAAAGCTGCTGCTACTGTGTAGCCTTACCTGATTGTCGATTTCGGCCCTTGCGCCATCGTAGAAAATCGTTTCCTGGGGCAGCCATTCAAGATGTGCATTTTCCGCAACTTCAATCACCTGACTGACACGCTGGGAGAGCGCATTCTCTGCGCAACGATAGGCTTTCGCGGCAGACGGTGAAGTAATTAACGACTGGGTATCAGCACCCACGCGAATGTGAACCGTCAGGCTATCACCACCTACAAGCCCACCGGGAGGATGCAGGATATAAATGTGACAACTACCATCATCCTGGGAAAACTGTTTTTGAACACGCAGCGGGCCAACATGTTTCTGATGAACAAGTTTGGTCGAACCCTGAACATTTTCTAGCTGCAGCGAAAGCTTTGCCGACCAGGTTGATTGTTGCTGTATAACCAGATTCACGTGTTATTTAGATTACCAATAAGAGTCAGATTCTCGGTTACTACATTATATTTATAGCCACTACATTATATTTATAGCCACTACATTATATTTATAGCTACTACATTAGATTTATGATTACTACACTATATTAATACCGGCGACAAAAACACTCCAATGCTGGAATCATCAAGGCCCGCATGAGCAGTCGGCATAGACACACCTATATTTAGGACCAATCGAGCAGCTTATACCGCAAGATGCTTCTGAATAAGGTTGTCACTGAGTTGATCCATTTCGCCTGACGCCACGATCTCGCCTTTCTCCATCAAATAGAAATCGTTACCGACTCGTCGAGCAAACGCCAGCTTTTGCTCGACGAGTAACACCGTGGTTCCTCGCTCTCGATTGAGTAAGGTCACAACATCACCTATCTGGTTAACAATGTTAGGTTGAATGCCCTCGTTCGGCTCATCAAGAATTAGCAATTGCGGTTCAATAACCAGCGCACGCCCTATTGCGAGTTGCTGTTGCTGCCCACCGGATAGATCTCCACCACGTCGCGTCATCATCGATGCCAGCACGGGGAACAAATCAAAAATAAAGGTAGGGATCCGCTTGGACTTATCACTTCTTCCGGCAAGCGCAACCTTCAAATTTTCTTCAACGGTGAGCTCCGGAAAAATATCTCTTCCCTGCGGGACATAGCCCACACCTAACTTTGGACGCAACTCTGTCTTTTCCTTCGTTACATTGCGCCCATCAATAATAATTTCACCGGATTCAATGGCCAGCAATCCCATGAGGCACTTGAGCAAGGTTGTTTTCCCCACGCCATTTCGACCCATCAGGCAGGTACAACTTCCGCTGCTCAACTTCAGGCTTAGATCCCACAAAATCTGCGAGCTTCCATAAAGCTGATTAATATTCCGCAGATCAATCATGGCGCTTCCCCCAGATAAACTTCAATAACCTCGGGATTGTTCTGTATTTCATCCATTGACCCTTCAGCCAACACCGCCCCCTGATGCAATACCGTCACCTCACGCGAAATACTCCGTACAAATGCCATGTCGTGCTCGACAACAATGACTGTTCGCTTACCGGCGAGTCCCGTGAGAAGTTCGGCAGTACTTTCAGTTTCCTGTGCTGTCATCCCTGCAACGGGCTCGTCAACCAACAAAAGCCGCGGTTCAGAAACCAGCAACATGCCAATCTCCAACCACTGTTTCTGTCCATGGGACAAGGCTCCAGCTTGCTGAAATATCTGTGCTCGCAGCCCAATCGTATCAATCACACCAGCTATCAGGTCAGCCTGATCACTGCGCAGGGAATAGAAGAGGTTAGCGACAATCCCCTTATCCATACGCAATGCAAGTTCAAGGTTTTCGAATACCGTCAGCGCTTCAAACACGGTCGGTTTCTGAAACTTTCTACCAACACCCAACTCGGCGATTTCAGCTTCGCTCTTGTTGAGCAGGTTATGTGTTTGTCCAAAATAAACCATGCCCTCGTCCGGCCGGGTTTTCCCTGTGATCACATCCATCAGCGTAGTTTTACCCGCTCCGTTAGCACCGATCAGACAACGCAGTTCACCGTCATCAACATAGAGGTTCAGGTTATCGAGCGCCTTGAAACCATCGAAGCTCACGCTCAATCCTTCGACGTACAACAGGACCCCATGAGAAACATCTACCGCAGGTAAGGTTTCATCAAGCATAAAATCAAAAACCCGGTCGCGGCGCATCACCTCTCGGAAGGCATCCAGGCGAGTCACTTGGGTGTCTCCAGTAAATCTGGTAACGGTTTATTGTTCGAGCGGGCATTCATTGAGAGAAAACCCACGATACCCTTTGGCAAAAATACTGTCACAACCACAAAAAGCGCACCCAGAGCAAATAGCCAGGCTTCAGGAAGGATCCCTGTGAATTGGGTTTTAGCGAAGTTAACTAGTATCGCTCCCAGGATCGCGCCATAAAGCAAGCCACGTCCACCAATCGCCACCCAGACAACAATTTCTATGGAATTTATCGGTGAAAATTCACCAGGATTGATGATGCCAACCTGGGGCACGTAAAGTGCACCAGCTAATGCTGCCAGCACCGCCGAATAGACAAAAAGCCAGACCTTGTAGGTCTCCGTTTTATAACCGACAAAACGTACCCTGCTCTCTCCATCCCGAATCGCCTCAATCACCCGGCCATACTTTGAGGACAATATAAACTGGCTGAGCAAATAGGCAGCACCAAGGGTAATGGCTGTGCATATTAGTAGCGCTACTCGGGTACTGTCTTCCTGCAGGTCAAAGCCCATTAACTCTTTGAAATCAGTCAAACCGTTATTGCCGCCAAAACCCATTTCATTTCTAAAAAAGGCAAGCATCAGGGCATAGGTCAACGCCTGGGTCATGATTGACAAATAGACGCCGGTCACCCGCGACCGGAAAGCCAGCCAACCAAAAACGAACGCCAGGAATCCCGGCACCAACATAATCATGATTGCGGCGAACCAAAACTGATCAAAGCCGTACCAAAACCATGGCAATTCAGTCCAGTTCAGGAAAACCATGAAGTCGGGTAACTCCGGATTACCATAAACACCACGGTCACCGATCTGGCGCATCAGATACATACCCATCCCATAGCCACCCAGTGCGAAAAATGCGCCGTGACCAAGACTCAATATGCCGCAATAACCCCACACTACGTCTACCGCCATAGCCAGCAGTGCAAAACTCAAGTACTTACCAAGCAACGTAATCGTATAAGTATCGACATACAGCAGGGAATCTGGCGGCACCAGCAAATTGCCCATCGCCGCAAACAACGTGCCGGCAAACAACAGTGCAAGGAAAGTATTGCCTCCCTTGCTGTGCAACATGCTTCGCAAAAAACCGGGCCGATTTAACCCTCGAAGAACACCCCTATCACTCATGATTCAGCGGCTCTCCCCTGTTGTGGGAACAACCCTTTCGGGCGCTTTTGAATAAAGAGAACAATGAAAACTAACACGCAGATTTGCGCCAGCACCGTCCCTGTCACCGGTTCCATGAACTTGCTGAATATACCCAGAGAAAAAGCAGCGACCAGCGTGCCCCAGAGGTTACCCACACCACCAAAAACCACGACCATGAACGAGTCGATAATATAGGATTGACCAAGATTGGGTCCGACATTGGTTAACTGACTAAGTGCAACACCGGCGACACCAGCGATCCCGGAGCCAAGGCCAAACGTCATAGCATCCACCCAATTGCTCCGAATGCCGAGCGCCATCGCCATATCTCGGTTTTGTGACACTGCCCTGACGTACAATCCCAGTGCTGTTCTTTTCATCACCAGTAACAACAGTAAAAATACCAGAAGAGAGAAGATGAGGATGTACAGGCGGTTATAGGTAATCGCCAGACCAGGGTTAATTTGAAGAGCACCGGACATCCACTCAGGCGTGCTAACTTGACGATTGAGGGGAGAAAAAATAGTCCTGACGGTCTGCTGTAAAATCAGGCTGATGCCAAATGTAGCGAGAAGTGTTTCAAGCGGTCTCCCCTTCAAAAACTGAATGACGCCCCGTTCTATCGCGACCCCGACCAGACCACAGACTACAAATGCCGCTGGAATAGCAAGAAAGACAGATATCTCTATGTGGTTGGGGAACTGTTGCTGAATCACATAGGCTGTGTATGCCCCCAGCATGATTAATTCACCATGCGCCATATTGATGACACCCATCACGCCGAAGGTAATGGACAGGCCAATCGCTGCAAGTAGGAGCACCGACCCCAGGCTAAAGCCAAAAAACACGCGCTCAACAAAACCATAGAAATAAAGTTTTCGATCAATTTGCCGCAGCGCAGATTGAGCTGCATAGACGATCGCTTTATTCTGTTCCAGGTAATTGCCCTGGCTATCTTTTTCGATCAGAGGCAACAAGCGGTTTCTAACGATGGGTTCAACAACCCCGCGCAACGAATCAATAGCCGCCAGGCGCTGTTCGTCGTCGTTCGAATCCAGCAAACCTATAGATAGCGCCAAATCTATTTTCTCGATAACAGCGGATGAAGTTTCCACTAACCTGGCACGACTTAGAAGCACGATGGTTTCTTCGTCGATTTTTTTTAACATATTTTGAACGGCGGATTCACGTACGGAAGGATCGCTGCTAGTAAGGTTTAATTCAGCAATCTTACTTCGCAGAATCCGGCGTAATTTGTTGTTAACCCTAACCTTTTTGAGCTCTGTTTTTGTAAAACTAAGGATTTCCTCGCCGCTAAAGGCGCTGCTGACAACAACTGAATCGTCGTCAGGGTTTTGCTCAACGACAATAACCAGCGATTTATCAGCCTTCACAAAATATAGACTGCCCACCAACATCGCCTCAAAGAGCGGCAACACCTCCTCACCACCTTGCTGCTCCATTTTATCAAGTACAGGGGCAACCTTACTTAGTTTGACGCGGGTCAACTGCTTTCCTATCTCCGCTAGTTCAGCGTTTGAAGACATCGCTTCCATCGAGATAGAAATAGAAACCAAAAAGACAAACAACCACCTACAGAGCTGGTAGCGCGAAACGAAATTTACAGCTAAGAACATAATATATACATCACCATGATCTGGAGATTGCTATAGTCGACTGGCTAAACAATGCGAAAGGCCGAAACAAAACCCGGAAGATTCTCTTCCTGCCCGACAACCCAGACTATCATCAACTCGACCATCCATTCCATTCGACTATCCATATTCGACAAGGCCAAAACGGCGGCCCTGTCGAACCAATTTCAGCTGTCACACTCCGTTAAAAATTCTGACCTGAACACTTTGCTGTCTTGACATTAAAGTTTCCACACTTGATGGGTTTCACCCAGTCCGCCACGATATCCATTGAACCTGGCAGAAAGTCTGACCATGCGTCACCAGGAACTACACCATCTGTTTCCCAAACGACCTCGAACTGCCCATCACTCTGAATTTCTCCAATCAGAACAGGCTTGGACAAGTGATGGTTCTTGTTCATCACCGCCGTACCACCCGTAAGATTCGGTGAGGTGACTCCGATCATCGCAGACTCAACCTTATCAACATCAGTTGTACCCGCTTTTTCTACTGCCTTTGCCCACATATTGAAGCCTATAAAGGTGGCCTCCATTGGATCATTGGTAACGCGCTTATTATCTTTGATAAAGGCTTTCCATTGCTCGATGAAAGCCGCGTTTTCCTCACTTTCTACGCTCTGGAAGTAGTTCCATGCGGCGAGATGCCCGACCAGAGGCTTGGTGTCCAGGCCTGACAATTCCTCTTCACCGACAGAAAAGGCCACTACCGGAATATCTTCCGCTGAGATACCCCGATTACCCAATTCTTTGTAAAAAGGAATGTTGGCATCGCCATTAATCGTGGATACGACCGCTGTTTGCTTACCTATGCCGCCAAATTTAGCGATGTCAGAAACGATTCCCTGCCAATCGGAGTGCCCGAAAGGCGTATAATTAATCATGATATCTGAATCGGACACACCTTTAGCTTTTAGATAAGCCTCCAGTATTTTGTTGGTCGTTCGAGGATAGACATAGTCTGTCCCAGCCAGCACCCAGCGCTCCACACCAATTTCGTCCATCAAATAGTCAACTGCAGGGATTGCCTGCTGATTTGGAGCAGCACCCGTATAGAAAACATTCTTGGAAGACTCCTCACCCTCATACTGAACCGGGTAAAACAGCAGGCCATTGAGCTCTTCAATCACCGGTAATACGGACTTACGTGATACAGACGTCCAACAGCCAAAGATTACATCAACTTTTTCCTGGGAAAGTAACTCCCTTGTCTTTTCAGCGAACAGCGGCCAATTTGACGCAGGATCAACGACCACAGCTTCCAGCTGCTTGCCGAGCAGTCCTCCTTTCTTATTTTGCTCCTCGATCATCATCAACACGGTATCTTTCAGTGTCGTTTCACTAATCGCCATAGTCCCGGAAAGTGAGTGAAGAACGCCCACTTTTATCGTCTCTGCTGCCATCGCAGCCGTTGAAAACGAGAGCAGCAGAGATGCAGCTGCCGTTATAAAAAGTTGTTTTAGTTTCATATGTTCACCCTTTAGTTTTGGTTTCGTCCAACCGCTGGGTTTAAACAGCGGTCACAGTTGTGGTTCACTTAGAATGTAATGAGTGCTTCCAGCGCGTAGGTATCTGTGCTTTCGTTAGTGATGTCGTCATCGTCCCTTCGGTATTCAAAGATGATCAAAAGGTTTTCAGATACCGCATAATTTGGCGCCAGCGTAAACGCACTCAGATCTTCAACGGTAGTTCCCGCTTCGGTTTCAACCTCCCAATCGTGATAGCGAAAAGTTACGCCAAACTTTTCCCATGCGTAGTTAACCATTAGCAGGTAGCCATCTGCTTCCGCCCCGACACCGGCAAAACCTACCGCTGCTGGCGCATTTTCGGACTTGTTTAATTCTGCAGCGAAGGTCCAGTTATCGACGGTGTAACTTGACCAGACGTTTATCAGGTCTGTGTCCTCATTGGTTCCATCGAGTTTGTCGGTCATGTAAAACCCCTTCATGGTCCATGCCTCAACAGGATTTACCGCCAACATCAACTCAACACCAAGGTCGTCAGAATCCCGGTTCTCCCCTTTCAAATCGCCCAGATCATTCACGACGGATAAAGCCACATCGAATCCGGATCCTTTGTAGTAGGTCGAAACGCCTTGCTGGTAACCACCATAGAAGTACTTGGCGTAACCAGTACCTGAAAATTGATACAAGCCGGTAGGATCCTCTGTCTCCCAGCCGGAATAGCTCAGGAATCGACCGGCCTTGAAACTCAATGCGTCGTTTACGCCATAAGTAAAAAAGGCTTGCTCGACGTCGAACTCCTCGCCATCCCCATCGTCCTGGTACTCCAGGTCAACCTGAGCCGAAAGGCCAGAACCAAAGTCAAACAAAAGGTCGATCTCGAACTGGTCAAAACCGCTTTCCGTTGAATTATCCCCACTGTCCGGTT
>Ga0233433_10002072_pt1 | contig 18123 bp, 14 predicted proteins | sample SI_122_August201_5_FD_179868 | JGI IMG/M metagenome (GOLD analysis project Ga0233433, IMG submission 179868) | Seawater microbial communities from Saanich Inlet, British Columbia, Canada - SI_122_August2016_100_MG | ecosystem: Environmental > Aquatic > Marine > Inlet | place: Canada: British...
GCCGGATTGGCAGCAGACGTGCCATCGGGTGTCAGGCGCAATTTCAAAATCACACCCGCATCATCGACACCCTGAATATGCGTGACCTCTGCCCCATCGCGTTCTTCGATGGGAATATCCATGCCACACGCCATATCCCAATCAATGGTTGGTCCCGGCAAACCCACATAAAATGGCACATTGTTGTCAAACGCCGCCAAGGCTTTCAGATAGGTTCCGATTTTGTTACAGACATCCCCATTTCGGGCCGTGCGATCGGTGCCGGTGATGCAAAGATCAACCGCACCCTTCTGCATTAAATGCCCCCCCGCATTATCAGCGATAACCGTGTGAGGCACGCCATGGGCACCAAGTTCCCACGCTGTGAGGCTGGCCCCTTGATTGCGCGGGCGGGTTTCATCAACCCAGACATGCACCCCAATGCCCGCATCATGGGCCATATACACCGGCGCCAGTGCCGTCCCCCAATCCACCGTCGCCAACCACCCCGCATTACAATGGGTAAGGATATTGACCGGGCCATCCCCTTTGGCGAGAGCAGCATCAGAAATCAACGTCTTGCCATGTTCCCCGATGGACCGACACATTTCGACGTCTTCGTCGCAAATCTCTGCTGCACGACGATACGCAGCCTCCACCCGTTCATTGACCGGGCATTTAATAATCGTCTTTTCCATTTCTGCCAGCGCCCAGGCAAGGTTAACCGCCGTCGGCCGGGTTGCGCGCAAGACATCACAGGCTTTTTTCAAACCCTGATCCGTTGCATCTTCTCGCAAGGCAAGGCAAACCCCATAGGCCGCCGTTGCCCCGATCAACGGTGCACCGCGCACCTCCATGGTGGCAATGGCACGGGCCACATCATCCAAACCCGTCAATTGAACCGTTCGGAATTCATGGGGCAAACCGGTCTGGTCGATAATTTCCACCGTCCAACCGTCATCGGCCAGCCAGATGGTGCGATAAGGTGTATTTCCAACCTTCATTTAAGTCTCAAATCCATATTTCCAGTTTTTATTCATCACGATTTCAAGCGAAGCTGCCCAATGACCCTTCGTGACACCAGCGGATACAAAACTGCACCCCCAAAAAGATAAACAGCGTTGATGCTGATGAGGTTAGCGCGATATCCATATTCTGGAAACAGAAACGCAATGAGGGTTAACTTTAACACCAATTCAACGGCAATGATCAAAATCAGGCGGTCCATATGTGCCAGCGCATACAAAAACATGCTTGAATACCGCGCCGTGCCCAGCCACACGATGGCCCCACCCGCAAGGGCGAAAGACAGAGGATCATCGGGCACCCGATCCGGGCCCACCCACAGGCCCACAAGATCAGCGCCATAAATGCCATAGCCAATGCCCGCCACCAATGCGACAAACCAAACAGCCCCCAGCCCCTGATGGAAGACCCGGCTCAGGCGGTCATACTCTTTATTCAAATCCATGTGGATGATCTCTGGCTGCAGGCTTTCCGAAATCCGCCATAATAAAATGATAACGACCTCTGCTATTTTCCAGATCAAAACGTAATCTGCCACCATTTTGGTGGTTCCCAAAACACCCACGATCAAGACATCTATCTGCAAAAGCGCGAGCAACCCCCCATAAACAAGGTATTTCCGGCCCTCTCCATTAACCAGCTGTGCGGCTTTCTGTTTCACCAGGGCAAAAGAAGCCGAAGGACAGTCCCACTGGAACCAACGCTGGCGATACCCAACGGCGGCGCAATAAGACAAAAAATTGCTGATCACGAAAACGGTCATGACGGCAACAAGCCCCCCGCCATGGGAAAGCCATGTCAATGCGCCCGCACCAAAGAGGAAAACGCTCATGATGAAAAATGAATAGGCCTGCACCTGTTTTTTGGCAGCCATCAACATAAGAAATTCAACGTTGAGGCGGCCAAGGGAAAACAAATACGCAACCCCAAGCAAAACAACGGCGATCAGTTCCATCTGGTCAAGCAAGCCCGTGCCCGGGGTCAGAATTGGCCATGGCCCAAGGAAAGAACCGATCAAGGCCAACCCGACCAACCCCATATAAATGCCATAAATCATCCCAATGGCACGAAAGACAATGATTGTATCCATTGCCCCCTGTTCTTTTCCAATACCCGGCCCAATACCAATCATAGTCTCGCTCAAAACGCGCATCCCGCGGCCCTGCAGCCCATTCAGGCCAACAACCGCAAAATGCGCGAAAGCGAGGACCATCATTAAAACGCCAAATCCCGCTTTTCCCAAGGTGGACAGGTAAAGCGGCACAAGGATGAGTTGAAGCAATATTTGAGAGCCCATGACGGCATAGGCACTAACCACGCCCCCCAAATAGCCTTTGTTATTTCTGGCTTTATCCAAAAATTCTTTTAAAAAACCCACCGCCGACATGTCCTGAAATTTCCAAATGATGACTGTTCTCAAACGCACCAAAACGATGCATCAACACGCCATCAACCCCATTAAATGAATTCTATGTATCAAATACCGCATTTTATGATAAAAATCGCTGTTGACGTTTCAAAGTCACAAGACATGCTGTAAAAAACAAAACATTCAAATGCCTCGAGAATTAAGGCATTCCCCTTTCCAACCACCCCTTTGGGTGGTCCCTGTCGTTAAAAACCAGAATTAGTGGTGGTTCAAAGATTCATGACAAGCCCTGAAAATCCCTTCGTTCCATCTTCTCCAGAAGATCGCGCTGCATCCTCGCAGAAGATTCTTTCTGTGGAAGACATTGGTGAAACCATTGCCAAACCAAACAGGCAGGGCAAAACCGTTGTGCTTGCCCATGGGGTTTTTGACCTTATTCATGTTGGCCATCTCCGGCATCTCAAAGAAGCAGCCGAGCTTGGCGATATTCTGGTTGTCACCATCACGGAAGATGAAAAGGTCAACAAGGGGCCGGGTCGTCCCGTATTTTCAGAACAATTGCGTGCCGAAATGCTTGCCGCTTTGGAAATCGTTGATTTTGTCGGCATCAACCGTCATGCCAGTGCGGAAAACATCATCAACACCATCCAACCAGATATTTATATCAAAGGCCCCGATTACGCCAATGAAGATGATGACATAACGGGCAAAATCAGCGTCGAGCAACAGGCCGTCGAAAAAAATGGCGGGCGGGTTGTTTTCACCGATGACATCACCTTCAGTTCATCCACACTGATCAACCAATACCTTGATGTCTATGATCCTGAACTACAGGATTTTTTGCACGATGCGCGCGGACGGGATGCCATTTCCCAGATCCATACCGCAATATCGGCCATCGAGAACATGAAGGTGCTGGTTGTTGGCGACACCATCATTGATGATTATCAATATGTCACGCCCATCGGGAAATCCCCCAAAGAAAACATCATTGCAACGCTGCACGAAGACCGTGAAATTTTTGCGGGCGGCGTCATTGCCACCGCCAAACACGTTGCCAGCTTTTGCAAACAAGTCGATGTCATCTCATCAATTGGAAGCGTTAACTCTTATGAAGCGCTGATCGAGGAAAACCTTCCGACAAACCTCAACCTGACCCTTGTTGAACGCGACGGTGCACCGACGGTACGCAAAAGACGCTTCGTTGACCCCACATACATGCGGAAACTTTTTGAAGTCTATTACATGGAGGATTCACCCTCTCCCAAAGATTACGAAAAAACAATCAACAAGAAAATTGAAGCCGTCATCAAGGATTATGACGTCGTTATCGTCAATGATTTTGGCCACGGCATGATCATGCCATCCACCATCTCAATCCTTTGCGAAAAAGCCAAATTCCTTGCTGTTAATTCCCAAAGCAACAGCGGCAATCTGGGGTTCAATCTGGTTACACGCTATCCCCGTGCGGATTATGTTTCCATTGATGTGCCCGAAGCGCGGTTGGCATTGGCCAATCGACACGATGACATCGAACACCTAGCTGAGAATTTGATCCCGGAACGGATCGCGTGCGACCTGCTTGCCATTACCCATGGGAAAAATGGCAGCCTGACCTATAAGTCCGGGGAAACGCCGATTAAAATTCCAGCCTTCACCAAATCTGTCGTCGACACTGTTGGCGCAGGCGATGCCTTTCTTGCCGTCACATCTCCGGTGGCAGCATCAGGCGCATCTGCTGATATTATTGGCCTCATTGGCAATGCTGCCGGCGCCATCGCGGTGGGCATTGTTGGCCATCGAAATGCCATTGATAAAATATCTTTGCTCAAATTCCTTACCCGTCTTCTTAAATAACCCTGTTTTGACAAATCGCCGAACCGAATGCCGCTCCTAGACCGGAAATGCCCCACCTTTGATCACTTCTTGAGAAAAACCTGAATAGTCGATATTTTCGAATGGTGCCATTTTCCGGTCATCAAATATGTTACTGTAACCCTTTCCTATCACGCTTTTTTCTAATGAGGATCGCCCCTTGCCAGAGACTTCCAAACACCATGTTATGATCACGGGCGGTGCCGGTTATGTCGGCGCAGTCCTGACGCCCAAGCTTTTGGAAATGGGACATAAAGTTACGGTTCTAGACCTTTACATGTATGGCGACGGGGTTCTGGAAGGTGCGCGCCAATATGACGGGTTGAGAGAAATCCACGGCGATATCCGTGACCCCAAGGCGATTGAGGCAGCAATGGAAGGCTGCGACACGGTGATTCATCTCGCCTGTATTTCCAATGACCCGTCCTATGATCTTGATCCTGAACTTGGCAAATCCATCAATTATGACTGTTTCCGCCCCATGATTAAGGCGGCGAAGGCCGCCGGTGTGAAACGCTTCATCTATGCATCTTCATCCAGCGTCTATGGCATCAAGGAAGAACCCAATGTCCATGAAGGGCTGGAACTTGACCCGCTGACCGATTATTCAAAATTCAAGGCATTGTGTGAAACTGTTTTGGAAGAAGAACGCGAACCCGGGTTCACCACCCTGACCCTGAGACCAGCCACGGTATGTGGATATTCGCCGCGCCTGCGACTGGACCTGTCGGTGAACATCCTGACTAACCATGCCATTAACAATGGCAAAATTACTGTTTTTGGTGGCGAACAACTGCGGCCAAACATTCATATCCAGGACATGACGGACCTCTATATCAAAGCGGTAGAGGCTGACGCTTCCGAGATTGACGGTAAAATCTGGAATGCCGGTTATGAAAACCATTCCATCAACAAAATTGCAGAGATCGTCCGGCACGTCATTGGCGAAGCCGTGGGCATCGAAGTAACCCCCACCGATGACAACCGCTCATATCATGTGTCTTCTGAAAAGATCAAAACTGAGTTTGGGTTTTCTGCAAAACACACCATCGAAGATGCCGTGCGCGATATCAAAGATGCCTTTGATAAGGGCCTTGTCCCCGATTCCATGACGGATTCATTTTATTTCAACATCAAGCGCATGCAGGAAATTGACCTCCATTAATCACCCATCTGACGGAACCCACAAACGACCATGCCCACGCAATCCAATCCTTCCCTGACCGATGATGTCGATGCGCTTAAGGCTGTTGCCGCACGCATTCGTGGCAATCTGGTGAAGATGTCCCATGAGGCAAAAACCCCCCATTTGGGTTCTTCGCTTTCATGCACGGACATTGTGACCACCGCCTATTGGGGGGTTTTGCGACTTGATCCCAAAAAACCCCGTGATCCCAATCGTGACCGGTTTATCCTGTCCAAGGGACATGCGGCAACAACGCTGTACACCACACTGAACATGCGCGGGTTTTTCCCCGACGGCCTTCTTGATAGCTATGCCAAAAATGGCAGCGCGCTACAGGAACATCCCGGCCCTGCCTGTGCACCAGGCATCGAGGCCGCCACGGGTTCTTTGGGCCACGGCCTGTCCATTGGCATTGGCATGGCTTTGTCGGGGCGCATTCAAAAACAGGATTACCGGGTGTTTGCCCTGTTAAGCGACGGCGAATGCAATGAAGGTTCTGTTTGGGAAGCCGCAATGTTTGCAGCCAAACAATCCCTCGACCAGATTTGTGTGATCGTTGATTACAATAAATGGCAGGCAACGGGGCGCAGCAACGATGTGCTTTCCCTATCGCCGCTCCGTGAAAAGTGGGAAGCGTTTGGTTGGGATGCCCATGAAATTGATGGCCATGACATTGGCGCATTGCTCGATATCATGGGCAAGGTTCCCAATGGCAGCGGCAAACCGTTGGCCATCATCGCCAACACCGTCAAGGGCAAGGGCGTTTCCTTTATGGAAGATGACAACAATTGGCACTACCGCATCCCCACGGCAGAAGAAGTGGCGACCGCCCATAGTGAATTGGGGCTCAAATGAGAAATGCGTTTGCCAAGGAAATGACGGAAATTGCGGGCAATGATGACAAGCTCGTCTTGCTTTCAGGTGATATCGGAAACATGCTTTTTGATAATTACAAGAAAGTTGCCCCGGAACGGTTTTTCAATTGCGGCGTGGCAGAAGCCAACATGATGGGCCTGGCCTCAGGCATGGCCATGTCTGGGCTGCGGCCCTTCGTCTATACCATCACACCGTTCACCACCACCCGCGTCATGGAACAAATCAGGGTCGATGTTTGCTATCAGAATGTCCCCGTTGTGATCTGCGGCGTCGGGTCAGGGCTTTCCTATGCCTCCCTTGGGGCCACCCATCATTCTTGCGAAGACATTGCCATGTTGCGGACCTTGCCGAACATGAACATTCTCTGCCCCGGCGACGCCATGGAAGTCCATGCCTGTATCCGTGCCGCCTATGCCCATGACGGGCCTTCTTATATTCGTCTGGGGAAAAAGGGCGAACCGGTTATCCATGATGAAATTCCCGACCTGACCATTGGCCAACCCTTGACCATACGCGATGGCAAAGATGTCTCTATTTTGTCCGTTGGCACCATGTTGCCAACGGCGATGGAGGCGTCTGATATTCTATTAAAATCAGGGATCAATGCCGGTGTAACCAGTTTTCACACCGTTAAACCGCTCAATACCGATACCCTTGCCCGGGCATTTGATACCTGCCGCTTGGTGGTCACCCTGGAAGAACACAGTCTCATCGGTGGATTGGGATCAGCCATTGCAGAATGGGTCGTCGATCAGGGTGGAATTACCACACCCCTTTTGCGCATTGGCACCCCTGACAAATTTTTCAGTGAAGCGGGCGAACAGGAATATGCCCGTGAGCGTTTGGGTCTGGACCCCGCGTCTGTGGCCAAAACCATCACAGCCAAATTAAATTAATGATTCCCACCCCAAACGAGAGACAGGACCATTGAAAACCTTAGCTGCTGTCCTTGTCGAGACTGGCAAACCGCTTGTTCTCGCTGAGATCGAAATCCCGGCCCTTAAACCCGGGCAAGTTCTAGTCGAAATCGCCTATAGCGGTGCCTGCCATACCCAGGTTCTTGAAGCCCGGGGTTTGCGCGGCGAAGATCGCTGGGTGCCCCATTGTCTAGGCCATGAAGGCACCGGAAGGGTTCTGGAAATCGGGCCTGAGGTCACCAAGGTCAAACCGGATCAACAGGTCATCATGAGCTGGATCAAGGGCAGCGGTATGGAAGCGGGCGGCACGGTGTATTCCTGGGAGGGAAAATACGTCAATTCCGGCGGTGTGACAACCTTTGCCCGCATTGCCGTTGCCAGCGAAAACCGCCTGATGCCCCTGACAGAAGGCCTTGATATGCGCCAAGGCATCATGCTGGGCTGCGCCCTGCCCACAGGCATGGGGGCCGTGATCAATTCCGGTGCCGCACAAGCTGGCGAAAGTGTTGTTGTCTTTGGTGTGGGCGGGGTTGGAACTTCGGCCGTTTTTGGTGCCATTGCGGCCGATTGCACACCAATTATTGCCGTGGATATCAACCCATCCAAGCTGGCGCTGGCGGCCAAAAGCGGCGCAACCCATACCATTGATGCATCCACCACCGATGTGGCTGAGGCGATCAAGGCGATCTGCCCCAATGGGGTTGATCTTGCCGTTGAAGCCACGGGCGTCCCCGAAGTTATGGCCCAGGCGATCGATGCGGTGCGTGCCCAAGGTGGGCGCGCCGTCGTCCTTGGCAATGCTGCCGAAGGCAAGACCTTGACCATCAGTCCCAAAATTTTTAATGCCGGGAAAAGCCTGATCGGGAGTTGGGGCGGCGATAGCCAGCCAGACCGCGACACCCCACGATATGCAGCGTTGATGTCCAATGGCCGCATTGATGTGGAACCGATCCTTTCATCTCCATACAGGCTGGCCGATATCAACAACGCCCTTGATGATCTTGAAGCTGGCCGTATCGGAAGGCCGCTGATTGATATGTCACTCGATTAGGGGCGATAGGGGGCAATCATGCGCATCGGCATCGATTTCGACAACACCATCGTCTGCTACGATCCTGTATTCCACATTGCAGCATGCGAAAAAAAACTGATCCCCGAATCCATCCCTGCCACAAAGGAAGCCGTGCGCGACCATTTACGAGAAATTGACCGCGAAGATGATTGGACGGAACTGCAAGGCTATATCTATGGCACCCGGATGGAACTGGCCAAACCGTTTCCAGGCATCTTCGATTTTCTGAAGCAAACCATCAACCGTGGCATTGATGTCTTCATCATCAGCCACAAAACCCAATTTCCTTATCGGGGCCCGCAATACGACCTGCCTGCTGCGGCCCGCAGCTGGCTTGAAACCAATGGTGTGTTTGACCCGGAAGGGATAGGGCTTTCCGTTGATCGGGCTTTTTTCGAACCGACAAAAGAATTAAAGCTTGAACGCATTGGCGCCCTTGGCTGCACCCATTTCATAGATGATCTGCCTGAATTTCTGGCCGAACCGGGTTTCCCACCCGATACAACAAAGATTTTGTTCGAACCCGGCGCTGAACGCCCTGTTGCAACCCCGGTGCATCGCGCAAAATCATGGGCTGACATCACTAATTTTCTGTTTGGTCCAAATGCTGGCGACACGCCATGACCCAATCTGATCCCCGCGATGTGGCTGAAAGCCTTGCTCGGTCTTGCAATCTTGGCAAAGTAGAACACATCGAAGAAATGGACGGCGGGGGCAATAACCGCCTATTCCGAATGGTTTTCAAGAACCAGACGGTGGTGCTTAAACACTATTTCAGTGACCAAGCAGACAAACGCGATCGACTGGGCAAGGAATTTTCATTCCTTCAGTTCGCCTGGGGCCACAAAATTGATATTTTGCCCCAACCCCTTGCCAAAGACCCCGACGCCAACATTGCCCTCTACACCATGGTCGAAGGGCGGGTCATGACACCCGATGACATTACCGATGACATCATGTCCCAGACCCACGCTTTTATCGCCTCGCTCAATGCTTTGCGCACGAAAAAAGACGCCACCGATCTTTCGGCTGGTTCGGAATCCTGTTTTTCGCTATCGGACCACCTCACCACCGTAGATCAACGCATGGAACGGCTTTCCACCATTGACGACAAAAGCCCGGAAGGGGCAGAAGCACGACAATTTGTAGCAGACGAATTGATCCCGTTCTGGAAGGCATTATCCAAAAGCACCCGTGAGGCGGCAACCAATGCCGGCATTGTTCTGTCTGGTGCCATTTCAATGGCAGACCGTTGCCTGTCACCATCGGATTTCGGGTTTCACAATGCCCTTCTGGATCAAGACGGCACCGTTCGCTTCCTCGATTTTGAATATGCGGGTTGGGATGACCCAGCAAAATTGGTTGGCGATTTTTTCAACCAGGTTGCCGTGCCCGTGCCCCATTCGTACCTTGATGGCTTCACCGATGCCATTGCCGCATTAACGCCCAACCCCGATGCCACAAAAACGCGGGTCAAGCTTCTCTTGCCGATCTATGGATGCAAATGGCTGTGTATCATCCTTGGCGATTTTCTGCCTGTGGCAACGCGGCGGCGGCAATTTGCTGCTGCCAAATCTCCCGATGAAACGGCCCAGCGCCAGAAAGATCAGCTGGCCAAGGCACGACGCAAACTGGATGTGCTTCACAAGGCCATGGCCTTGGAATAGAGTAGCTAATTAATTTCATTGATCTAAATTTGTAAAATCAGAAAAGTGTTTGCGCAGAAATCAAAGAAAATATAGAGGCTCCGTTTAATTTTGGAAACATACGCAAACAGATTTTACAAAAGGCGAACCGTTGTTGCCCTGCTATTCCTCTATGTTCTCGGTTTCATTCTCAATTCGTCTTATCTTTTACCTCAGATTCCGCAAATCAACTTCTTTGATGAAGTCATTTACATTGAAAGTGGGAAAAACCTTTTTCTTTATCATGCGCTATGGCCATTTCCACGTGGTCCTGCCATCTCTTTCTTCTACGCTGTTATTTTTCCCTTTATTCCAGAATCCGAATTTTGGCTATTAACTGCGGATCTTATTGGACGTGTAACAGCCTATACCCTGCTGTTTATCAGTGCGTGGCTAATCGGCACGGAGCTTGCCCATCGCAAGCTCTGTCACCCACTTGTGCCTGTGGCGCTGCTGACGGCACTGCCGTTTTACCTCATTTTGCTGCCTGGCCCCAGTTACTGGACATTTGTTTGCTTTGTCAGCCTGACATTTTGGGCCGTACTGAATTACGCGCGCACCCAGAAATTGTCTATGCTGTTATTAGCGGCCATTGGCTCCACTCTTGCCCTCATGTCACGGCCAGATGTGGTCTTCAGCGTATCTGTCCTAATCGCAGTCATGTTCATCACCCGCCCCTGGCGATCCTCGCGCATGCTGGTTGTGGTCGTCCTTTTGGCTGGCATCCCAACAGCAACGGTCAGCAGCTACATTTATGCATACGGCCACCAAACAGGGGCTTATATATTTGGCGGCGACCACAAACTGTACGACACCTTCCAGGCATCCAGGCAGGTGCTATTCGACAAAAAAGACATAAAAGGAAAACTGGATTTTAACCTTGCGAAGGCCGCAAGGCTTGCAAGTGAACGTGATTTCGGCACGGCGGAAGAAAATAAGTATTCCGTCTTGCGCGCCATAGCCCGAAACCCATCCCAATTTGCACGGATCGTCTGGCAAAATACGATCCAGTACACGGCCCCAAGCCTGATGACAGCCTTTGGGGTTCGCGTTCCAGCGGTAGGATTAGCAAAGCCCGAGAACCCGCTCAGGTACTTGTCACTCTTCATCTTCTTATTTGCAGCCTTTGGTCTTGCCATATTGGTTCGGCGTCGCAAATGGAGTGAACTGATCATTGTCTGCCTGTGGCCGCTTGATATGGGTTTATATCTCTTTACGATCAGCTTTCCTGGCTATTACCTGTTTCATGTCATGGTTGTTCTGATGCTTGTCTCCATAGGGTTATGGGCCTGCACATCAAGGCTGAATGATCGAAGAATTACGCTTCTTTTAGGGGCGGTTCTGATGATCGTTGTCTGGTTGGATTGGGACCACGCAAACCGGGTTGTTTCTTTAGCCAAGGGTGGGGGCATTCTATTTGTCATTGCATATTGGAAATACAGGAAGCTGGAAAATCAGCAAGCCATCTGGGCACCCTTGATCATTGGTGGTCTTGCCCTGATAAACCCACCAACAAACTACCGAATGAATTTAAAAGTTGAAGACATTGGGTTTTTTTCCCAAGCAAAATATCTGAGAGACCACTATTCCCCTATGTCCCCGGTTTTTGCCTTTCCCGGCGTCGCTCCCATCTCTGCAAATATGTGGTGGATCCATACATGGGCAGATCTTGGCAAGGTGAAGTCGAAAGAAGATTTCCTGGCGATGATGAAATTGGTGGGCATGCCGGCCATCGCAACGGACCCTATGCTTAAGGCACATAACATTTATGGTAGTGGAACAATGGTAGAAAAATATGCACACCATTATTACCGGGTTGTCTGGCGTGGCCCCAATGACGCATATAAAATACTGATTCCAAAGGATTTGTCAAAATCGCGTCTAAGACTGTTAGCAAAGCCGTCAGAGGGCGGGTCTAAATGACAGGTGCCGTAGATGCCTTTGGGTCACAAGCAACTCAAACCACTGCGGAAGTTCTATAAAGATGTCTTGTTTTCATCAGATAAAGGCTCTTTCGATTCAATCCGTGATCAAATCTTATCAAGGCCGATGGTATCTTTAACAATATAGTTCGGCCTGTTCCGCACATTCTGGTCAATTCTGGAAATATAGAATCCCAGAGCACCAAGAGCCAAAAGAATGGTTCCCCACATAGATAAGAAGAGTGCCAGAAAGGTGTAAGTTGACATGCCCCCAACTGGACCACTTGTCAGGATCAATGCTGCTATACCAAGCGCCATAGAAATCACAAAAAGAAGGCCGCCAAATATAAGCATCAGGTAAATCGGCAATGCGGAATTTGATGTCAGACCATTGAGCAATTGGAAAAGCGCACTTGTCCCATAAAAGCGAAAATGAGGCGTCCCTCCATAACGGCCATGGCGAACATATTCTACGACGGTTTGGTGTAATCCAACCCAGGCAATCAAGCCCCGGATATAGGGGCGCGATTCCTTCATGGTCAATACGTGTTCAACGGCGCGCCGTGACAAAAGTTTAAAATCACCCGCATCAACTGGCAAATTAATATCAGAACAAATATTTATGAACCGATAGGCCAGTGAGGTCAGTGCTGTCCGCGCTCTGGTTTCGCCATCTCGTTGACGACGAACGGTATGAACAACATCGGCACCCTTGTGCCATTCACCCACAAGCTCTGGGATCAATTCGGGGGGGTCTTGTAGGTCCGAATCCAGAAAAACAACCGCTTGGCCTGATGAATACTTAAGCCCGGCCATAAGACATTCTGTTGGGCCGAACCGGCGCGACATATTGAGGACCCTGATGCGGGAATCCTCATCCGAAAATTGCTTGAGTAACTTTAGTGACTCATCGGTAGAATCATCATTGACAAAAATTATCTCAAACTCAGAAACGGCTGTTTCCAGGGCCTTTCTGGTGCGCTCAATCAGTGTGGGAATGTTTTCTTCTTCGTTGCGAAACGAATAAACAACAGACAGTTCAATCTTCTTCTCACTCATTCACCCCACCTTGGCGTTCTGTTCTTTGAACAGATTCTAGTTGTGTGTTTACTGGAAATACCCTGTTGAGATTCGGTCGGCAGGTGTCAATCGTTCGCACAACTTACGCGACCTTGGTTTGCAGTTCAAGGGCGGGCTTGATGGCATGCTTGGCCTGACGCAGACCACAGCGGGGGCAGCAGAGTTCATCCACACCATCCCCTGACACTTGGTGTTAACGTCATTTTCTTGAAAAACAGAGTCATGGGTAAATGCCCACAAGCTTATCGTTTGAGTGGAATAACCAGTGTTTTGAGCCCTTTTTTAGGGATCAAAACAGCATAACCACCATCCCCAAACTCATATCCGGTTCGATAATAATGCTTTGCATATTTTTGAATAGAGGAATTGGACTGGTAAAGGTTGTAATCGCGCATAACTGGATCTATCAAAATAAGAGGCATCCCAACCAATTTCATTTTGGCCAAAAAGTCCTGTCGGGATTTAATATTGGCAAGATCTGCCCATGGATGCATCCACCACATTTTTGCCGACACAACTGCCGTTCCTGGCTGCGCAAACGTTGCGGTATGCGGTGGGTAGTGTTGCCTGAGAAAGGTTGCCTGTCCAAGAAAGCCTGCATCCTTTGGCGTAATGTGCCAAGGGGCCCGAAAAGTGGTTGGCAGATTAAAAATAATGAGCCCGGCAACCAGCACCGATACAGATGCCGCGCGATATTCTTCAATTTTGTGCCGAAATAGGGCCGCTAAAACCAGCAAAGCTGCCCCACCGATCGCCATCCCTATAATCCGGCCACCTGCGTTCCAATCCAGGGCAACAACCCCCGCCAAAACCAACCCCCACAGGGCCAGCAAGGATGGCTGTCTCAGTCGCCCAACCCCTGTCCAAATTCCCACAGCCATCAAAAGAAGAACAATCATAAAATGGAATGGAAAGTAATCTGGGAACCCAATCGTAATAAGGTATAGGCCAAGGTCTGCGGGCCATACGGCAAGAATCATCAACAACAGCCATTCACGTCTTCGGAACAATTCGATCAGGCCTAACGCTGCGAAAAACAGGACCACAAACGCAAAATATTTTAAACGATTATCAACGACCCGTTTGCCATCAACAATTACCCTGAGCCCAAAAATACGTCGAAGGTTTGGCAAACTATACTTGACGGTATTATGCCAGACGATATCGGCAAAAACAGAAGGGTTGCGAACAACGGCACGAAAAACTGAATAATTGTTTTCTTTAGCTGTGCCAAAGACACGAGCACTTTCAGCACGCGACTTGGCAGCAATTTCAAAATCATGCAGGCCAGCAATCTCTTTCTCGTCAAAAAGCACCATATGCGAACTTGCAAAGGTGTCGTAAAGCTTGTGTCCCCCACCAAACAGATAAACCCCCGTTTTCTGTCCATAGTAATAAACATAGCCCCCGACCGATATGGCCGGGATCACCCCCATCATCAGCACAACCACACCCATGCGCCATGAGCGCCAGGGACGGGTGACAAGCATCATCCCGATCAAGGCAGATGTTGCAAAAATGACGTCTGGGCGAATCATCAGGCAAATTGATGATCCCGCAGCCGCAGCAATCAGGGGTAATAATTTCTGGGTACGGGCATAATTCAGCGCCACCCAAAGCGTCAGGCTCACGAAAGACGTGAATGTCCAATAGCTGGGATTGCGCAGAAGGATGATAAAAAATGGCAGTGCTGTAAGCAGCCCGACCATCAAAAGAGCGGGGGCCAAATTGCGATGGGCAAGCTCCCGCCCAACCAACGCAGAGCTTACAAAGAACACCGTATAGGCAATGAGACGGCCTGAAATATCCGCCAACAACAACCAGAACACAGAATCTGGCATGAAGGCATAAATCACTGCATAAATGAAGGCAATGCCCGGTCCACGCGGATATGGCCAGAATGCGCCATAGTCAAATAAATCCTTGCCGGCACCGAGATAGACGATTGCGTCCGAATAATTAATCTCATCAAGATATGGAAACAATGCATTGGCATTAATGACAAGTCCTGCCACGTATAAAAATGCGAAGCCCGCGATCTGAAGGTTCCGGGCATTAATTAAAAAACCTGAAAAATTCATGTCATCCCTGTTCCCAGTGGGGCCAATCTGGCCACCTGCCCCGTTTGCCATCGCCCTTTATGGTCAAATTATCGCGCTCAATGCCTTTATACCCCGTAGCCTATGGTATATAAATCTATTATAGAATACCCAATCAACACACTGACAAAGAGAGTGCTTTTAGGTGCCAAAATACTGCGTTATCGGATCAAATGCATTCTCCGGACAGGATTTAATCGATCTGCTTTTGGAAAATGCTGATGATCCTATCATCGGGGTTAGCCGGTCCGAAGAAGCCCCACCATTCATGCTGCGGTATCGACAACGCCCCGATACCACGCAATTTCAATTTCACCAGATCGATCTGAACAAGGATATCGATGGGTTTCTGGCCCTTCTGGACCGGGAAAAACCCACCCATATCATTAATTTTGCTGCCCAAAGTGAAGTGGCCCCGTCATGGGAACACCCCGATCACTGGTTCCAGACCAATACCGTGGCGCTGGCCCGGTTTGTGAACCACATGCGACAACAAGATTACCTTGAACGCTACCTGCACATTTCCTCGCCCGAAGCCTATGGCAGCTGCACTGGCACCGTGACCGAAACCACCCCTGATAACCCATCCACGCCTTATGCCGCCTCCAAAGCTGCGGCTGACATGATCAATCATGTGTATCACCAGCAATATGGCTTTCCGGTCATGACGGTGCGGGGCACCAATGTTTATGGCGCCCGCCAGCAATTGTTTAAGATCATTCCACGCACGGCGATTTACATCAAGATGGGCAAAAAATTACAGCTCCACGGCGGTGGGGTCGCGGTAAAATCCTTTATCCATGTGCGCGATATTTCCCGGGGTGAACAAGCCATTCTGAAACGGGGCACCATCGGCGAACGCTACCATCTTTCCCCCCCATCGGGCGTGAGCATCCACGATATCGTTGCCACAATATGCGAAAAAATGGGCGTTTCTTTCGAAGACAGCGTCGACATTGCGCCTGAACGCCCGGGCCAGGATGCCGCCTATATTATCAGCTCGGCCAAAGCCCATAAAACCCTGGGCTGGACCCCGGAAATTTCCCTTGAACAAGGGATTGAAGAAGTGGTGTCCTGGGTTGATCAAAATTGGGATTCGATCACCAAAGCCCCCATCGACTACATTCACAAACCTTAAACAATTTACCCCTCAGGAAACCAACCCCATGGCCTATATTGATTTCATTTCAAAAATCCACCAATCAACCAAACGCGATTATGTTCAGCGCGTTGTCGAACATGACAAGGCGGAATGCGCAGAAATTGCCTGCCAATTTGAAAAGGACTATTGGGATGGAGAACGCCATGTTGGCTATGGCGGGTATCATTACGATGGTCGCTGGCGGGTGGTGGCAGAAGACATGGTTCGCCATTATGGACTGGGGCCAGACAGCAAAATTCTCGACGTTGGCTGCGGCAAAGGGTTCTTGCTCTATGAATTCACCCAGGTCATTCCGGGGTGTGAAATTGTTGGCATAGATATTTCACACCACGGAATTGAGAATGCAAAGGAAGAGGTGAAACCTTTTTTGCAAATTGGGTCCGCAGAAAGTTTGCCCTTCGAAGAAGGCAGCTTTGATTTCGTCTTTACCATCAATACCCTTCACAACCTTTATGTTAATGAATTATGGGCAGCCCTGACCGAAATTGAACGGGTTGGTAAAGGGGATAAAAAGCACATTATCATCGAGGCCTATCGCAATGAACGTGAAAAGGTAAACCTGATGTACTGGCAACTGACATGCCGGGCGTTTCACACCCCCCAGGAATGGGAATGGTTATTCCAGAAAACCGGTTACAGTGGCGATTATTCATACATAACCTTCGAATAAACTGGACGTGTCTACAATGTCACATGGCAAAACATATCTTGATGAAGTCGCACAAATAGCCAATGCGATTGACCCCGGTGAAATCGATGCCCTGGCCCAGGACCTTGTGGCTTTACGCGTGGCAGGCGGGCGCCTGTTCGTGCTTGGGGTTGGCGGCAGCGCTGCAAATGCCAGCCACGCCGTAAATGATTTTCGAAAACTCTGTGGCATTGAGACCTATGCGCCAACAGATAATGTGTCCGAACTGACCGCGCGCACCAATGATGATGGATGGGAAACTGTCTTTTCAGAATGGCTTAAAACCAGCCGTGCCGGGGATCAGGATGCACTTTTTATTCTATCTGTGGGCGGCGGCAACCTAGAAATGAATGTCAGCCCCAATTTGGTTTCAGCCATTAAGCTGGCGAAATCCAGAAATCTCAAGGTTTATGGGGTTGTCGGGCGCGATGGCGGCTATGCAAAACATGCCGGAGACCGGGTTATTGTTATCCCCACTGTTGCCCCGGATCGTGTCACTCCACATGCAGAGGCATTCCAGGCCGTCATATGGCATTCTCTTGTCTGCCATCCCGATCTGCAAATTCAGGAAACAAAATGGTAACTGGATCACGCCGGAACGTTCATAACAGGTAAGAAAAATAGGAATCTTATAATCATGACAACGGTCTCTCATCTTAAAGTAAAGATATTCGCTGACGGTGCTGATTTTGATGGCATGGTGAAAATGTATGAAAACCCTTTGATCAAGGGGTTCACCACCAACCCCACCTTGATGAAGGCAGCAGGCGTTTCGGATTACGTAACGTTTGCCCGTCGCGTTCTGAAAGCCATTCCCGATCGACCTGTTTCATTTGAAGTGTTTGCAGACGAACCAGATGAAATGAAACGCCAAGCCACTGAAATTGCATCATGGGGAAAAAACGTCAACGTAAAAATTCCCATAACAACAACCAAGGGGGAACTCTTGGCCCCTCTCGTCGGGGAACTTTCAGCAAGTGGCATTGCCGTCAATGTGACGGCTGTTTTCACACTGGAACAGGTGCAAGCCATTGCCGATGTCCTTAACCCGGAAGTTTTTGCCATCGTTTCCATTTTCGCAGGGCGCATCGCCGATTCCGGGATTGATCCGGTTCCCCTGATGGCCAGTGCGGCCAAAATGCTTGAACGCCACCCGAAAGCAGACCTTCTTTGGGCCAGCCCCCGTG
>Ga0233433_10002091_pt1 | contig 18009 bp, 13 predicted proteins | sample SI_122_August201_5_FD_179868 | JGI IMG/M metagenome (GOLD analysis project Ga0233433, IMG submission 179868) | Seawater microbial communities from Saanich Inlet, British Columbia, Canada - SI_122_August2016_100_MG | ecosystem: Environmental > Aquatic > Marine > Inlet | place: Canada: British...
TCTTTAATATGAATTTTTTCAGTTTTTCAATATTTGGTAATGAGTCATTACCATAATCTAAAAGATTAAAATCAATATTGTAATCTTTAGAAATACCCTCACATATATATTTATCAGACGGATAATTTAAACTATCAGTTGATATGCTTTTTATAGCCTTGTTAGCGTCTAATATGCTCTTAATTAGCTTATAAAGATTATTTGACGTAGAGCTACCAACGTAGACCTCTTCTCCTTTAGAATTAATAATAGAGGCTATCTTTCCTGAAATATTTTTTGGAAGGTCAACCCAACTCTTATTCCAACTAGAAACTAAATCATTTCCCCATTCTTCTCTTATCAAACTATTTAAGCTAATTATTGATTTCTTGGATAATAAACCTAAGGAGTTTCCATCTAGATAGATTTTATTTTTAGGAATAATAAACTCTCCTCTAAAGCTTGAGAGTTTGTCACTAATGTCAAAATCAATTGCTATTTTCTTTAGTCTATCCAAACTTGAAAAATTTTTTTTGCCCACTCAAGATACATTATTCCACTAGGATGCAAATTGTCAACTGCAATAAGATTAGGTTCATTAATTGCTCTTCGTGATATTTCAGTTACATCAACATAATCTAAACCATTATTATTTGCGAAGCTTTTCAAACTATTATTAAAAGTATTTATTTCATTTGATATTTCATTTCTATCAAAACCCAATCCAAATGGTGATGATCCCCAATCAGGAATGGAAATTATTAAAACACTACCATTTTTTTTCTTTAAATTATTTATTTTGATTAATAGTTTATCTAAGTCTTTTTTAAATTCATTAACAGGTTTTGAGTTAAATTGATTATTTACTCCAATTAATAGTGATATATAATCATATTTTTTGTCAAAATTGCTTGACTCTATCGCGTTAATTAAATCATTGCTTTTCCAGCCTGTCTCTGCTATTATTCTAGAACTTATGAAATCTACACCATTTTCATAAGCAACTTGAATAAATTGATTAGGCCATCTTTGATCCTCATCAACTCCTTCTCCAATAGTATAACTATCACCTAATGCGAGAAGAGTAAATTGAGTTTGATCTGAACTATTAGTATTTAAATTCTGATTTTCACCAATAATAATATCTTCATTAATTGAATTTAGATTTTCATCATCAAAACTGCTTGAAGAGTTACAAGCAATAAAAAAAATTAAGAAATTACTTAATTTTAATATTTTAAATAAATTCATCATTATAGTTTAATAAAATTAGAAATTCTAAATTAATATTTATTTCAAAAAATCAATAGCAGCGTTATAGTCTGAAGAATTAAAAACATAGCTTCCTGCAACAAGAATATCAGCACCTAAAGTTTTAAGTCTCTCAAAATTATTTTCATTTACTCCACCATCAATCTCAATAAGGGCAGATGGTTTTTTAGAATTAATTAAACTTTTAAGTTCTTCAAGTCTATTAAATGTTTTTTCAATAAATTTTTGCCCTCCAAATCCGGCATGAACTCCCATTAAGCAAATGAGGTCAATATTAGTAATGTAATTTTCTAATTTACTAATTGGGGTGTCAGGATTAATAGCAATTCCAGATTTAATTCCAGATCGATTAATTTTGTCTATGATATAATCCATTTTTGTAGTAGCCTCAACATGAACAGTTAGTATATCAGAGCCAATTTCAATAAATTTATCTATATATCTTTCAGGCTCCACAATCATCAAATGAACATCAAGAGGTTTTTTTGTCATTTGTCTAATTGATTTGACTATTGGCATACCAAAAGATATATTAGGGACAAACAATCCATCCATGATATCTAAATGGAACCAGTCAGCATTACTATTATCAATTTTTTTGCAATCATGAGCAAGATTGCCAAAGTCTGCAGCTAGTATAGATGGGGCTATTTTAATAGACATGGTGTTTTATTACGAATATAAAATATCCATAATAAATTAATCAAATCTAGTAATAAAAGATATAAACATTAACAGGGATTATAAGCTTACCCTAGATATGTTTTAAGAATTTTACTTCTTGAAGTATGTTTTAGCCTTCTTATAGCCTTTTCTTTAATTTGTCTTACTCTTTCTCTTGTTAAATCAAAGGTTTCACCAATTTCTTCTAAAGTCATTGCATGCTGATTCCCAAGACCAAAATACAGTCTTACGACATCAGCTTCTCGAGGAGTAAGCGTATCTAAAGCTCTTTCTATTTCAGTTCTAAGAGACTCATGTAATAGTTGTCTGTCTGGATTGGGAGATTCTCCACTATTTAGAACATCATATAGATTTGAATCTTCTCCTTCTACCAAAGGTGCATCCATTGATACATGTCTACCTGAGTTTTTTAGGGACTCCTTAACATCGTTAACAGTCATATCAAGTTCTTTTGCAATTTCTTCAGCAGAAGGTGCTCTCTCATGAGCTTGCTCAAGAAAAGCATAAGTCTTGTTAATTTTATTTATTGATCCAATTTTATTTAATGGCAGCCTTACAATTCTAGACTGTTCAGCAAGAGCCTGAAGAATAGATTGTCTAATCCACCAAACAGCATATGAAATAAACTTAAATCCTCTTGTTTCATCAAACCTTTGAGCAGCTTTTATAAGACCAAGATTACCTTCGTTAATTAAATCTGGGAGAGTTAGGCCTTGATTTTGATATTGTTTAGCTACAGAAACAACAAATCTTAGGTTAGCTTTGGTAAGTTTCTCGAGAGCAAATTGATCACCCTTTTTTATTCTTTGGGCTAATTCAACCTCTTCCTCAGCAGTGATAAGATCTACCTTTCCAATTTCTTGAAGATATTTATCAAGAGAGGCAGTCTCTCTATTGGTTACCTGTTTTGTTATTTTTAGTTGTCTCATAGACTATATATTGCTACAAAAATTGTTCCAAAATGAAAAAAAAATTATTTTCTTTCAAGAAGTACTTTTCTAGAAACTTTTTGTTTTCTAGTTCTTTTGTCAATACCCATATATTTTACTTCAATTTGATCGCCTAGATTCAAGTGTTCTGTAACTTTCTCAACTCTTTCCCATGCGATTTCTGATACATGAAGAAGAACTTCTTTTCCAGGAACAAATTCTACTACAGCTCCAAAATCTAATATTTTGACAACAGTTACTTTATAAACTTCATCAATAACAGGCTGAAATATTAAATTTTTAATTTTTTCAATTGCATTATCAATTTTCTCTTGATCAATACCCAAAATTTCAACAATACCAACTTCATCTCTTTCGTTAATTACAATTGTAGTTTCACTTTCTTTTTGGAGCAGTTGTATCATTTTTCCACCAGGACCTATAACTGCACCAATGAAATCCTTAGGAATCTCCATAGTCACCATTTTAGGAGCATGTGCCTTAACAGTTTCATTTGGTTTGTTTATAGATTCATCTAATTTATCAAGTATTTCAAGTCTTCCTTTTTTAGCTTGATGTAATGCTTCTACAAGGATTTCATATTTTAACCCTTTTATTTTAATATCCATTTGACAAGCTGTAATACCTTCTTTAGTCCCCGCAACCTTAAAGTCCATATCTCCTAGGTGATCTTCATCTCCTAAGATATCTGAAAGTACAGCATAATTATCACCTTCACCAATAAGTCCCATAGCTATACCTGAAACATTGCTTTTGATTTTTATCCCAGCATCCATTAAGGCTAGTGATCCTGCACAAACTGACGCCATTGAAGAAGAACCATTAGATTCTAGTATCTCAGATACGATTCTAACTGTATAAGGACAATCTTCTGGCATTACCTTCTCAAGAGCTCTTTGAGCTAACATTCCATGTCCAATTTCTCTCCTAGAGGTCCCTCTTAAAGGTCTAGCTTCTCCTGTAGAGAATGGAGGAAAATTATAATGTAAATAAAATGTCTCTTCAGATTGATTAGTAGGCATGTCAATCATATTTACCTCTCTACTAGTTCCAAGAGTAACAGATGCAAGTGATTGAGTTTCACCTCTAGTGAAAACTGCAGATCCATGAGTTGAAGGTAGATAGCCTACTTCTGTCCATATATCTCTAATATCCTCTGTCTTTCTTCCGTCAAGTCTAATGCCATCATTTAAAACCAGGTCTCTGATTGCTTTCTTTTGTGCTTTGTAGAAGTAATTTGTAATTAAATTTTTCTTTTCTTCTAAAGTTTCTTCATCATAAGATTCGATCAGTTCTTCTTTTAATAAACTAAAGTGTTCACTTCTTTCATTTTTAGAAAGCCCCTTCTTAGCTATATCATAAGATTTTTGATAAACTTTTTTTGAAATTTCAGTTTCTAGCTCAGGATCTTCTTCTGCTCCATCATATTCTCTTTTTTCCGAACTCACACCCACCATTTTGATTAGCTTTTTTTGAGCGTCTATATGTTTCTTTACTTCCTCGTGAGCAAATTTTATAGCATCAGCCATTTCTTCCTCAGAAATTTCATTAAATTCTCCCTCAACCATAACGACTGAGTCTTCAGATGCACCAACCATTATATCGATGTCTGATACTGCTAACTGACTCCTTGAAGGATTTATTATAAAATCACCATCAATCCTAGCTACTCTTACCTCAGAAATTGGCCCATCAAATGGAATATCTGATAATGATAAAGCTGCAGAAGCAGCTAAACCTACTAAAGCGTCAGGCATTACATTTTCATCACTTGACATAAGTTGAATCATAACTTGAGTCTCTGAATGATAGTCTTTTGGAAATAATGGACGCAAAACTCTGTCGACTATTCTCATTGTAAGTATTTCTTCACTACTTGGTCTAGCTTCTCTTTTAAAGAATCCTCCTGGGAATCTTCCAGCTGCAGCAAATTTTTCTCTATAGTCAACTGTTAGAGGAAGAAAATCTACTTTTGAAGCACTATAACTTGACACAACAGTTGATAAGAGCATACAATCGCCCATTTTAATAACAACTGATCCATGTGCTTGTTTTGCAAGTTTACCAGTTTCGATAGTTATTTCTCTACCATCTGATAGTGATATTGTTTGAGATGAGGGTTTTGGAATCATAATTTAGTTTTGGTTATTATTTGTTGTTGTGTGTATTTAGACAACCAAACTAAAAATGTTATTTTCTGATACCTAATTTTTTAATTATTTCACGGTATCTTTCAATATCTGTTTTCTTAAGATACTCAAGTAAGTTTCTTCTTTTACCTACCATTTTTACTAGTGACCTTTCTGTATTGAAGTCTTTTGCATTAATTTTTAAGTGGCTAGATAAACTTTCAATTCGTTTAGTAAAAAGAGCAATTTGGCTTTCAGAAGAACCAGAATCTTTCTTATTCTTACCGAACTCTTTAAATACTTCTTCTTTCTTAAGTACTGTCATTCAATTATTTTTGAGCCGCAAATATAATAGAATATATTTAGAAAATTAAATTATTTATCCTTATTTACGAAGCGGATTATTCTGGATTAAATCTATATAGAGGTTTATTTTCCTTTTTAAATCCTTCCTATGAGTTATAAAATCAAGGAAGCCTTTTTCAAGAAGAAATTCACTTTTTTGAAATCCATCTGGTAAATCTTGACCAGTTGTATCCTTAACCACTCTAGGTCCAGCAAATGCAATAAGGGCTTTTGGTTCAGCTATATTAATATCTCCAAGCATTGCAAATGAAGCAGTAGTACCTCCTGTGGTCGGATCCGTGCATAATGAGACATATGGTAATTTTGCTTCTGATAAGTCATTTAATTTTGCGGAAGTTTTAGCCATCTGCATTAATGAAGTTGCAGACTCCATCATTCTTGCACCACCAGACTTAGAAATAATAACCAGTGGACACTTTTTTTTGATTGCAAGATCTATTGATATAGAAATTTTTTCTCCTACTACAGAACCCATTGAACCTCCAATAAACTTAAAATCCATACAAGCAATTACTAGATCTTTTCCTAATGATTTTCCAAAACCAACTCTAATTGCATCTTTAAGATTAGTCTTATTTTGGGCATCTTTTAATCTATCAGAGTACTTTTTTTGATCTTTAAATTTTAAAAAATCAACAGATGTCATACCAGAACTAAATTCTTTGAATTTATCATCAAAAAGTATTTCAAAGTACTCTTTACTTCCTATATGTACATGATAATCATCCTCAGGGCTAACATACATATTTTCTGCTAGCTCCTTTGTTTCAATAACTTTTCCCGTAGGGGTTTTATACCAAAGGCCAGCAGGAATATCTTTCTTTTCCTCTGTCTTTGTATTAATATTCTTATTTGTTCTTTTAAACCAACTCATTCTAATGGAGTTTAATCTAAGGTATTGATATTATTTAAATCTTCAAAAGCCTTAATCAATCTAGCTTTAAAAGTCTCCTCACCTTTTCTTAACCATGCTCTAGGGTCATAGTATTTTTTGTTAGGATTTTCTCCTCCTTCAGGATTACCTATTTGAGTCATAAGATATTCTTTTCTTTCAATCATATAATCTCTTATACCTTCAGTAAATGCAAATTGAAGATCAGTATCTATATTCATCTTTACAACACCATAATCTATAGCTTCTCTAATTTCTTCTACAGATGATCCTGATCCACCATGAAAAACAAAGTCAAGAGAATTCTCAGGAACATCAAACTTTTTTGAAACATACTCTTGGGAATTTTTAAGAATTTTAGGAGTTAATTTTACATTTCCTGGCTTGTATACTCCATGTACATTACCAAATGCAGCAGCTATCATGAATTTATCACTAACTGATTTAAGTTCAGAGTATGCATAAGCTACTTCTTCTGGTTGAGTGTATAATTTTGATGAGTCAATATCTGAATTATCTACACCATCTTCTTCTCCTCCAGTCACACCAAGTTCAATTTCTAGAGTCATATCTAGATCTGTCATTTTTTTTAGATACTCTTTGCAAGTAGCAATATTTTCTTCAATAGGTTCTTCGGATAAGTCGATCATATGAGATGAAAACAATGGATATCCATTTTTATTATAAAAACCTTTTCCATATTCAAGAAGCCCATCTATCCATGGAAGTAATTTTCGTGAACAATGATCTGTGTGAATAATTACCTTTGAGTTATAATAGTCAATGGTTTTGTGAATATGATATGCACCAGCTATAGATCCAGCAATAGATGTGTTAAAATCTTTACTTGGCATTCCTTTTCCGGCTATAAATTGAGAACCTCCATTAGAGAATTGAATTATAACAGGACTATTTAGTTCAGATGCTGTCTCAAGTACTGAGTTTATTGTGTTTGTACCAGAAACGTTAATAGCAGGAAGAGCAAATTTCTTTAGCTTTGCTAGCTTATTTATTTCTTGATTACCTTTTCCAAAAATAAAATTGTTTTTCAAAATGAGTGTTTGTTAAATTTTGTCAAAAATATTAAACTTATTCTTAAAAAGGGTAATTAATTCCAATATTAAATACAGCCTTATTTAGACTAAAGTCTGTGAACCATCTATTATTCTTTTCTTTGGCAGGGTTGTAGGTTTTAAAAGCAGTATCAAGTCTAAGAACAAAAAAATTGAAATCATATCTTAGACCAATCCCAGTTCCAATTGCTAGTTCATTTAAGTCAGATAAATTATCGAATGTCATAGACTCATCATCAACATTATCATTTACATTCCAAATATTACCAAAGTCAATAAAGAATGCTCCATTAAGGTTACCAGTAATTTTATTACGATATTCTAGGTTAAATGCAATTTTTAGATTTGCTTCGTTAAATTCATTAATACTATTGCTACTTCCTGGTCCAAGCTTATATGCTTTCCATGCTCTATTATCATTAGATCCCCCAGCATAATAAGATCTTGTAAATGGAATATAGTTTGAATTACCGTATGGTATTGCAATCCCCGTAAAAGCTCTTAAAGCAAAAACATCACCATTATTTAAAAGAATATGCTTTATATAATTTACTTCTGCTTTAGTATACTGTGATGGCAAAATATTTGATATTTCAACTTTGTTATTTGAGTTTTGATTTCCCCCCCTAAGTAATTCATTAAATAGGTTTCCAACCATTTCAAACTTTATTCGTAATTGAGAAAAATCTTCATCTAAGAAATTTTCTTGAGTATTACGATTGAATGAAATAGATGACCCAACAATTAAATTATTTTCAGTTAACCTCTCCTTCCTTTCTAGTATTGAACTAACATTTTTGTAAAAATCTGTTCCTGATTCTAATGTAGTCTCATTATTTAGTACTTGATTAATAAAAGTATCTGATCCTTCAGGGATAATTAAGTCACCATTTTGATCAATAGTTGACTGATTTAGATTATAAAGGGATGATATATAATTTAACTTATCATAGGAATTCTTATAAACATTAAAATAATTAGAGATATTTTGATTATTTACGTATTCAAAGTCAAGAAGTTTAAAATTTACTTTTGAATATTTTGATGAATTCCAGTTCACTTCATAAATCCCACTATAATATTGTTTATCTAACCCTATATTTTTTTGAACGGTAGATCCAATAATTATATTAGTAACTGGAATCATCTCTTTTTTTATTAGCCTTTCAGTTTTAAAAGGTAGCATTGCTCTTGGAATTCTTAAATTTAGATTTCCACCCAATTCAAATAGATTAAAGAAAGAGTCATTAGGGTCGCCAATATCCTTTGATGCTCCAATAGAATTATTAAGATTAAATGAAAGATTTTCAGTTCCCCTAAAAATATTTCTAATATTAAAATTTGTCCCAAAAGAAATTCCAAAGTCCTCAATATTAGAATGTGTAAAATCTAGATCAAATCCCAAACTAAATCTATCTCTTGGTAAAAGGAATATTGAGGAAGATAGAGAATCATTATTCTCTTCTATAATAATTCTGGGATATTTAAATGCTCCTATATTTGAAAAATATCTAGATGTTAGTAGTTTTTTCTCTTCACTGTAATTTTCTCCTTTTTCAAAAAATATTGGCTCTGTTAATGACTTAGTTGAATAATTAAGATTTCCTTTTGAAAATATTTTAATACCGTTAAAATTAAGAGAATCAGTATAGGAGTCTATATTTGATAATTGATCTATTGATTCAACATAAATATTAATATCATTTATTTTTCTAATTTGATATACCTCCTTTTCATTTGGGTTTTTAATACTTAAGATTAATGGAATTTTTTTATTAACTCCACTACTATCAATTAAAACATTATAGTTAATGCTTCTTTGTTGAAAATCATGAATGCCATTATTTTTAAATAAATTTACTAGTCTATCCCTTTCTAATATTAGTTTATTTATAGAAAAGTTTTCTTCCTTTTTTAAAATACTTTGAACTCTACTAGAGCTGATTAATGAATCTATATCACTAGAATTTGTATTTATTGAAATAGAATCAATTAAATATCTAGTATTTTTGGTAATACTATATTTAATACTAGCTTGATTATAATTTAAAATTGTATCAGCAGATACTTTTGAGTCAAAGTAACCTTCGTTATTATAAAACTGTTTTAATCTTGATATATTTTCATTAACATTAGTATCCGTAATTTTTGTAGGCTTTTGCCCCAAATTCTTTAAAAACTTACTAAATGAGTTATTATATTGCTTTAGTTGTTTTATTTGTTTTTTGGATAATAGTCTGCTAAGTCTTTTATATCTCTTAGGTTTATTATATAACCATTTCTCAAATTTTTCGTCAGGATTCTCATTTGCTAAATTATATATAGACAAGCCAAGAGGGAAACCAAAAACTTTATTAGTAGGTGAGGTAGGTTGAATAAGTAATTTCACAGGATCTCTTTTAATGATACTGTCATTAACCTCAAAAATATTTTCAATTAAAATAGAATCGTCAAAATTTTGATAAATACTTGAACTACATCCATTTACAACTAAGATAATTGTAAATAAATAAATTAGGGAAAGATATTTACTTGAAGACAATTTTTGTTTTTTACTAAATTACATCTTTTAGCTTAAAAACTTCTTTGTCTCACCAATTCAAATATTACCGCTGAAAAAGCCACCGATACATTTAATGAATCAATTTTTGTGCTTATAGGAACTTTAACAACTTCATTAGATAAGCCAATGATGCTTTTTGAAATCCCTTTATCTTCAGATCCAAGTATAAGACCTACAGATTTTTTGAAATTAGTTTCATAAATTGTTTTATCAGCCTTTTCTGAAAGACTAATTATATCAACATTCACCGAGTTTAAATATAAAATTGCATCCTTTATGTTGCTTACTCTAGCTATTGGTACTTTAAAAACTCCTCCAGATGAAGTTTTTACAACATCAGCATTAATAGGAGCAGAGTTACTTTGCGATATGATTATTCCGTCTACATCAGCTGCTACACTAGTTCTTATAATTGCTCCAAAGTTTCTAGTATCAGTTACACCATCAAGCAATAAGTAAGTTTTTGGTAATTTTTCATCAAATGTTGATGAAATTAAATCTTCTATAGATAATAATGAAATTGGTGATAGTATAGCTACTGCACCTTGGTGGTTTTTATCACTGTATTTTCTAAATTTTTCTTTAGGTACAAATGATGATTTAATATTTTTTCTTTCAAGAAGAATAATTAATGATCTAAGCAAACTACTTTGCGAAGAGTTAGTCTTTAATAGGTATACTTTTGAAATTTCTTTTGAGGCTTCTATTGCCTCAATTATACTTCTGATACCGTAAATTTCAATCTGATTTTCCATATAGACATAAAAAAAAAGGAGGTTTAAAAAACCTCCTTTTTATTAAAATAGTTTTATCAAATTTACTGACAAATATTTAGAGCTTTAAACCCTACTGCTGGACTTGTTCCGTCCGATAAAGCAGTTTGGCTATTACCTCCACTTAAGTTTGTCCACTCAACTTGATATGTAACTTCACTATCCCAGTCACCTGAAGTGAATGCAATACCAACTGATGAAGCTGATGCAGGAACAGTTATAGTTTTAGAGACATCAGAACCACTAGCAAAAGTAATTACTGTTGTTACTCCGTCAACTGTAAAGTCCACTGATGCACCATTCCAACCATCACCATAGCTATCTTGACCATTAATGGTATAGATACCTGCTACAGATCCAGTGTTGTTTGCGTCAAATCTACATCCAATAATTAATGGATATAAGAAAGGTGATCTAAAATATGACTGAGTCATAGACCCAGTTACTGATGATCTTGAATAAGATTTTCCATTTGTAAGATTTAATTGAAATCTTACATTAACAACATCGTTTCCACTAAAGTTTGAGATACCCATGGCACCTAAAGCTTGAGTTAGTGAAAGAGATACGTCAAATCTAGGAAGTCCTACAGGACCATCTGTCATTTCTGATCTGCTTATAGTTGAGTAAAGCATTTCTGCACCTGAATTGTATGATAAATACATTTCAACATTTTGAGTCAATGCACCCGATTCTGGGTCGTGTGGCTCAAATGTCCAGTTTACTACTGAAGTACCAGGTGTTGCTGCTTGAAATTCACCAGTCTTGGTAATTTGTCTAAGCGCTGCACCTTGTTCATACTCACTAAGCATGAAGTCAGTCATCATCTCGTAACCACCATATTCGTCAGAAGAATATTCTTTTGAACATGAAACTACAAGAGCAATTAAAGTTATATATATAAATAATTTTTTCATGATTTTATAGTTTTAGTCGACCGCTGGTCCGTTAGAGTTCCAAAATACTCTACCTGAAACATCAGATTTCTGAGAAACATTAGAGTTATTAGCCGCAAGGTTTTGTGGATACCACATTGAAACAGGGAATTGCCCTGGATCAGGTTCAATCATCGGTTGAAGATTTTGTGGATAACCATTTCTTCTGTATGAATTATAAGCATCGATACCGTTACCTCTTTGAGTCACCCAAAATTCTTCAGCCCAAAGCTCAAGCTTAGCGCCTAAAGAAGATGCAGCAGTCCATTCAGCAGCAAAGTTCGCTATATACGAATCAATTGTTGCAGCGTCCATTGCAGGTGCTCCTGTCATATCATCCACTTTGTTCAAGTGTGATCTAATACCAGCAAGAGTTTCTGAAGTTGGATCTCCACCTGTCATAACTGCAACTTCAGCATTCATAAAATGCATCCATGAGTTAGCAACAATAGGAGTAATTCCATTACCACCTTGACCATCACCTAAACCTTTAGATGCATAGCTATTGTCATCAAAAGCTCCACCTGATGGGTAAATACCCATAAGTGTTCTTTTGAATCCATCTGGTGGAATACCTTCATCGTTTCCATGATCTCTTCCCCAATATCCTTCAGTAAGGTTACAATATAGCCCGTAAGCTACTCTGTGAGGTTCAATGTAAAAACCAGGTACACTACATTCAAGACTTACCTCATCAACTGGACCATCTGTTCCAGGAGTTGTAGAAACTTGTCTGTAGTATAAATAGTTAATACGTGGATCTCTCATTCCATTTCTACCAATCATCATACGATTCATTAACCAGTTAGATTGGTAATCACCAGCACCGGTATTTGAATAGTTATATCTGTAGATAGGATGTCTAGTATCAGGATTAATTGCATTAGTACCCCATTGGAATTGGAAATCATCTGAACTATCAGTTATATAATTTGTTATTGAGTTATAACTAGAATAGTCTCCTAAGTTAAGATATGCTCTTTTCTTGATACTATTAGCTGCTTTAATCCAACCAGCTGCATTTCCATTATAGTACATATCGTACTGAGGAGCTGCGCCACCTTGATTAAAGTTGTTAATAGCAGAATCAAGCATGCCTAGTGCTGCATTATATACAGCTTGACCTGAGTCAAGTGTAGGGTTAAGGTTCTCAGAACCTAATAATGCTTCACTGTAAGGAACATCACCAAAGTAGTCAACTAGAGTTAACATAGTGTAGGCTTGCATAACCTCACCCATACCAATATAGTATGAAAGGCCGCTTTCGCCAGCAATTATGTTCATTAATCTAATATCCTCCATCATACCTTGGTATGCGTTTTGCCATACTCCTGAGAATGAACTTGGAGAATAAGCATCACGATAAAGTCTCTCACCACCCAATTGGGCAATTCTAGTTAGTCTAGCACCAATGTCACCCATATCATTAACAAAGTATGCAAAATCTTCTTGAATACCGTTCATAAATAAGTCTGCACTAGCCTGTGAAGGGTTTAATGCATTTGGGTTTGTTGTTAGATCTAACTCAGTAGTTTCACAAGAGCTTAATACTAGTATACTAGTTAAAGCTAAAATCGAAAGTTTGTTTAAAGTTTTCATATTTTTTGAATTAGAACGTTAATTTTACACTTACACCCATTCTTTTTGCACTAACACCATTGAAGTATTCAAAACCTGAACCGTTACCAACACCAAGACCGGCGATGTTTGGATCATAGTTTGTTCCTTCAGGAGTGTTATAAGCATCATACCATAGGTTGAAACCTTGTGCAGAAATAGAAGCAGATCCAAATGGAGTTGAGTCTAATAACTTTTTAGGTACGTCATAAGTAAGTGAAATTTCACTCAATCTTAGAACACTTGCGTCCCAAGTTCTTAATTCGTCCGGACCTACAATTAGGTTACCAAAGTAAGTTGTTGCATTATCAATTTGCTTATTGTTTGGAGAACCATCAGAAAGAACACCAGGTAATATATATGGTAATTCTCTATCAACAGTATCTGAAGATATACCTCTACCAAGTAGAGTCATCATATAACTTGAGTACATATCACCACCAATTGTAGCGTTAAATAGGAAATTAAATGAAACATTTCCATATGAAATCGAGTTCGCAACGTTTGCAATGAAATCAGGGTTTGCGTCACCAATTAAAGCATATTGATTAGTCTTATAGTTGGTGTCATTGTTACTAGTGTAACTACCAGAAGCATCAATTAATGGAGCTCCATCAGAATTTCTTCCTACAGATGTTCCAATCATAGATGTTAGTGGTAATCCAGGAATGGCAGCATTCCCTCTAGTCCCAAATCCAGCATAAACAATTTGATCAGTATCTTGTCCTAGATCTACAACGATTGCTTGGTTAGTTGTGTAGTTTAAACTAGTACTCCAGTTAAACTTATCACCTCTAATCCAATCAGCGTTAAGATCTACTTCCCAACCAGTTGCACTAATTTCACCAATGTTTGTACTTGTAGAAGTATAACCTGTTGATGGATCTAGTGGTTGAGATATAATAAGATCGTTAGTAGTTCTGTCGAAGTAAGAAACCTCAGCAGAGAATCTATTATCAAATAGATTAGCTTCAATTCCAAACTCTAGCTCTTCAAGTAACTCAGGCTTAAGACCAGTGTTACCTAATTGTGAACCAGAAGTGTTTGTAATTACATCAACTCCGTCTACTCTAAAATCTTTTGTATTTAAGCTAAGAGTACTTGAAATAGGATATCCCGTTGGGAATGTCGCTGAAGTACCATAACTAGCTCTAATTTTCATGAAATCTATTGGTAAATTACCAAAGTCTAAAACTGAACTTGGTACAAAAGATACACTTGCAGATGGGTAAGTTATAGATCTATTTTCTTCTGATAGGTTAGATACCCAATCAGTTCTAGATGCTAAAGTTATATACAAGTAGTTTTGATAATCTAGAGAAGCCTGAGCAAATACACCAAGGATGTTTCTTCTAGAAGCAAATTCGATTTCTTCCTGAGAGTTAAAGTTGTAATGTCTTAAAACATTAAATACATTTTGTCCAGTACTTCTAACACCATTTCTATCATAGTCTCTTGCGTTAGATGTAGCACCAGCGTTAAATGTCATAGACCAATCACTATCAAGTTCGTAATCTCCGTTAATAGTTATTTGGTGGTTAAAGATAGTAGCAGTGTTATTCCACTTTTCGTAGAAACCAGACTGTGATTCAACACTTCCGTCAACACCACCTTTGTTTTGATAACTGGTGTTATCTTCACTATATACATCATAACCGTATCTATATTGAACGTTTAAGTTATCAGAGATATCATATTGTACTGATGTACCACCATACACTCTATGAGTTGCTTGCGCATCTTGAGTATTATTAACAGTCCAAAGTGGATGTTGAATACCATTTGAAGATCTATAGTATATAGATGCTCCAGTTATAGGGTGTGCATAAGGTAATTGAGCTATACCAACAGATCTTGGAGTATAGAATACATTACCATATAATGATGAATCAGAACTACCACTACTATATGCCGCAGCAATAGGTGGAGATTTAAAATCAGTAAATGAATAGTTAAGTGTTCCGTTAACAGTAATTTTATTTGATAAAACAGCTCTACCACCGAAACTAATATTGTTTCTTCTTAGAGTGTTACCAGGAGTAAATCCTTCATCATTTAAATTACCATAGTTAACATTATATGAAACTTTACCGTCATCACTCGATCCTCTGAAGTTAACGTTTGTGTTTATAATGCTTCCAGGTTGGAATAAATCACCAACACTATCGTAAGGCTTCCATTCCCATAGAGAGTCCATAGATAAACCTAATAAAGGTAAAAGATCTCTTGAAAGGAACCTAGCATTTAAGTTGCTATTGTATGGGTGTTTTAGAAATCCAGGTTGTCCTGAAGTTGTACCGTTAATCTGAGATTGTTTACCCCATCCTGCTGGTCCACCTTCGTCGAAACTAGGTCCCCAGTTGGAGAAATACCAACCAAAGTTTTGGTTAAAACCGTTACCATACTGACTTTGATATTCTGGCTTCATTGCAAGTTCGTTAGTGAAGTAAGATGTATTTACAGTTACCTCATTTTTTAGAGCTTTAGCACCTGAAGCAGTAGTTCCGGCTTTAGTAGTAATTAATACTACACCGTTTCTACCTTGTGATCCATAAAGTGTAGCCGCAGCTAGACCTTTAAGAACGTTAACAGATTCAATATTATTTGGATCTAGATCTAGGAATCTTGACGAACCATTGTTACCTGAAGTGAAACTTCCCTGTGAGTTAGTATCACTTTGGAAAGGTACACCATCAACAACAAATAATGGTTGGTTAGTTGAACTAAAGGTACTTAGACCTCTAATTATAACACTTGTTCCTGATCCAGAAATACCACCTTGGTTAGTTACCTGAACCCCTGAGGCTTTACCAGAAAGAACACGCGCAACATCACCAGATGCTCTGCTTTCGATTTGACTATTGTCAACCTCGGAAACAGCATATCCTAGTGCACGTTTTTCTCTTGTAATACCTAAACTGGTTACAATAACTTCATCAAGTTGATTACCTAGGGAAAGACTTACATTAATGACGTTGCCTGATCCAACAGCTATAGCTGATGTGTCATAACCAACGAAACTGAACTCCAGAGACTGGCCTTCAGATACATTAATAGAAAAGTTCCCATCGAAATCAGTGGTTACACCAGTCATTGTTCCTTGAACTAAAACAGTAGCTCCCGGTAAAGGAAGACCGTCAGGGTCAGAAACAACACCAGTTACTGTCTTCTGCGCGAACGACATTTGAGTCGTTAGCAAGAAAACCACTAGTAATCTGAATAAGCTTTTCATACTTAGTTATTTAGTTATTAATAAATTTTTGTTAAAATTTTCTTAAATTTTTAGTAAAAGCTAAGTTACATCAATAATTCAGAAAAAAAAGAAACTTTTAGAATTTATTGGAAAAAGATTAATAAAAACGATATTTTTCTATAAAAAGTGTACTTAAATCAAGAATATGATAAAATTTAAGATAAATTATTAAATTATTCTTAATATAATTATAAATTCTCTGCGAATTCAAAAATCTTAATAAGAGAGCTTAATTCGCTCACTTTTAATTTTTCTGATTTAATGTATTTTTTGACTTTGTCAGAATCAGCATTGAAAAATTTTATTATAACTTTTTTACTCTGTTTAAGTTTAACCGGAGTATTTCCGTTTGTGCTTACATACAATTCAACACTTTCAACATATCTAGGGGGGAAAGAATTTTCAAGAGAAGTTCTGGCAATCTTTGCTTCCATAAAAGTTTTCTTTCTCTTTAAGTATAATTTATTCTTTTGACCATCGTGAATATTTATTAAGTAACCTATAAATGCATTACCAGAATCAAGTTTGTAAGGAAGGTACTCATATCTTTCACCGTTAATGAGGGGAATGACATCTGCACTTTTAAGAAGAATAACATCGGTTTCGGCTTGATTTTGGGTATCCGCCATCTCAACCTCATCTCTAAATGCATTATACCTCATAAAACCACTGTCATTTAATTCTTTACCAAAGTATTCTAATTTTGTTGTTTTAAAGTCTTTATCAAAATAATGACTTCCCTGTACATTAAGTGGTTGAGCTTTTCTAAATGACTTATTACCAAAGTCTAGCATCGCTTGTTGAGCACCATCAGTCATAACTCCTTGACCGCTCTGTGCGTTAAGAAATGATATAAATAGGATAAAAAAGAAAGAGAAGTGTTTTTTCATTTGGTACATTTTGATGGCAAACATAATATAAATTTTGAAAGAGATTAAATCTAAGATCTTATTTTAACATTAAATTAATTCTTTAAGTAATTAAGACACTTGATATTTAAAAAAGTTTTAAATAAGACTTTATTTAAGGCAACTTAAAAATGTCAATTTGGTTTTTTAACAAATCTTCTAAGTTTTCTTTCTCTCTTATTTTCTTAATAGAATTTTTATGTATGCATAATTCTAAAGGTCTTAATCTGCTGTTATAATTGCTAGACATGTTGTATCCGTATGCACCAGCATTTTTAAAACAAAGGAAATCTCCTTTTGAAATTTTTGAAATCTTTCTTTTTTCAGCTAAAGTATCTTTCTCGCATATATAACCAACTACTGTATACTCTTCTTTTTGATCATTAGGGTTTGACAAATTAATTACTTCATGATATGAATTGTAAAGGGTTGGTCTTATGAAATGATTAAATCCAGAATTAACCTGGACAAAATTATTATTTTTAGATCTTTTAATGTAATTAACTTTAGTAATAAAATATCCTGAATCGCTCACAAGAAATTTACCTGGTTCAAAAATAATCTTAAGATCTTTTCCTGTATTATTTTTAAATTTTTTATGCTCATGTTTTACTG
>Ga0233433_10002093_pt1 | contig 18004 bp, 15 predicted proteins | sample SI_122_August201_5_FD_179868 | JGI IMG/M metagenome (GOLD analysis project Ga0233433, IMG submission 179868) | Seawater microbial communities from Saanich Inlet, British Columbia, Canada - SI_122_August2016_100_MG | ecosystem: Environmental > Aquatic > Marine > Inlet | place: Canada: British...
GATTTAAAGAATTGAATGTAGAAGCTAAAGGGTCTATTGATTATTTACATCCTTTTTCTTTTAAACCAAAATCTCATCCTCACGAAGAAATTAAGTTTAATGATTCCTTGAAAAGTAATGGAATTACGGGTAATAACGTGATAGGTTTTATAGATAATAATTCATTAAATACTATTGTTATTGGTGCACATTATGATCATCTGGGTTTTGGAGATGAAGGTTCCTTATACAGAGGAAGTGAAACTAAGATTCACAATGGCGCAGATGATAATGCTAGTGGAGTTTCATTAATGCTGGATTTGGCTGGAAAACTTCTAGATATTAATAAGAATAATAATTATTTATTTATTGCTTTTTCAGGTGAAGAAATGGGTCTTTTGGGTTCAAATTTCTTTGTTAAAAATCCAACTGTTGATATTTCATCAATTAATTATATGATAAATATGGATATGGTAGGAAGATTGAATGACGAAAAATCTCTTGCAATTTATGGACTTGGTACTTCTCCTATTTTTAAACAAACTATAAAATCTAATAATGACGTTTTTAAAATAATTGAAAATGAGTCTGGAGTTGGACCATCTGATCATACATCATTTTATTTACAAGATATTCCTGTCTTACATTTTTTTACAGGACAGCATGAGAATTATCATAAGCCTAGTGATGACAGTGATTTGATTAATTACGAAGGTTTGGATTTAATCTCAAACTATATATTTTCTATAATTTCAGATCTCGATGATAATGGAAAGTTGCCATTTAGAAAAACTAAAAATGAAAGTCAAGAATCTCCGAGATTTAAAGTGTCGCTGGGTGTTATTCCTGATTATTTGTATGATGGTAAAGGAATGAGAATTGATGGAGTTTCATCTGGAAGACCTGCTGAAAAAGCAGGATTTATAAAAGGTGATATTATTACTAAATTAGGTGAATCTAAAATAGAAGACATGATGTCTTATATGAAAGCTCTGTCTAAATTAAAAAGTGGTGATTTAGTTAAGGTTGAATACAAAAGAGATAATACTATATCTTCAAAAAATGTTACTTTCTAGAATAATCTAGATTTAATATTTAAATAGTTTTCTTAACTTATAGTTTGATATGAAAAAACTATATTTTATAATTTCACTCCTTTTTTTTTCGTGTTCCGAAAATAAAGTATCGATTGATATTCCAACTCTCTCAAAATATAATATCATTTCAGATTATTCCGACGTTGCCGACACATTAAATGTTTATTTAAACAGTACTCTTGGTGTAAGGTTAGAAGTTTCAGATATACAAAGAAAAAAATCAATAATTTTAGTTGAAAAATCTGATCTGAATAAAGATTTTATTTCTATAAGTTATAAAGATTCTTTAATTACAATTTCTGCTAATAATAAGAGAAATTTATATTATGCCACATATGATTTTATAGAAAAATTTTTGAATGTCAATTGGTTGTCAACTGATTTTACATACTATGAAAATTTAAAATCAATAAATTTTCCGAAAAACTACTCATATTATTATGAGCCCCCTGTTTTGACAAGAACAGTTCATTCAAAACTATTTTACAGAGATTCGGTATTTGCTGATAAACTAAAAGTTACTAATGAAGCTTTTCCTAGATATGTACCAAATGCTAGAGTTCATACTTTTCATCGTTTTCTTCCATACGACGTTTTTTATAACAAAAATCCTGAATATTATGCTTTAAGAAATGGTAAAAGATTACCTACTCAACTATGTTTGACAAATTCTGATGTTTTAAAAATTGTTAAGGATAGTGTAGTTTCTTTTTTTAACAAATCTCCAAATTCAGATGTGATTTCTGTAAGTCAAGATGATAATACACAATACTGTCAGTGCGAGAAGTGTTCAAAAATTGATAATGAGGAAGGAAGTCCAGCTGGAACTATGATACACTTTGTTAATGCTGTAGCTGAATCATTTCCAAATAAAACAATATCAACACTAGCTTATCAATACACTAGGAAACCTCCTAAAATTAAGCCTGCTAAAAATGTTTTAATAACATTATGTTCTATTGAATGTGATAGAAGTGTTCCAATAGAATTAGGCTGTAAAGATTTTAGTTCTGATTTGAAAGGTTGGTCACAGTTAACTGATAACATTAGAATCTGGGATTATACAACTCAGTTTACAAATTTCTTGGCACCTTTTCCAAACTGGGGAACTATAAAGCCAAATATAAATTTGTTTGTTGATAATAATGCTAAATGGATTTTTGAACAACATTCAAATAATGATAGTGAGCTATTTGAACTTAGAAGTTATATTATGGCAAAGCTACTTTGGAATCCAAATTTAGATTTTCAAACACTGTTAAATGAATTTAATAATAAATACTATGGAAGTGGTGGTAAGTATATTTCTGAATATGTAAATAGTATACAAAACCAGATTGATAATACTTCTTTTTTTCTTTTCTTATATGGTGATCCTTCTCAGGGATTTGATTCTTTTTTAAGTCCTGAAAATCTTTTAAACTATGACATGTTGTTTAACAAAGCTCTAAGCAGTGTTGAGTTAGATTCAGAATATTACAAAAGAATTCTAAGATCTAAAATCTCGATTGATTATGCAGTTCTAGAGTCTTACAGAAAAAATTTTTCTAATTTATATCAATTAACCAAAACAGAAAATAATATAAAAAGTATAAATCCTAAATTGATAAACAGACTTAATGCATTTAGTGAGACTTGTAATGATAACGATATAACTTATATGAATGAAATGGGTTTCACTGTTTCTGATTACATCATAAACTATAGAAATGCCCTAAAAACTGCTATTAAGGAAAATCTGGCAAGTTTTAAAAACGTCACATTACATACGGATCCTAAAAAATATGCAAATGAAGATCCTAGTGTATTAACTGATGGTGCTTTGGGTGGAAATAGTTTTTATTCTAATTGGTTAGGTTTTGAGGGTAATAATTTAAATGCTGTAATAGATTTAGACGAGTCTAAAGAAATAAAATCTTTGAGTATGAATTTCCTTCAAGTTACTAATCATATTGTTTTTTTTCCTGATCAGGTTGAGTTTTTTTACTCAAATGATAATGTAAAATGGACAAGTTTAGGGAAAGTTTCCAATAAATTTGATCTTTCTCCAAAAAGTAAGGTGAATGATATTCAAACATTTTCCATTAATGTAGGGAAATTAAATACTAGATATGTAAAAGTAATTGCAGATAATATTAGTAAAGCGCCTATTTGGCACCACGGAGCTGATTTGCCATCCTGGATATTTGCTGATGAATTAATAATTGAATAATTAAAAATCTTATGAAAAAATATATTTTATCTATTGATGCTGGTACAACTAGTTCAAGAGCTATTTTATTTGATAAAAATGGAAAACAAGTTTCTATATCACAGTTTGAATTTACTCAGATTTTTCCAAAAGAATCTTGGGTTGAACATGATCCAATTGAAATATGGAACACTCAATTAAAAGCAATTCATGATGTTATAAAAAAATCTAATATCAGTATTGATGAAATTGATTCAATTGGGATCACAAATCAAAGAGAAACAACAGTTATTTGGAACAAACATACTGGAAAACCTGTCTATAATGCTATAGTTTGGCAGGATAGAAGAACCGCTTCATTTTGCGATGAATTAGATAGTTTAGGAAAAGCGAATACTTTTTATAACAAAACAGGATTACTTTTAGATGCTTATTTTTCAGGAACAAAAATTAAATGGATTTTGGATTCAGATTTGTCAATAAGAAAAGCTGCAGAAAACGGGGACCTTTTGTTTGGGACAATTGACACTTGGCTTATTTGGAATTTAACTAATAGAAAAATACATGCCACTGATTACACAAATGCTAGTCGTACATTACTTTTTAATATTCATACATTAACTTGGGATGACGAGTTATTATCAATTTTAGATGTTCCCAAAAACATGCTTGCTAAAGTTTTTGATAGCTCAGAGAAAATTGGAGTTACTGATTTCGAAATTTTAGGGTTTGAAATTCCTATTTGTGGTATTGCAGGTGATCAACAAGCTGCATTGTTTGGTCAAATGTGTATTGAACCAGGAGATGTAAAAAACACATATGGAACAGGTTGCTTTTGCATGATGAACACAGGAAACAAGCCAGTCAAATCTAATAATAGAATGTTGACTACTATTGGATGGAAAATTGGCGATAATACGACTTATGCATTGGAAGGTAGTGTATTTATTGCTGGAGCAATAGTTCAATGGTTAAGAGATCAATTGAATATTATTAATGATGCCTCAGAAATCGAAGATTTAGCAAAGACAGTAGAAAATAATGGTGGAGTTACTTTTATTTCTGCTTTGTCTGGGCTTGGAGCACCATATTGGAATCCTAATGCTACTGGCGCGATTATGGGAATAACTAGAGGAACAAAAAAAGGACACATTGCAAGAGCAGCATTAGAAGCAATAGCTTTGAGATCTAGAGAAATAATAATTGAAATGCAAAAAGATTCAGAAACTACTTTTGATAAATTAAAAGTAGATGGTGGTGCAAGTAATAATAATCTTTTGATGCAAATCCAATCAAACTTTTTACAAGCTCAAGTAATTAGACCTAAAATAACTGAAACTACAGCGTTAGGAGTTGCTTTTTTTGCAGGATTAGCTTCAGGATTTTGGAACTCTGTTAATGAGATAAAAAGTATTTGGGAAGTTGAAAAGAAATTTGATCCTCAATTGGTTGAATATGATAAAAAAGTTATTTCTAATTGGGAAGATAGAATTAAAAAAGTTCTTTAAAATTGAACAGATCTTCAAATATTAACTTATTAAACAATAATAAAAAATATGATTTTATTATAATTGGTGGTGGAGCTTCAGGACTAGGTTGTGCTTTAGATGCCTCATCAAGAGGGTATTCTGTTGTCTTATTAGAAAAATTTGATTTTTGTAAAGGAACATCCTCTAGAAGTACTAAGCTTATTCACGGTGGAGTTAGGTATCTAGAGAAGGGACAAATTGGATTGGTCTATGAAGCTTTAAAAGAAAGAGATATATTAAAAAAAAATGCTCCTCATCTAGTTAAACAAGTTGGTTTTTTAATTCCTGTTTACAATTATTTTTTCAAATTTTATTATTTTTTTGGATTAAAGATTTATGATTTTATATCTGGAAATTTAAGTTTTAAAAAATCTAAAATAGTTAATAAAAATAGTGCTACCGAATTTGTTCCTAATGTTTCAAAAAAAAATTTAAAAGGGGGAGTTGTTTATTATGATGGTCAATTTGATGATTCAAGGTTAGGAATTGATATTGCTCATACTTCAGAAGCTAACAAAGCTATTTTAATAAATTACATTTCTGTAGAATCATTGATTAAAGAAAATGGAAAAATCAAAGGAGTAGTCGCAACTGATACTGTTAGCAATAATATATATTCTATTAGAGGAAATAATATCATTAATGCTACGGGAGTTTTTTCTAAATCTATTATGGATATGGATTCTAATAAATTTAAATCGGTTATAAGACCAAGTCAAGGTGTCCATTTAGTAGTTGACAAAACCTTTTTAAAAGGAAAATTTGGAATATTAGTGCCAAAAACATCAGATGGAAGGGTATTGTTTGCTGTTCCTTGGTTGGATAATGTAATTATAGGGACTACAGATTCTGTTGTTGATAAACCAACATTCAATCCGGTAGCAACTCAGATTGAAATTGATTTTATTTTAGAAAATTTAAAAAATTATTTAGAATTTTATCCAAAGAGAAAAGATATTAAAAGTGTGTTTGTAGGTCTTAGGCCATTAGTTGCTAGTAATCTTAATTCAAAATCTAAAGATTTATCAAGAAAACATAAAATATTAGTTAGTGAATCAGGTTTGGTTAGTGTTATTGGGGGTAAATGGACAACTTATAGAAAAATGGCAAATAAAGTAATTGATATAGCACTTAAAAAAACAAATTTACCATTTGTAAAATCTGATACTGGAAATATAAAAATTGAAAATGGTTTAAGAAATATTGATTTTTCAAAAAAATCTTTAAGTCACGATTTTTTTTTAACTAAGGAAATGATAATACATTATGTCAGAAATGAAATGGCATTAAATTTAGATGATATTATGTCACGTCGATCTAGATGCGTATTTTTAAATACTAAGGAAAGTATTAGGATTGCGCCTAAGGTCGTTGAAATTATGTCAAAAGAGCTTTCTAAAGATGAAGCTTGGATAAAAGAACAACTTAAAACTTTTTATAGTTTAACAAACATTAATAAAATTTAATATGGACTCTATTTTAGCTGAATTTATTGGAACAACAATTCTTATGTTACTTGGAATTGGAGTAAATGCAAATACTAGTTTAAAAAATACAATTGGTAGTGATAATTCAAATTGGGTTTTAGTTAGTATGGCATGGGGATTATCAGTCTTTGTCGCTGTTTTTATTACTGGACAATTTAGTGGCGCTCATTTAAATCCTGCAGTAACTGTAGGCTTGGCAGTTGCAGGAAAATTTTCTTGGTCTTTAGTTCCAGGATATATATTTACGCAACTTATAGCAGCTATGTTTGGAAGTTGGTTAGCTTATGTTGTTTATATTGATCATTATAGGCTAACAAAAGATGAAGATACTGTTAGAGGCTCTTTTTGTACAGGCCCTGCAATTAGAAATTATAAAAATAATTTTTTTAGTGAAACTATTGCGACTTTTATTTTAGTGTTTGCTATATTTTATATAGTCGAACCTAATTTAAAAATTGAAGGTGAAGTGGTTAATTTTGGATTAGGTGCACTTGATGCCCTACCTGTTGGTATATTGGTTTGGGTTATAGGAATGACACTTGGTGGAACGACTGGTTTTGCTATAAATCCAGCTAGAGATTTTGGTCCAAGACTAGTTTATTCATTACTTCCAAGAAAGAACAAAAATGCTGATTGGTCTTACAGTTGGATTCCTGTTATGGGACCATTTCTTGGAGCGACATGTGCTGGTCTTTTATATAACTTTATAATGTAATGATTAATAAAAAACACGTTCCTTGCATCGCAGGGTCAACAGGTCTTGTTGGTTCTCATTTATTAAAAAATTTATCAAATCTTTACCCTAAAGTAATCTCTTTAACAAGAGAAGAGGTTAATTATTCAAATCCGAACATTCAAAATGTAATCGTTAATTTTGATGATTTAAACATTAATAGTGTTCTTAAAGAAGTTGATCATTTATACATAGCTTTAGGAACCACAAGAAAAAAAGCTGGAAGTGCTGAGAATTTTAAAAAAGTAGATTATCATTATTGCCTTAATTTAGCTAAGAATGCATGTAATTGTGGAGTAAAAAGTATTTCCATAATATCCTCAGTTGGATCAGATCCCAACTCATTTTTTTTATATCCAAAAACCAAGGGATTGATCGAAAAGCATATTTCAGAAATTTCATTAAATCATTTAAGTATTGTAAGGCCTGGGATAATTTTAGGCAAAAGAAATGAAAGCAGGGTTGGAGAAAAAATAGGGAAAATTTTGTTTTCTTTAATAGATAAATTTCTTTTTGGTAGTTATTCTAAATATAAAAGTATCTCTGCTGACAATATTTCCAAAGCAATGATTTATCAAATTACCGATTCCTCTCCCGGAGTAAATATACTTGAGTATAATGAACTAATAAAAAGTTCAAATAGTTTTGACGATCTTATAAAACTCGATTGATAGAATTATTTACATTTGCGAGAAATTTTAGTTGATGCTAAACATACACAACCTTTCTGTTTCTTTTTCTGGAGAATATTTGTTTAAAGAAATTTCATTTAAATTAATTTCAGGAGACAGAGTAGGTCTTATTGGAAAAAATGGAGCTGGAAAATCTACCTTGTTAAAACTTTTATCAAAAGAAAACGAGATGGATTCAGGTTCTATAGCTTATGAGAAAGATCTGAAAATAGGATTTCTTAAACAAGACATTGATTTTGATAAAGGCAGAACTGTTTTAGACGAAGCATATCAAGCATTTACTGAAATTAAATCCCTTGAACAACAACAAAATCAAATTAATACTCAGTTAAGTGAAAGAACAGACTATGAAAGTGATTCATATTTAGAGTTAATTAATGATTTAAGTGATGTTAATGACAGATATGAGTTAATAGGAGGGTATAATTACCAAGGGCACACTGAAAAAATATTACAAGGTCTTGGTTTTAAAAGAGAAGATTTTTATAAAAGTACAGACACTTTTTCTGGAGGATGGAGAATGAGAATAGAATTAGCTAAGCTTCTACTTCAAAGTAACGATCTGCTATTATTAGATGAGCCTACAAATCATTTAGATATAGAATCTATAATATGGCTTGAAAACTTCCTTAAATCTTTTTTAGGTGCAGTAGTTATTGTCTCACATGATAAAATGTTTTTAAACAATGTGACTAATAGAACAATTGATATTTCTTTAGGAAGGATATATGATTTTAATAAACCCTATTCAAAATACTTAGTTTTAAGAGAAGAAATAAAATCTCAGCAAATTAGTGCTCAAAAAAATCAAGAAAAACATATTCAACATACAGAGAAATTAATTCAAAAGTTTAAAGCAAAAGCTTCTAAAGCATCAATGGCTCAATCTTTAATGAAGAAAATTGAAAAAATTGATAGAATTGAAGTTGATCAAGACGATAATAGTGTAATGAAATTAAACTTTAATATTTCAATAAACCCTGGGAAAGTTGTAACTGAAATTGAAAGTTTATCAAAAGATTATGGTGACAATAAAGTATTGTCTAATGTCAATTTGCTTATTGAAAGAAAAAGTAAAATAGCATTTGTTGGACAAAATGGACAGGGTAAATCAACTTTAGCTAAAATTATGGTGGGAGAACTTGCACCATCCACAGGAAATTCAAAATTAGGTCATAATGTTCAAATTGGATATTTTGCTCAAAATCAAGCTGAATATTTAGATGGTACTAAAACTGTTTTACAAACAATGATAGATTCCGCTAATGAAACAAACAGATCTAAAGTAAGAGATGTATTGGGATCTTTTTTGTTTAAAGGTGATGATGTTGAAAAATATGTAAGAGTACTTTCTGGTGGTGAAAGAAACAGGTTAGCACTTGCTAAACTTCTTTTGCAACCTTTTAATGTGTTAGTTATGGATGAACCAACTAATCATTTAGATATTAAATCTAAAAGTGTTTTAAAACAAGCTCTAATTAAATTTGATGGAACTCTAATTTTAGTTTCTCATGATAGAGATTTTTTACAAAATTTAACAAACAAAGTTTACGAATTTAAAAGTCAAAATATTAAGGAGTATTTAGGTGATATTGATTTTTACCTAAATCAAAGAAAAATAGAAGATTTTAGAGAAATTGAAAAGAAAGATAAAGTAATAAGTGTAAAAAAGAATAAAAATATTGACAGTTCAACAGAAAGAGAATTGAAAAAAAGGATTAGTAATATTGAGAGTAAAATTTCTAGATTAGAAAATGAAATTTCAATTATTGACAAAGATTTGGAAGAAGATTATGAGAAAACAATTTCTAGAGATAATTTCTTTTCTAATTATGAAAAGAAAAAATCTGATTTAGATTCTCTTATGAAGAAATGGGAACAATTAAGTTTGTAAAAAATCATTAACTTTATTGGTATAACTAATTATATATGTGCGAATTAACTAATGATGAACTTTGGCTTGTTGTTAGACTTTATACTTTTGCATTTTCTCCAGTTATTTTAGGGTTATATTACTTAATTAAAAAAAATATTAGATTAAATACATCTATTATTTTATGTTTAACTTTTTTTATTTGTGCAGCTGGATTCGAATTATGGCTAACCTACGGTCTATTTGATGGTCTTCCAGTTAGCGAAAGACGATCTGAAGCTTTAAATTGTGCTATTCCTCAAGATTTAAACTGGGTTTTAAATTCACTAGGTGATGTTTTTATTGTATGGATTGGATTGTTTTTAGTTAAGAAAATATTTAACAAAACTATTAATCCATTTGAAAAGTGGAATTGGTCTGTTTTTTTTGTTTTTCTTTTTTGGTTTGTAGGGCAAAATATTTATGTTGAAGTATTTATATATCATTTACAATTAGGTGAAAGTGGAGATTTGTCATGGGGGCCTTTAATGCCATTGGGTTCGTATTATAATCCCACTCTTTTTGAAATCTATGGTAGGCCTGTAACTTTTCAATCTCAATTAACTTGGTTACTAATGACCCCTATAGTATATTTTTTAGCTATATATTTAAATAACAAATCGACTAATCAAAATGTATAAACGTTTACTTTTTTTTTGTATTGTAGTTTTAGTATCCTGTTCAAAAGATGATTCTTTTGAGGAAGAAATTATTATAAATCCAAATGCAAGTGCAAATGTTGTAGGGTATCTTCCTCAATATAAATTTGATTTCAATAACAATATCGATTATTGTAAGTTAACTCATTTAAATCTTGCCTTTGCCAACCCTGGCGCTGATGGTAAATTGATTATTGATGATTTTAACGATATAGTAGTAAAAGCAAGAAGTGATAATAGTAAAATCAAAATTTATATCTCTATTGGTGGAGGGTATTTAACTGATGCTCAGGCTTCAATTTGGTCAAATTCAATAGATGTAAAAGATAATAGGCCAGCTTTAATCAATGATATAGTTAGTTTTGTTGTTGATAACAATCTAGATGGGGTAGATGTTGATTTAGAGTGGCAATATGTTACGCCAGGATATAGCCCTTTTGTAATCGAGTTAAAAACAGCTTTGTCTGCTAAGGGAAAAGGAATGACAGCAGCATTACCTGGAACAACTAGATTTAATAATATTACTGATGAAGCTTTAGAAACTTTCGATTTTATTAACCTAATGGCTTATGATTTTACTGGACCATGGAATCCAACCGCATCAGGCCAGCATAGCTCATATGATAATGCGGTTAAATCAATAAATTATTGGAAAAATACTGTTGGTATTTCAGGTTCAAAATTAACATTGGGAGTTCCTTTTTATGGTTATGATTTTTCTAATTCTTCAAATGTTACATCATTTACTTTTGGACAAATGGTTTCAACTAATAATTCGTATTCCGAAATTGACAATGTTGGTATGAAATTCTACAACGGAAGACCTACTATTAAATCAAAAGTAAAGCTAGCAAGTGAACAGGTTTCTGGGATTATGATTTGGGAATTAGGTCAAGATTCTTTTTCTGAATATTCATTGCTTAAAACTATTCATAATGAATATAAAAGTCTTGGTTTTAAAACAACTGAACTTTGTTTAGATTAGTTTTAAGTAACTTCAGATTTACTATTATCGATTTTTAAATATTCTTTATTTTCTAAAATAGTTTTAATAGCTATAACAGTTTCAAAAAGATCAATAAAGCTTACATAGAGAGGCGAAAACCCAAGCCTAATATTGTCTTCAGGTCTAAAATCCGGGATTATTTTTTTTCTCGTTTCATCTCCTTTTATAAGTAATTTACAAATTCTCCAAGCTTCTTTATGTTGAATTGTAATGTGAGAACCTCTAGAGCTAGATTCTATTGGCGAAGCTATTTTTACATCAAATTTTAATAGCTCATCTTTTATAATTTTTATTAAATACTCCCCCAATTCAATACTTTTATTTCTAATGTTTGTTATTCCAGCTTCAAGTACTATATCTAGTCCAGTATTTACGGGGATTAATGAAAGAACAGACGGAGTGCCGGCATTAAATTTATTTATATTATCAGCAGGTTTATATTTGTTTTCAAAATTAAAAGGTTTTGAATGCCCAAACCATCCTTTTATAGGGTTTTGTAAATGACTTAATATATCTTTAGATACATAGAGAAACGAAGGTGAGCCTGGACCACCATTTAAAAACTTATACGTACATCCAATAGCAGCTTTTGTTTTAGAATCTTTAACATCAATATTTATAACTCCAATTGCATGACTACAGTCCCAAACAATTATACTTTTATTATTTTCAGCAAATTCATTCAACTCTTTAATAGGGTAAAGAAAGGAGCTTTTGTAGGTTACAAGGCTTAAACAGTATATACCAGGGTTTTCTTGAATTGATTTTTTTAAAACATCAATCTTACAGCTTAAATTATTATTATAATTTAATATTGAAATTTCTTTTTTTTCTGTGTAGTCTTTTAACCCTTCAATTATGTAATTATCACTAGGAAAGTTTAGACAGTCAGTTACTAGGGTTTTTTTATACTGATTACTATTTAATAGACAGTATAAAATTTTGTACAAATTTACTGAAGTTGATTCGCCTACTAATACTTCATCATTATCTGAGTTAATTAATTTTGACATTTTAAAATTAATTTTTTCAGACATTTTCAACCAATTGTCATTCCAGCTTCGTATCAAATTTTGACCCCACTGTTTATTAATTGTTTCATTTAAGTTTTCAATACTTTTTAAAGGAAGTTTTCCTAGAGAATTCCCATCTAGATATATTTCATTTGAATTATTAAGAAATTTTGATTTAAATTTTTTTAAATCATCATGACTGTCTTTTTCTAATGCAATTTTATTTAAATCCATTTTAAAAATTTTTAAAGTAAGGTTTGATGATTTTAACCCATTGTTTATACATTTTTTTACTAGGGTGTAATCCATCTTCAGCTATTAAAGAATTATCATTTACAGCCTTTCTGGATATTTCTGTTATATTAAAAAATGTAATATTATTTTTCATGCATTCATCATGAATTACCTTGTTGAATGCATCAATTTCGTTACCAATTATGGTTCTGTTTTTGTTTTTTGCAAATGGGGTGACTCCCCAATCAGGAATTGAAACAACCATAACTCTTTCCTTTTTATAATTTGCGTATTCAATTGATTTCTTTAAAAGTATTGTAAATCCTTGTTTAAAATTTTCTACACTTCTTCCCCGGTATTGATTATTTACACCAATTAACAACGATACAAAGTCAAATTTTTTATTAAAATTTATTTTATTTAAAGTATCAATTAATTGGTCAGTAGTCCATCCAGATTTAGCTATAATAACTGGTTTATTTAATTTATTTCTTAAAGAATTAGATAATTGTACTGGCCACCTTTCAGATTCTTTAACGCTTTCTCCAATAGTGTAGCTATCACCTAATGCTAAATAAGAATAATTTAAATCTTTAGTTTGACCAAAGGATACAATTGGAAGTAATAAAATTAAGATTAAGAATTTTTTCATCAAATTGTTATTGCTTTGAGTTTTTCAATTTTACAAGAAATGATTTTTGTTCATCATTTAGTCCATCTGCTGTAAAAATTGAAATACCACTTGCTCCATTTTCCTTAGAAATATTGTAAGCTTTTTCAAAATCACCAGGGTTTTTTAATGCTCCACTGTAAAGTCCAGAATGAATTGGGAAGTCCACGTCACTAACACCTTGTTTTGTTGCAAATCCAATCCAATTGATGTTTTCTCTGTAAAAATTATTATAAAGCATTGGATATGCTGAATCTAAATTCCAGTCATTCCATGCTTGTCTTACCATTTGTCTAGACATTTCTGGAAACGGGAATACAGCTGCACTAACTTTTTTGTTTTTTGAGTGTGCTATATCTACAATTTCATTTACTAAGCTAGTTATGGCATTTAACCTAAACTGTCTCCATTCGTTTGATAGTTCTGGATTTTTTAAATCTAACGGATCTTTATTGAAAATTTCTTTAAATTTTTTTCTAGCAATAGGATGGTAACCATAATCATATTCAGGAAGTTCAACTTCTTGCACAATATTATATTTTGGTTGTAAATCTGCCCCTAAAATAACATCCGGATATCTTACGTAATCCAAATGAACTGAAGCAAGTCCGTCAACTTCCATGAGTTTTTTTGCATTGTTTATTATGTGATTTCTTGCATCAGGATGAAATGGACTTAACCACTGATAATAATTGACATATGCTCTATAGTCTAAGGAATTATCTCCATTTCTATTAACTTGATACCAGTCTGGATTTTTATTTGCAATAGTATCCCCAGGTCTATTTACAGTCCACATCCATCCGTGAACTTTGATTTTTTTCTTATTAGCTATTGGTATAATTTTTCTTAAAATATCAGGTGATCCATGAATTAAAACTTCTGTTATACCCAAGGAATCGTAATAATTTATTTTATTCTCCCACTTTTTTTGAACAAACTCATTACCTGCGCCAGTCCAGGTGCTTATTGTAAAAGTATTTTCTTTGATTTCATTACTACAATTAACTAATAGAAATGAAATATAGAGTAGTATTACTTTCTTAATCATAATTTAAATTTTAATTTTTCCTGATTCATTTATAGAAAATTTAATTTTTCCCTCTAACACAGATAAAATAAACCCATCTTCAGTTTTTAGAAAATTACATGAAATATTTCTATTATTATATTCTTTTATTTCAAAATTTATAAAAGTCTCATGCTTAAGTTTTTTTAAATATTTTAAATCACCAAAAGAAACTTCTCTGAATAATGCATAAAGTATTTGTTTTAGAATTTCTTCTTTTGGAATTATGTAATTTGAATTGTTCTCAGAAAAAATTAAATAACCCCAGTTCTCTGGGATATGCATGTTAATAGTTCCTTGTTGAGACCAAACCCAATTATATTCAGGAAGATATTTTCTATTTATTTTTTTTCTAAAGTATTTTCCGCTTTCTAAGTCATGATCCCAATTCACTCTAGAAAAATTTATCCTCCATACGTCACCTGGCAAAGGATAATCATAATCTAATGGTCTTTTTAATTGTGATATTTCAACAAGAGGAATAGCCATTTCAACAGTCCAGTAATTGTCAATATTATTAGGATCATTGATTGTTCCATTTATATTTACTGCTGATTTTAGATCTTTAATGTTCCAACTGTTATCGGCTTTACCTTTTAATCTGTAAGGCCTGTTTAAGTATAAATCCCAAATTGTTCCCAACGCATTTATTTCTATTTCTCCATAACTAAACACATGATTATTAGGGTTGATAAAGATTTCAAAGTCGTTATTATAGTAGATTACAGCATCTCTTTTAGTAATGTCGCCCCAAATATGATTTTCGTACAGTTTAGCAAAAACATATAAATAACTTTCATCCCATAGTAATTTTACGTTTGTTTTTTGTTTTGGAATTTTTATCCCTTCAATATCAATAAAATCATCACTGTATTTAGCATTCTTCCAAACTTTTTCATTATCCTTTCCATCAATTAAAATTGGATCAGATGTTTTGGTTACCACATAATGCTTGGGTATAATTATTTTTTTACTTAAATCAACTTTTATAGTTTGATCTTTTTTGCATCCAAAAAAGAGTAGTGATAAAATCAATATAAAATATATCTTCATTTAATTAAAAATTTAAATATGTATTAGTAATTTAAAGTTATTAAATATTACTTATTATGAGAATCTTTCTTTTTATATATTTTTTATTATCGAATTTAGTTTCAGAAGAAATAAAGGTAATTTCTTATAATATAAGATATAATAATCCAAATGATGGTAAAGATATATGGGAGAATAGAAGAACAACAATTGTTGATTTTATAAAAAACGAAAATCCTGATTTTTTAGGTTTGCAAGAGGTTAATCATGCACAATTATTATTTCTAAATTCTAATTTATCAAACTATTCATTTGTTGGTGTTGGTCGTGATGATGGTAAAACAAAAGGTGAGTATAGTCCAATATTTTATAATAATAATTTATTTGATTTAATTAAGTCAAACACGTTTTGGCTTTCTTCAACTCCAGACAGAATTTCTGTAGGATGGGATGCTTCGATGGAAAGAATTTGTACTTATGCAGTATTTAAGACAAAAAAAAATAAAAAAAATATTTGGGTATTTAACACTCATTTTGATCATATTGGAATTGAGGCAAGAGAAAAATCAGCTGATCTTATTATTAGTATGGTCAACAAATTAACAAAACCAGAAGACTATATTATTCTAACAGGAGATTTTAATTTATCAGATAATTCAAGACCAATAATAAATCTTCAAAACAATTTTAATGATACAAATAAATCTTTAAAAAAGAACGATAGCTCCTATGGAACATTTAACAGTTTTAAATTAAATTTTGTTTCAGAAAATAGAATAGATTATGTTTTTGAAAAAAACTTTAAACTTATAGATTCACGTCATATTTTAGTTAAAACTCCTAGTGGTCGTTGGGCTTCTGATCATCACCCTGTTTTAGCTAAACTTAAATTGTAATTAAATGAATGAACCACTAGCCGAGAGGTTAAGACCAAAAAAACTAGAAGATTACATAAGTCAATCTCATTTAGTAGGAGAAAAAGGAATTTTAACTCAGCATATTAAAAGAGGATTAATTCCTTCAATTATATTTTGGGGACCACCCGGAATAGGTAAAACTACTTTAGCCAATATTATAGCTATAGAGTCAGAAAGACCATTTTATACTCTAAGTGCTATAAATTCTGGAGTGAAAGATATTCGTGAAGTAATTAATAAAGCGAAACAGAGTGGAGGGTTATTTACAGCAAAAAATCCTATTTTATTTATTGATGAAATCCATAGATTTAGTAAATCACAACAAGATTCGTTATTACAAGCAGTAGAAAAAGGTTGGGTTACTTTAATTGGTGCAACAACTGAGAATCCAAGCTTTGAAGTTATCTCGGCTTTGCTATCAAGATGTCAAGTTTATACTCTTAATTCATTTAATAAAAATGATTTAGAATCTCTTTTAAATAGAGCTATAAATAAAGATGAGGTAATATCTAAAAAATCTATAACACTCAAAGAAACTAATGCCTTATTAAAATTCTCAGGTGGTGATGCTAGAAAGCTTCTAAATATTTTCGAATTGATAATTAATGCTCACCAAAGTGATGAGATAATTATAACAAATGATGTAGTCACAAGTATGATTCAAAATGATACTATTCATTACGACAAATCAGGTGATCAACATTATGATATTATTTCAGCTTTTATAAAATCAATAAGAGGAAGTGACCCTAATGCAGCTGTATATTGGTTAGCTAGAATGATTCAGGGTGGAGAAGATGTTAAGTTTATTGCTCGCAGATTAATAATTCTTGCTAGTGAGGATATTGGTAATGCTAATCCTACGGCTTTAGTAATTGCAAATAATACTTTTCAAGCTGTTTCTATAATAGGAAACCCTGAATCAAGAATAATTTTAAGTCAATGCGCTACTTATCTTGCCTGTTCTGTGAAAAGTAACGCTTCTTATAACGCAATTAATAAAGCATTACAAAATGTTGAAGAAACTGGAAATATGCCAGTTCCATTAGAAATTAGAAATGCACCAACTAAACTAATGAAAGAGCTAGGTTATGGTGAAAATTATAAATATGCTCACAACTTCAAAAATAATTTTATTAGTCAAGAGTTCATGCCAGATAAAATTAAAGGGACTAAATTTTATGAGCCTGGCAACAATTCCAGAGAAAATGTTCATAGGGAATATTTAAAGAACAATTGGAAAGATAAGTATGGTTATTAATTAAACAAATTATCAACTTTATAATTCAAAAATTTTATCCATTTTCACCCATTTCTCATTTGTTTTTGAGAATTCTATTTTTTTTTGATAATTAGACATTAAAGACTCCCATTTTTGTACTATTGGATTTTTTAAATCTAATTTTTTTTTATTTTTTTCAGTGAACTTGTCATTTGTATCGATTAACAAAAACAATCTATCTCCAACATTGTAAATCTCAGCCTTAATTATACCAGATTCTTTCATGCTCTCAATAATTTTAGGCCAAACATTTTTATGATGTTTTATATATTCATCCTTTAACTTATTATCATTTTTGAGATCCAAGGTGTAACAAAATCTTTTCATTTAACAATTGTTTTACTATAAAATATTATATACATAAAGCATAACAAAGGAAGAGTAAATGAAAAATTTACTTCTGATACACCTAATATTTTAATATCATTAACAGCAACTCCTCCAATATCTATTATCATTCCTTGAAGAGCAGGCATTAAAGCACCTCCAACAATTGCCATAA
>Ga0233433_10002095_pt1 | contig 17988 bp, 13 predicted proteins | sample SI_122_August201_5_FD_179868 | JGI IMG/M metagenome (GOLD analysis project Ga0233433, IMG submission 179868) | Seawater microbial communities from Saanich Inlet, British Columbia, Canada - SI_122_August2016_100_MG | ecosystem: Environmental > Aquatic > Marine > Inlet | place: Canada: British...
TGACGGGCACCAACATAGAAACCAACTCGTATACTCGCCGCTGAGCCTAAAGTCATGGGCACTACAAAGGCAGCCCAGCTAATATGCCCTGAAATCGTGTGGGCGGCCAAAGCGACGATACCAAGAGATCCAATCATCAAACTGATCAATGAGTGAAACGACATTTCCAAAAACATAATCGCACCTATCGGCGCGCCAATGGAAAGAATACTGGACATTCCGGGCTTTCTCGGCGGGCTGAACCTGGAAAATATCTTTGCCTTCTTAAACCATGATTGCTGAGCCAGAATCAAAATAGCAAAAAATTCAAACCACATAGTAGCGGCCGTCGCCCAACCACATCCCGCTCCTCCCATCTCTGGCATACCCAACTTTCCATAAATGAAAACGTAATTCAATATCGCATTGACAACCAGCGCTGTACCAGCGATTACCATAGGGGGCAGGGTTTTACCCAGGCCTTCGCTGGTATAACGTAAGGTAACGTAAAGCATGCCTGCCGGTAGTCCCCAAGTGACCGCCTTCAGGTACTCTTCGGCAATGGTAATCGCATCTGCATCAACAGAAAATAGTGAAAAAACAGGGCCGGTTACCCGCAAAAGCAAACAAAGCACAATTCCTGCTATCAACCCAAGCCACAAACCCTGTCGAGCCAGAGACCCTACCTCAGCCTGCTTTCCTTCTCCCCTGAGCTGTGCCGTCATGGGTGTGACCGCCATCAGTATGCCTGATCCAGCCATAAATAAAGGCCAAAGCACAATCCCACCCAGTGCCACACCAGCCAAATCAAGAGAAGAGTAATGTCCAGCCATCGCAGTGTCCATGAAACCCATACCCATGATAAAAAACTGCGTACCCATCATAGGCAGAGCCAGTTTCAGTAGCGTTTTGAACTCAACGGCGCGGTCAAACATGTTTGGTTTCTCTCACCTTAAAGCCACTCCGTAAACCCTTTAATGGCTACAATTTTGGATTAACCAAATAATCAACCGGGATCCATATTCTGCCGACAGATAATACATTTCCAAATCGCATGGAACCACTGAAAACAGCGTTAATTCTCCTATACCAACCTGGTTTGACTTAACAAGACCTGCTTTCCTGAATCGGTCAAGGAGATCTTCTCCAATGCCTTCTAGGCAAGCCACTGTCCCGTGATAAGTTCAGGCACAGTCTCTAAGACCTAGTCAAGTAAAGATCCTTTTCGTTCACAACCATGCTATGGCATTGCCGCCATACTTTACCCGGCAAGGTAAAAGGCCTTCTCATCCGGATGCCAGGCCATCTAAAACACACCTTAATTTTTTCACCCCTCTAATTCTATTTGCAGTAGTACAACAAGGGAAAACCAGCAATAGTCAAAAAAACCCACCTGCCGGCCATATTACATTAACCGCTAAGACGGCCTAGTAAGATCAATAACACCTTCGACCACGCGCACTGATGCAACGTGCCTTTCATACCTAAAATGAAAGATCTAGTCTCACCGATCGAGCTTCAATCATGTTTACAAATCATCGAGTAGCTGCAATACCTGCCAATCAATAATCGACCGCTGGGTCCGATAAAATAAAAGGTCCTGCCAGTCCATGCCCAGAGCCGCACATTCATTAGCGACTATACTGATGTCTGTACTACCAACAGCAATCGTATTAATCATATGACTGATAATCAGGCCTATTTGATAATCTTTCTCCAGGTCGTCCATCGTATAATTTTCAATACCGTGGCCTATTAATCCTGCAAGATAATCTGCCAACAATGATTTTTCCTGGGCTTGCCTAAATGGTGTGGACCCACAGACGTTCAGTAACCGGGCAAAATCCCATGCGCCCTGAGCGACAAAAGGAAACTGCCAATCAATGACACTGAACTGGCCTCCCTTGTCAGTAGGAAAGAACATCTGCTTTGAGTGAAAGTCGCCATGAACGAGTGTATACGGCCTACTCGCGAGAAAATTAAGCATCTTGGGGAGTTTTTCTTTGGACCTCGCCATTAACTCCATGGTCACCTCACAATCTGAGAACACGCTTGAAAGGTTTTCACTGATTAACTGCGCACCTGCAAAAGCAAGGCCGAAAAATTCAGTATCATCATACTGAACCAGATAGTCTTTCTCCCTGAGCATAGCCTGGTTCCACCATTTACTATGGAAAGCCGGTAATTTAGAAAGTGCTAGAATAATCTGCTCTTCGCTGACTGCCCAAGAAGGCGACTCCGCCGGCGCAAGGTCCCGCATCAATATAATAAATTCCTGGTTTGATTTGTCATAAGCCTGATATACACAGTCAGGCACCGCGATACCAGCATCAGGAAAGTCTCGATAAAAGCTGGTCTCGCGACGATACTGGTCATAATTGGCGATGATTTCCTCAATAACCTGAGAATTCTGAGAGGTTAGTTTTGCCACTAAGTGTCGCGGCAAATCAGGATCCTGCGAGTCAAACTCTACAGTGAGAAAAACCACCTCCGCAGTCTGGCCCGGCTCATTGGAAACACGAGCAGAACACTTCACCACTTTGCTTTGTTGCAGACATCCCGAATCAACCAGGGCGCTATTTAGCCAATCGACGGTGAAATCTTCGGCAGTCGCGGGTATTTTTAACATATCACTCCTCTTTTCCATTCCTTATCGCACCATATTACATTCCATAGACCATGAGCAACGGCCCTGCCTTAGGTGCCCATGGAAAGAAAGCTGTAATTAAAGTACATTGCTATATTTTGCTATCAGGAGCAAGCCATGTCAGGACCCTTAACCGGCATCAGAATTGTTGATCTAACGACGGTCATTTCAGGGCCGTCAGCAACCATGTTACTCGCAGATCAGGGAGCAGACGTCATCAAGGTAGAATCCGTTAGTGCTCCAGACCACGCCCGCGGTGCAGGCTTCGGAGAAAATCAATTTACCCCTATTTTCCTCAACAATAATCGCAACAAACGCGGAATAGCGCTAAATCTCAAAAGCAATACTGGTAAAGCCATGCTTCTAAAACTGGCGGCAACGGCCGACGTGTTCATTCAGAATTTCAGACCCGGCGTAGTTGAACGACTTGGCGTCGGCGAAGCAGAAGTCCGTTCCGGTAAGAAAGATATTATCTATGTTTCCATCTCAGGCTTTGGTGAAAAAGGCCCTCTTTCCCACAAACCAGTCTATGATCCAATCATTCAGGCGGTCAGCGGCCTTACTACGGTTCAGGCAGGTTCTGATGACCTTCGACCTCGTCTGGTAAGAACGATTCTTCCGGACAAACTAACCGGCACTGTTACTGCTCAGGCTATTACCAGCGCGCTTTTTCACAGAGAACGAACTGGTGAAGGTCAGCACGTACGAGTGTCTATGCTTGACACCGTCGTATCATTTCTATGGTCATCTGACATGGGTGGCCAGACTTTTGTCGGCAAGGAGGTCAGCACCCAGAGAGCGGCCACCTTCATTGACTTAATATACGAAACGAAATCAAGCTATATATCCGTATCGGCCATGGCGAACAAACAGTGGCAGGCGCTCTGTGATGCGCTTGGAGAACCGCAATGGAAAGACGATCCCCGCTTCAATACTCCAGCAAAAAGAGACCTCAATGCAGACCTCAGACTCAATATGACGCAGGAGAAGTTACTCGAGAAAAGGGCAGAAGAATGGCTGCCGATTCTCGAACAAGCCGGAGTCCCTTGTGCGCCGGTGCTGACTCGATCACAAATGATTCATCATCCACAAGTGCAAGCCAACCAACTGCTGTTTGAAAGCAAGCACCCAGTTGCAGGTAACATAAGACAAGCACGCCCTGCGGCCAGATTCAGTCATTCACAACACGAAACCATGAGCGGCGCTCCATTGCACGGCCAGCATACCGTCGAAATTCTTTCAGAACTCGGCTATGGTGAAGCGGAAATTCGAGCTGCAGCTGCTGAAAACGTCGTCACCTATCCCGAGTTCGAATGACGAAACCTGGATATTAACGTGAGCTAGGTAGCTATGCTGATGCCGCCCGGCCTGTCCGCCTGGCAAATGATTTAGGCCCTTACTCTCCAGTAAATCGTGGTGGTCTCTTTTCTTTAAAAGCCTGCCTGCCTTCTGCACCATCAGCACTATTACTAACCCGCAGTAGCCTGTTACGGGCTAAAGCAGCCACCTCTGACGGACCTTTCGCTAGTGTTTCGGCGACGAATCCCTTGATTGTCTGTACCACCAGGGGAGCACTGACCTCCAGAATACGGGCATACTCAAGCGCGGCATCCAACTGCTCACCGGGATCGACCACTTTATTGACCATGCCAACTTCATAAGCTCGCTCAGCAGATAAATCCTGGCCTAGTAACATAAATTCCATGGCAATTTTATGAGGTATTCGCGCCGCACAGCCAGCAATCAGGCCTCCTGTAAAACCCACCTGAGCCTCGGGGTATTTAAAAATTGTATTACTCGCGGCAACGACGAGGTCACACATCTGAACTAATATATAGGCACCGCCGACGCAGTATCCATGGACACAGGCAATAATAGGCTTGTCTGTCAAAACACCCACGCCGGGTACGCCTTGCCACATTTCTTTTGGAGGGTTCTTTATATCGGCGCCCACGGAAAATGCCCGATCACCGCTGGCAGCCAAAATAGCGCACTTTTCAGCAGACTGATCAAAGCGCGTGAAAGCACCTCTCAGACCCTGGATAACGTTTTCATCCAAGGCATTTAATTTTTCTGCTCTATCGATGGTGATAATCGCCGTGCCACCATTCACCTCGTAGGTTACATCCGTCATAATAAACTTCCTCATTAGAATTTCGTGCTTATCAGTTGCTTGTAATTTCTCTCAATCAGGTCACCCACTGACCAGTCAAGCCAGTAGGAATCAAGCAAACCCTGCAACACCTTAAATACTATCCTTGGCCTGGCTATATTGACTCAAAATCACGCATACGGCGATGACCAGAAAACTGATTCTTTAAAAACAGTATTTGATCACCCCTGATTCTAGCGCTATGGGTCAACGCAAGATATTCAGCGTGGTTGGGTACAAAAGGCAATGCCAGCAGTTGCATACCGGCAGAGGTTAGCATGCTATTTCCTTTGCGGGCATTACAGCGCTTACAAGCCGTGACTACATTCATCCAACTATCTCGTCCACCCCGGGACAGGGGATGAACATGATCCCGACTCAGTAAATAACCAGGAAACTGTTTACCACAATAAAGACAAGTATGCTGGTCTCGCCGAAAAAGCGCCCTATTGGACAAAGGCGGCTCTGATCTATTGCTGGCCATGACCTTGCCTCGACAGGCAATGACACTATTTAACGGTAGAATCGTCCGGGTATTGGTTAATCTAGATAAGCCACCCCTGACTAACATGACGGTTTCTCCATAGCTCCAGCTAACCATATCTCGCGCATGCAGACAGACAGCATCCTGCCAGCTCAGCCAGTCAACTGGCAACCCGGCATTATTTAGCCGTAAGATCTGTGGACTCACTGTCGATGCCTCTCCTTTCCCAAACTACTAGGATAAAACCAGATTCCCGTGCTTGAGGCCCTATTCGAGCCCTATGCCATTACCGGTCACTTCACTCGCCTTTGCAGATAATCGCTTTCATATTGATCCTAGTTCCCGAATTTATCAACAATGGGCTGGCTCATCCGAGAAAACAACCGCTGCATCGATTCATCTACCAGCAAAAATCCTCTGACAACACCATAGCGCAATTGCCTGGCGCCAAAGGGGAAGCCAGCACTTATAATTTGATCGCAACATAGAAGAGAAACAATCCTTATGGTTAGACCATGGATTGTAGAACTTCAGGCTATAATAGCCCTGCCAACATTGTAGCCGGGCCAAAACTAATGAACCACAAGCAAACCACCAGCGGTTATAAAACGGACACTCTATACGCAAAATCGAGAAAGTCTGTTGCACCGTTTGAATTCGATCAGCAGGTTGCAGATGTTTTTCAGGATATGATTAGCCGCTCTGTTCCCGGTTATGCCCTGACTTTGAAGCTAATCGGTCAGATTGCTGCCGAATACAGTCAAACTTCGAGCAGTTGCTTTGATCTCGGCTGCTCTCTGGGCGCATCTGCCCTGAAACTTCAACAATACGCAGCCAAAGACTGCAACGTAATTGGCATTGATAATTCATCAGCCATGATCGACAAATGCCAACAGCAATTAACTGCATTGGGCTTAGCAGATCAGATAACACTGCGCTGCGAGGACATTAACAAAGCCGCTATTGCCAATGCCTCAATCGTGGTCCTTAACTATACTTTGCAATTCATTGAAAAGTCAGCTCGACAACCGCTACTTAACAAAATATACCAGGGCATGCTGAAAGGTGGCGTACTGCTGTTGTCTGAAAAAGTAAGCCATCCGCATTCAGAAACAGAGAAGCTCTTGACCGAGCTTCATCTCAATTACAAACGCCAACAGGGCTACAGCGAAATGGAAATTGCCCAGAAACGCTCCTCTTTAGAATACGTCCTCATTGCAGAGACGCAGCAACAGCACCTCGACAGAATCAGCAGTGCCGGCTTTGGTCGCGCCACGATCATCAATAAAGCTCTGAACTTCACAACTTTCATGGCTACGAAAACATGAAGCCAGTACAGGATCCAATCTACGACCTGGGCAGTCGACGTTATCCTTTCGAGTCAACATCTTGAACTATCAGCAGGCCATGCCAGGCATTAACCTGGAGCCCTTCTTTGAGCAAACCAAAGGTCTTGAATTAGGCCAGTATCACAACTTTCTCCGCCAGGCATTAGCCAGCCGAATTGGCTCACGCCCCCATGGCCGGGATCAGGAATGGTACCAACTGCTCAACACGCTCCCTCAGTTAAGCAGGGTCGATGCGAATTTTAAAGTTGATCAGGTTTCCCTCAGCACCGCGGCGGGAATCGACCAGGCTGCCCTTAGAAAAACTTTAATGGGACTGCATCCCTGGCGTAAAGGACCGTTCAATATCTTAGGAGTCGAAGTCCATGCCGAGTGGCGTTCAGACCGGAAATGGCAACGGATACGGCCTCACCTGAGTACCTTGAAGGGACGTCGAGTTCTTGACGTAGGCACGGGCAATGGCTACTTCCTTTATAGAATGCTAGGTGAACAAGTAGACCTTGCGCTGGGTATTGATCCGACACGTTTATTTCTCTACCAGTTCCAGGCCCTGCAAAACCTTCAGGCTGAGAACAATGCCTTCTTACTACCTCTAACGGACGAGGACCTACCACCCTGCCAGTTCTTCGACACGGTGTTTTCTCTCGGCGTCCTCTACCATCGAAGACAGCCCGTGCAACATTTACAACGACTGATCAGCGCTCTTCGACCCGGAGGAGAGTTGGTCCTGGAAACCCTTATTATTAATGAAGCAAGCAAATCCCTGAAGCCCACTGGCCGCTATGCACAGATGCGTAACGTCTGGTTAATCCCGACCCTTAAATACATCAAGGAACTACTACAGCAATGCGCCTGCGAGGACATTAAAGTAGTTGATGTTAACGTCACTTCCACACAAGAACAGAGAAGCACTGAATGGATGCGCTTTCAATCGCTAGCTGATTTCCTCGACCCTGAAGACTCAAGCAAAACTATAGAAGGTTATCCTGCACCTGTTCGAGCAGTCATCATTGCTACTAAACCCGACTGACTCATATACTGGCTGGTACTCGCACTTCAAGGCGCAAAATCAAGTAACTGCGAAAACCCTGAGGGTCGATGCGGACCAATGACCAATTGCTCTATGATGCCCTGACCCGCCTCCTGACCCTCATCATGGCTCAACCTGACATCGCACATAGCCTGTACATGAATGTTTTCAGGCGGAACCTCGTCCAATGTGTAGACTTCACGATGGATAGCCAGATCGCTGTGATAGGTCCCATGACTGAAAGTCTCATGGCCATAGCCTATCCCCTTCATGAAGAAGTTCCATTTTGGTTGCAAATCGATGTGACATTGCCTGCCATCTGGGCGCGTCAATGAAATACTGGCGCTTTTAGCGTAACGGGTTCCCGGCTGGTAGATCTGCTTGTACTCTCTTTCAACCATCACCTCTTCCGGACCTTGGCCAAATTTAGGAATCAATACCGCATTTTCATTCCATGCGTTTCCGTCTGCATCCTGGTTAACAAAATAATGAATACTGAAATCCTGAAAATTCATGGGCACCCAGATCCAGTAAAATTGCATGGCGGCGGAAACAGGATTCGGTTGGCGGTCGGCGGCTCCGATGTTCCTAATACCCCATGACCGGTCTCTGGTTCCAGTGAAGTTGGTTCTGTTAACCTCTATACGCTCACCTGCAACCTCAATCCAACCTTGCCAACTACCATTTTGCATCATTCGCGTCAGGTCCATCGTCAATTGCGAACCGAGACGCCTGATAAAACGAGGTTCCTCATGTGCTGGAATAAAGGCCTCAAAGACTAGTTCACAGGCCAAAGAGCTATCCGGATCATCACAAGTTAATTTAAGACGCTGCATAGGCTCAAGCACTTCTACAGAAAGTGGCCCAACCTGCATATCCAGACGCTCCAACTTCATCACTTTAGAACTTATTACGTTATGCTGCTTGCCTTTGAATACCACGGAAAAACCCGCATCAAGAATATTCACATAAGGATAAACTCCCAGTGCCATGGCAAAGAAAATCTCTCCTTTACTATCGTAACCATTAAAAAAATAACGGTCATAGAAATTGCGATTGCCACCTACATAGGCAATCGGCTCTGGTGTCTGATGTAACGGATAATCATCTCCCTTGGTTAGCATGACCTCGATCCCTTGTTAATGTTGCGATAGGTAATTATGGCAATACTGGAGACTCGCTGGCAACTGGGAAGGTTTTACAATGCATTGACTCAATGCCAATAGAGTTCGCTTACCTTTCGACAGATTGTTATCATGGACGGCGCAGGCACGGCAACCCAGGGGATGGAATATTCTATGATTAGTATTTTAGGTATCATACTTATCCCTCTAGCAGCCTATGGTTTATCCACCAATCGCCTCGCTATCAATCCAAGAACGGTGTTTGGTGCCTTCATCATTCAGGCCAGTTTCGGCTTTTTAGTGCTATACGTTCCCTTAGGCAAGCAGTTGCTAGCGAGTCTCGCCGATAGTATTGCAAGTATGCTCAGCTACACTAAGGCAGGCACATCTTTTTTGTTTGGTCGGTTAGTAGATCAGGACATGGGATTTATCTTTGCCCTAAATGCGCTACCCATCATCGTCTTTTTTTCAGCACTGGTCGCGGTTCTATATCATCTAGGTATCATGTCTCGGATTATTCGGGCTATTGGCGGTAGTCTGAAAGCGCTTATCAAGACCAGTCATGCAGAATCCATGTCTGCCGCAGCTAATATTTTTATCGGCCAGACTGAAGCGCCCCTGGTGGTCCGGCCCTACCTCGCTGGAATGACTAAGTCCGAACTATTTGCCGTTATGGTGGGAGGACTAGCATCCATCGCCGGATCGGTTATGGCCGGCTATGCTGCCCTCGGGATAGAACTAAAGTACCTCCTGGCTGCTTGCTTCATGGCTGCTCCAGGAGGGCTCATGATGGCCAAAATAATCCTGCCCGAAACCGAACAACCCCAATCTGAATTTGACGAATCCGGCGATATCAAGGGTGAAAAATACTTCAACATATTCGATGCAGCGGCGTCTGGTGCGCTTACTGGTCTGCAAATGGCGCTGGCAGTCGGCGCCATGTTATTGGCATTTATCTCATTGATCGCACTGCTTAACGGTATATTGGGGTGGGCCGGTGACAGTGTCGGAATTAATGGTTTGACCATAGAGTTACTGCTTGGCTATCTGTTTCAACCTGTCGCCTTTTTACTCGGGATACCCTGGTCAGAAGCTAATATCGCTGGCGGTTTAATTGGCCAAAAACTGGTTTTAAACGAATTCGTTGCTTATGTCTCGTTCCTTGCCTCTGCCCCAGAGCTAAGCGAACAGTCCCAGGCCATTGTCATTTTCGCACTGTGCGGATTTGCTAACTTTTCGTCTATTGCCATACTCTTGGGCGGTATCGGTGCACTGGCGCCTAATCGACGTGAGGATATATCACGTCTGGGTCTCCGAGCCCTGGTTGCGGCGACGCTGGCAAATCTCATGAGCGCATCACTTGCCGGCTTTTTCTTGGCCCTTAGTTAACGGTCAAATCCAACATGTCGCCGATAAATTCAAAACCCCGCCTCCCATCCATAGAATTCCATTCTAAACACTGCGCAACTGATTTTATCGAGTCGCTGCACGACTACGGCTTCGCCGCCTTGAATGATCATCCACTAGACATGCAACTCGTCCGAAAAATATATCGTACCTGGAACGATTTTTTTGACAGTAATGAAAAACACCGATTCGAAGTAGACCGAGAGAGTCAGGACGGCTATTTTTCAATCCAGAAGGCAGAATCAGCAAAGGGTTTTTCTCAGAAAGACTTCAAGGAATATTTCCATTACTACCCATGGGGCAGATGCCCGCAGGAATTACGCGAAGATATTCAGACTTATTACCAACAAGCGCAAGCTTTCTCTATTGTGCTGCTGCAATGGGTAGAGCAACACTCACCAGCAGAAACGAAACGGTATTTCAGTCAATCGCTGCCCTCTATGATCCATGGAAGTGCGTCCAGTCTGCTGAGGATTCTTCGTTACCCCGCTGTTAAAAAAGGTCAACACGTCAGCCGTGCAGCTCCCCATGAGGATATAAACCTACTGACCATATTACCCGCTGCAGATGGCCCAGGCCTGCAGATACTCGACCGAGAAGGTCACTGGATGCTTTCCGAGAACCAGGAGGACCAGGTCCTCATCAATACCGGTGATATGCTGCAGGAGCTATCCAGAGGTTATTACCCATCCACTACGCATAAGGTAGCGACGCCAGATGGGGACGAAAATTCAGCCCCGCGCATGTCGCTACCGCTGTTTCTTCACCCAAAACCAGACGTTGTACTATCCGACAGATATACAGCGAAAAGCTATCTTGATGAGCGTCTGGTTGAACTAGGCGTACTAAACCAAACGACTGGAAAGTCATAATGGACCGATCTTGGGGCGCTAGCGGTGGGGAATTAAACCCTACCAGACTAAAGCCAGACAAACACTTAAAAGAACATTCAAATTGAAACTGCTAGACCTTAAAACCAGATTTTCAAGCCGAATCGCCCTGCTAATACTAATGTCTATCGCCATGCCTATAGCATTCAATACCTGGCAGGCACTACTCAACAACTTTGCAGTGGAAAGAGCCGCCTTTACTGGTATTGAAATCGGCATTCTACAAAGTATCAGAGAAATACCTGGGTTTCTCTCCTTCACCACGGTGTTTGTATTGCTAATTATCAAAGAGCAGACTTTTGCTGTGGTAGCCCTGGCAACCCTCGGGGTAGGTGTAGCCATGACCGGGTACTTCCCAACTGAATACGGCCTGTACTTTACCACCATACTCATGAGTACCGGCTTCCATTACTTTGAAGTCATCAAGCAATCACTTAGCCTGCAGTGGCTATCTAAACAGGAAGCACCCCAGGTGTTGGGCAGGCTCATCGCTATCAGCTCGATCACTTCTCTCATAGTCTATGCGCTGCTCTGGCTCTGCCTGGAGTGGCTGCAACTAGACTACCACTGGAATTTTCTTTTCGGCGGTAGTTTCTGCATAGTGATTGCCATTTTGATGTGGCTGTGCTTCCCAGCCTATCCGGCAAAAACCATGCAACGCAAGACTCTGGTACTAAGGAAACGCTACGGCCTATTTTACCTGCTGACTTTTCTATCCGGTGCCCGACGGCAGATTTTTATGGTTTTTGCGGCTTTTCTTATGGTTGAAAAATTCGGCTATCAGGCATCAGAGGTGACGCTTCTTTTTCTCATCAATTATAGCTTCAACTGGTTATTTGCAGAGCGTATCGGTAAGTTCATCCATCATTTTGGTGAGCGCAACGCACTGACCGCCGAGTATATCGGCCTGATTGGTGTTTTTATTGGCTATGGAATAGTTGAAAATTCAACCACAGCTGCGCTTCTTTATATTATTGACCACATGTTTTTTGCGATGGCGATAGCCATCAGCACCTATTTCCAAAAGATAGCCGCTGCAGAAGACATTTCTGCCAGTGCATCCGTTTCGTTCACCATCAGTCATATCGCAGCTGTAGTAATCCCGGCAGCATTAGGGCTGGTCTGGATACAGTACCCTTCCCTGGTATTTTACATTGGCGCCTTGTTTGCCATACTCTCACTGATCGCAGTGCAATTTATTCCCAATAACCCGGCACCAGGTAATGAAATAGCGTCCAGGACCAGATCAAAGCATTTCCAGAACGAAGGTAGGGTCAGTTGATAAGGGCTAAAGCCCGGCTAAAATTCGTATCATTATCGCCTGAAATCTCGGCCTATTGGGACCAAAGCAACACCTGTGAGATCAGCTTGAGCTGCTGTTGATATCCCAAACCCGGGATTAAGCAAGCTAGCGATTTCTCTCAGCATTCCATGCTAACACCTGTTCAGGCGGCATAGGCCTGGCTACTACATAGCCTTGGATTAAATCCACTTTGAGCTCGCCACACAGCAACAGGTCTTCTTCAGTTTCAGCGCCTTCGGCGACAGCAACCATATTCAAACGGTGCGCCAGTTGCACACTTGATTCAAAGATCGCTCTTGCCGCTGGTTGAGAAGATGCTCCGAATACAAAGGCCCGATCTATTTTTAACTCGGTAAACGGAAACTTCCTTAATTGCTCCATGGAAGAAAACCCTGTGCCAAAATCATCAATTGATAAGCCGATTCCACGAAGCCGAATACGGGTCAATTGCTCCAGTATCAAAGAAGGGTCCTGGGCCAATTTACTCTCGGTGACCTCCAATATAATCCGCTCCGGCGGGATACCAGATTGAGCGATAACCGCCTCGACAAAGGCGACTATGTCGGGGCTAGCCAGGTCCTCAATAGAAAAGTTGCAGGAAACCTTCCACTTTTTACCTGCCGCATGCCACCGCGCAGCTTGGTTAACGGCGATAACAAAAATTTCCTTGGTCAGAACGTGTATTAAATCCGATGCTTCTGCCACCGGGATAACTGACCCGGGGCCCAATAAGGTCCCGTCTGTCCTGCGCCAACGAAGCAATGCTTCAAGCCCGATCATCTGCATGGTAACTGCATCTACCTTAGGTTGATAGTGCAACTCTATACATCCCGAGATGATACCCGCCTTTATCTCATCCTCAGTGAGAATGACCATTTCAGGTCTGACACTGTGAGATGGCGATTCAGCTGAGAACGCATGCAGCATTTCTTTTAAACGATCCAGGGAAATAGGTTTAGGTAAGGATCCCAGAATGGGCAAGCCAAAGTTCTTAGCCAGATCACTGGCTGTTTCCAATAATCGAGGATCTTCACCACTAAAAACGATAATAGCCGGAGGCGACTCATACTCCGTGAGCATACGCAGAAGCTCAATACCATCCATGTCCGGCATATTAAGATCAAGTAACATCACATCCCATTGCGACTGCAGCAGATCTTTTGTCATCGACCCATTAGTTGCTTCGCCCACCTTAGCGACTCCTAACAGGCCCAGAACACGTCGAACTATTGAGATCTGAAACGGATCGTCATCAACAACCATGACTTTAAGATGGGCAAGCTCGTTTTCTGTCATGGCAAATTGGTCCTTCTAAGGAGGCTATATACAGACAATAAATCGATGACATGATCTCATTGTATCGGACCCGGCATGCTCCAATACATCCAATTCAGATCGAGTCACGACCGATTTTATCTGATGCAGGGGTCAACTGATAGCGAATATGCAAATGCTTTAATCCATGAACAAAACTCGCCTGAAGCCGCTCAGGTGAACTTAACAGATCAATAGATTTTATGCGTGGAATGAACTGCTTGAAAAAAATCCGCATTTCCAACCTTGCCAACAACAATCCAAGACATTGATGCGGCCCTGTACCGAACGACAAATGTCGATTAGGTTTTCTTTCGATATTAAATTCATCAGCCTTATCGAACACATCTTCATCAAAGTTAGCTGCCGCATACATCAAACCCAGCGTATCCCCTTTTTCTATTTTCTGACCTCTTAGTTGGCAATCCTGAGTTGCCGTCCTTGCAAACTGCGCGACTGGGGTAGACCAGCGGATCATCTCTTCAATAGCCAGCTTAACGGCATCCTCATCATCGACGATTTCCTTAAATCGCGTTAACTGCTCGGGATGTGTCAACAAACCATGCAAACCACCGGTAATGGCATTTCGTGTCGTGTCATGGCCCGCAGAGGCAATAATAGTGTAATAGGAAATCAATTCTCGATAGGGAAGAAATTCACCGTCAATTCTGCCATTGGCAATATAAGAAGCCAGGTCCTCTGTCGGCTCCTTGCGGCGAGCATCCGTCAAATCCGAAAAATATTCATAGATGTCTTTAATGGTATCGAAAATGGACAATGGATCATCCGCCAACCGTTTCATTTCCGGATCATCCCCGGCAAACAACTCGTTGGTTAACTTCAGGATTCTCCATTCATCTTCCGGTGGCACACCCAATAGTTCACAGATTAATTTCAGAGGTGGATGAACCGCTATATCACTTACGAAATCTGCGGTCCTCTGCTCGCCTGAACCCATCATTTGATCGAGAATACCTTTGGTAATCATCGTCAACCTTTGTTCAAGCACTTTGATGTTAGATGGCTTGAACCAGGGCTGAACCAAGGCTCGATAGCGAGGGTGATCTGGTGGGTCCATCTGCACCAGGGAACGAATTATTCCACCATCTCCTGCTGATGCCAGCACCTCTAGCAGCCGCGGTGAATCCTGCAGTCTGTTGAAAATCTCGACCATGACCTCCTGCTTTAAATCTGGAGACGATGCCTCTTTCATTAATAGGGGTCTGGGTGAACTGGCAAATAATTCAGGCTGTTTTTCTATCTCAACGATATCGGCATGCTTGCTGACAACCCAAAAGGGCGCAAAATTTTCAGGGTGTACTTTGCGCAAAGGGTCATTTTTCCTGAGCCAGGCGAAAGCCTGGTGAGGGTGACCATGCTCGGCATAGTATTCCGGGGCAATAACATGATTATCACTGAACTCGTAGTCCGCCAAACCCGTTTCATCTATAAGGGACATTTAAAAAATCCTTGTTAAACTCCTTGTTAAACTCAGGCTAAGTTTTAATTCTTAACAAACGTTGTGTTACCGTCCCTGCGACCATCGAGCCACTGACGTTCAATGCGGTCCTGGCCATATCAATTAAGGGCTCGATGGATATCAGCAAGGCAACTAATTCAATGGGTAAGCCCATCGCGGGTAAAACTACTAATGCAGCAAAAGTCGCTCCCCCTCCCACTCCGGCTATGCCAAACGAACTGATTGCGACAATCATCACTAACGGGAAAAAAAAGCTCGGCGACAGAGGGTCAAGTCCCAGACTCGGCGCTATCATGGCGGCCAGCATGGCTGGGTAGATTCCTGCACACCCATTTTGGCCTATTGTTGCCCCGAGGCTTGCCGACATATTAGCGACTGCCGGGTGATTTTTCAGTTCATTGACCTGGATAGAAACATTGATCGGAATCGTGGCAGCAGATGAACGCGAAGAAAAGGCAAAAATAAGTGCAGGCCAAATGCGTTTGAAATGCGCTAATGGATTTACTTGCACACCCATTAGCACCCCGGCATGAACCAAAAACATTAGCCCAATAGCTAAATAAGATACCAAGACAAACTGGATCAGGTTTAATATATCAGCGGCATTGGATTGGGCACCCATCTTAGTCATTAGAGCCAGCACACCATAAGGCGTTAATGCAATAATCATATTAACCAGTTTGAGCACAACTGTCTGGGCTATATCCATGGCTCGCTGAAACTGCCTTCCGGCTTCAGGCTTTTCCTGTTTAACCAGCAAACCGGCCACACCGAGCAGTATTCCAAATATCACCACGGCTATCACCGAGGTGGGTCTACTACCCGCTAAATCCGAAAATATATTTACTGGCAGGAAGCTAATCAAAACCTGGGGCAGGGCCAATTCAGATACCCTGGTCTGGCGGGATTCGAGCACGGAGGCTCGAGCAACCTCTCTTTCCCCCTGGACCAGACCATCGGCACTGAGATTAAAGCCGCTAGACAGCAATACGCCGATCACAGCTGCGATCATCGTCGTTACCAGCAGTACGCCTATGATCAGACCACCCATCTTTCCTAATGTGGCCGTATCCTCAATTTTCACCACTGCAGCCACCATCATGACTAATATCAGCGGCATAATGATCATTTTCAACAAACTGATATAGGACGAACCTACCAAATTGGTCCAGGACAGTGTGGCGCTGATGCTCTCAGGGGTATTTCCCATACCTGACTGCAGCGCCAGTCCGAATACAGCACCGAGAACCAATGCGATTATGGCTCGACTGGACAGGCTCCAGCCCTTTCTCGATAAAACCACGAGCCCTGCAAGCAATGCGATAAAGACAATCAAATTCAGAACCATAATCTTCTTCCTGACAATTCAAAGTTACCTTAACAATGCCTTCTCGGTCTCCAGAATAACATGGCAGAAGATTAAGGCATTACCTTACCGTCGACTAGCTCAAATAACCCCAGCTAGCTGGCGCTTTGACTGACCATCGCTAGAATATCATTAAAAGTCGTGCTCGGCCTCATGGCCCTCTCAGCGCGTTCTGGGTCGGGATAGTAGTATCCTTTCATATCCTGAGCGGGACCCTGAGCATCGAGCAGCTCTGCGACGATTTTATCTTCGTTTTTAACCAACCTAGTGGCAATCTCAGTAAAAACTTCTCTGAGCAGGGTATCATCATGCTGGGCTGCAGCAGCTTTTGCCCAATACAAAGCAAGATAAAAATGGCTACCCCGATTATCAAGCTCATTTACGACTCTCGAGGGAGACTTGTTTTCCTCCAGAAACTCGGCGATGGCGGCATTCAAAGTATCGGCTAAAATCTGGGCTCGGCTGTTGTCGAACGTATGCGCCAGGTGCTCTAAAGAGGCCCCTAAAGCTAAAAACTCACCCAGTGAATCCCAGCGTAAATGTCCTTCTTTTTCGAACTGCTGAACATGTTTCGGAGCCGAGCCACCCGCCCCCGTTTCAAACAGGCCTCCACCGTTAATCAAAGGCACGATAGAAAGCATCTTGGCACTGGTACCCAGTTCCATGATTGGGAACAGATCTGTGAGATAGTCTCGCAGCACGTTACCTGTCACCGAAATGGTATTTTCGCCAGCTCGAATTCGCTTTAAAGAATGACGGGTTGCCTGAGCCGGTGGCATAATCTGATATTCGACACCCTCTAGGTCATGTTGAGGTAAATACTGTTCCAGTTTTGCAATTAACGATGCGTCATGAGCCCTATTCGAATCAAGCCAGAATACCAGTGGCCAACCGCTAATCCGAGCCCGCTGTACAGCCAGCTTTACCCAGTCCTGTACAGCCTCATCCTTGACTCTACAGAGTCTCCAGATATCACCCTCATCAACATCATGCTCAATCAAAACAGCACCCGAGCTATCTAGAACTGTCACTTTACCCTTCGCTGATATTTCAAAGGTAGTTCCATGGGAACCGTATTCCTCAGCCTTCTGGGCCATGAGCCCGACATTCGGCACAGAACCCATAGTACTGGGATCGAAAGCACCATGTTGGCGACAGTCCTCTATAGTCTCTGCATATATACTGGCATAGCAGCGATCAGGAATAACCGCTTTCATGTCCTGCAGGTCCCCTGCTGGATTCCACATCTTGCCAGAATCTCTAATGGCGGCTGGCATCGAGGCATCCACAATAATATCGCTGGGCACATGCAAATTGGTAATTCCCTTATCAGAATTAACCATTGCCAGTTGAGGCCCCGAGTGCAGGCAAGCATCCAGATCCTGCTTGATTTGGCTACTTAATTGATCCGGCAGTGAGCCGAGCTTTTCATAAGCATCGCCGATGCCGTTATTAAAATCGACCCC
>Ga0233433_10002105_pt1 | contig 17926 bp, 16 predicted proteins | sample SI_122_August201_5_FD_179868 | JGI IMG/M metagenome (GOLD analysis project Ga0233433, IMG submission 179868) | Seawater microbial communities from Saanich Inlet, British Columbia, Canada - SI_122_August2016_100_MG | ecosystem: Environmental > Aquatic > Marine > Inlet | place: Canada: British...
CACTTGGTAATGCAATTAACACTTCATTAACCTTAAGTCTATTAATCAATTCTTCAATATCATTTGCAGAATAAACACTTAGACCACTAACACTGCTACCTTGTAAATCTTTGTTATCATCAAGAAAACCAACTGGATTAAACTCATTTGAATTATTTAATGCTGATGCTAACTGTACGCCAGCAGCACCTGCGCCATAAATTAAAACTCTATTCTTACTGCTATCTAAATGATCTGATTTAGAAATAAATTTGTAATTTAAAATGAATTTTGCACAGAGTTTTGATCCCCCAATTATAAATATCGCTAATAACCAGTTAATTATGATAACTGAACGTGGAATAACCCCAACATCAAATCCTCTTGCTTTTGCAAAATCTGCTTGGGATAAAAACCCAACTAAACCCCATATTATTGCATATAAAGTTACAGCCTTTACCAAGGACCACAATACCTTAAGATCAATATGACGAATGACAAGTTGATAGATACCGAGTTTTACAAAAATAGGAATTCCAATTAATGGTGCAGCTAATATTATCCTAAGTGTATCATCTTTTGGAAAATACCAGTAATCCAAACGTATCGAGTATGATGCAAATAATATGAATATTAATAATATAGAGTCTGTTAACATCATAACTAATTGTTTATTAAATCTAGAAAGGTTTTTTATTTTATGGATCATAATTTTTAAATATTTATCTCAAACTAATAAATCATCTTTTAATTACCACTTTATCTGACCCAGGTGGTGGAAAAGGATACAAATCCTGTTCTCTTTTAGAAATTTTAACAACTTTTGAGTCAACGTTAAATAACTTTAACTGAGATACAACCCAATTTAAAGCCCTTTGCCTTGAAAAAATTGCAACTAAAGTATGAATGATTATCTTTATATCTAATAAAAATGACTGGTTATTAATATAAATTAACCCGAGTCTACTTTTCCAAGGCCTAATCAATTGATTATAAGTTAAATTTGGATTTTCTTTACCTTCAAGAATTTCTCCCTCATCTGAAAATACTATTGATGAAAAATCTGTAATACCTGGTCTAACTAATAATAATTTTTTTTCTATATCAGTATATAAATCAGTTTCATCTTTAACATTTGGTCGTGGTCCAACTAAACTCATGTCACCATTTAATACATTCCATAACTGAATAAATTCATCAAGTTTATATTTTCTAATCTTATGACCTATTGGAGTTATTCGCATATCATTATTACTAGATGAAACTACTCCTGATTTATCTGCATCAACTAGCATAGATCTTAACTTGATCATATTAAATTGTTTTTCACCCTTTCCCAATCTTTGAGTAATGTAAAAAGGAGACTTTTTATCCTCTATCCATATCAAAAATATTACAATTATTAAAATGGGGCTAAAAAATAATAGTCCAAAAAAAGATATGAAAATATCAAATAATCTTTTATTCATTTTTATAGAAGCTTATTATGGTCTCACAAATATATTCAATATCATTATTACTAATAAATATATTCATTGGTAGCATTATGCATCTTCTAAAAAATTGATCTGTGTTTGGTAAAACTTGATTGAACCCCAATTGTTTGAAATGATGAATTCCCATTCCTCCCCACTGAATAAGAGTGCCTATATTTTTTTTACTCAAAAAATTTTTTAATTCGTCTCGATTGTCTGCCTCTAATTCAAAATTTTGGTAAACATCAAAATTATCTTTATTTTCTGTGGGTCCTGGTGGAAGCTTTAATTGTTCTAAATCTTTTAGGCGGTCATGATACATTTGAGCGATCTCTCTTCTTCGTTCAATTACGCTACTATATGTTTTAAGTTTATGTCCTAAAATTGCAGCTTGAATATTATCAAGTCTTGAATTTCTTCCCCATCTCATTACTTCACCTTCTACACTTCGCCCATGATCATGTATTTGATAAACTTTGTTAAATAGATTTTTATCATTTACCAATACTGCCCCCGCATCACCTAAGCAGCCTAAAACTTTTGCGGGATAAAAGCTAATAGTAGACGCTAAACCAAAAGTACCCGCATGTTTTCCTTTATATCTAGCTCCTAAAGCTTGCGCAGAGTCCTCAACTACAAATAAACCATGTTTTTTAGCAATTTGCATTATCTTATCCATATCACATACTCTACCATTTAATTGAGTTGGCATGATACCAACAGTATTTGAAGTAATAGCTTCCTCAATACTTTCTGTACTAATTAAATTATCAACTCCAATATCTACAGGCACAGGTATTCCACCTGCTACTTTAATTGCAGAGGCGGTTGCTAACATCGTATGTGATGAGATAATAATCTCATCACCTGATTTGATCCCAATTGCATCCAAGAATATTTCCATTCCATCTGTTGCATTACCTACACCAACAGCATAATTTGAATTTGTATATTTTGCTAAATCTATTTCAAAATCAGAGACAGCTTTTTGTAATATAAAGCCACCTGAAGACGATACGTTATCAATAATTGATAAAAAATCTTTTCTATCATCAGACCATAATCTTGGGTATTCGAAAAATGGAACTTTTATTGTCATAGTTTTTCTTTATGTTGTTATTTTTTTAATATTTTTTTAACTGTCTCAATTAAATCTTCTGTCTTAGTATAGTAAGCTTTTTCAAGTACTCTTGAAGATGGTGCAGGGGCATCAGGTAAAGCAATTCTAACAGGCGGATTACTTAAACAATTCACAGGTAATTGTTCAATTACTTTAGCAATGATTTCAGCTGAAAATCCACCAGATGTCCAGCCAGAATCAACCACTAATAAATTTTTTGTTTTTTTAACAGACTTAATAATTTCTTCAGTATGAAGTGGGTTTAAAACTCTAATATCAACTACTTCAGCTGATACTTTTTGGCTCTCAAGTAGTTTAGCTGCTTCTCTTGCTAACAATGATGAATGTCCAGATGCAACAATTGTGATATCATTACCTGTTAAACTAACAATGGGTCTTTGAGTTAATAAATCAATCTCCACTATAGGCGGTAAGTCATCCTCTTGTTCATATAATGATCTATCATCAATATACATTACTGGATCATTACATAATACTGATGCAATTAATAAATCTCGAGCATCAGCTACAGTTGATGGCATAACTACACGAAGACCCGGTACATGTGCAAACCATGAGTGTAATGCTTGTGAATGTTGTGCACCCTGTTCACCACCTCGATTAATGATACTTCTAATTGTTATGTTAGGATGTGCCTGCCCTCCAAACATATGAGACCAATTAGCTGCCTGATTAACTACAGCATCCATTGCATATAACATAAAGTCCATGCGTGGGTGTACTACAATAGGTTTCATACCAGCTAAAGATGCTCCAACAGCTGCACCTGTAGAAGCTGATTCTGATACTGGTGTATCGATTACACGCTCAATACCAAACTTTTTATCTAAGTCTGTCATTGTATTACCTACATACCAGGGACTCCATAGACCCTGACCAACTATGAAAACTTCTTTATAATTTTCCAATAGGTATTCGAACGCCGCTAGTATGGCAGTGCCATAATTATAATTTTTATTTTTCATTATTCTCTTGTGAATATACATATTTCAAAGTTGCATCTAATGAAGGGTATGAATCATTCATCGCTTTTTCCCATGCAATTTTAATTTCTTTATCAATTTTATTATTTAAAATTTTTTCTTTCTCCATAGTCCACATTTTGGCTTTTATCATTGATTCAGATAAGCGTAAAATAGGATCTCTTGCCTTCCAATTTTTAATATCATCAAGAGATCTTTCAACACCTACATCGACATCAACACGCCAATCAACATGCCCATACCATCGATAGGTTACAAGTTCTATTAATCCAGGACCTTTTCCAGCACGCATATCATCAATCAACTCTTTAGAAGCTTTAGCCACAGCAACTACATCGTTTCCGTCAACCAATTTATGAGGAATATTGTTAGCTATAGCAAACCTTGAGGTCATATCGCTTGGCTGCCTTGATGAAATATGCATATGGCTAGCGAATAAATTATTTTCAATAACAAATAGCATTGGTGCTTTTTGAATCTTTGCTAAATTAAACGACTCATGAACCACACCCTCTTCTAATGCGCCATCACCAATGTATGCAACACCAATATCATCTGTTTTTTGCATTTTTGCAGCCATTGCAGCTCCAACAGCTAAAGGCACTGTACCAGCAACAATAGGAACTGAACCATAAAATCCATTTGGCTGATCATATAAATGCATAGACCCTCCCATGCCTTTTGAAAACCCTGTGTCTTTTCCTAACACTTCTGCAAATAATTTATAAAAATTTGAATTTAATGCTAGCAAATGGGAATGCGATCTGTGTCCACCAAATACACGGTCAGTTTTTTTTAAATTCTGTGACACGCCAACAGCAATCGCTTCTTGACCAACTCCAAGATGTACTGGACCACCAATTAGATTATTTTTCTTACCCCATGCCAATTGCTGTTCAGCTTTTCTAATTAAAAGCATTGTACTTAGCATATTTTTTAATGTACCAGCATCTTGATTGTTAATTGATATCGGGTTGTTGTATTTTTTTGGATTGGACAACTCTTTTAAATCATTTTTCATTTTTTTACCGCCTTCATTACAAATTTAAAGGCAGAGCTCTTTATTTTAAATGTAGCATCTATCCAATTAAAAAAATCAGTCATTAATTTTTCATTTAATACTTTGTTTAATAAGGGAAAAATCCAAGTTATAGCACCAAAATATTTTACCTCTACATGTCCAAATTTTTGGGTATATTTATCAATCAAACTTATAGTTGGCATTCTTACAAGTGTACTTTTGGTCCTATTACCTTTTAGATATTTTATGTATCGATTAAATTGATATATCGGATTGTTATTAAGAGAATCTACTACAACCAACATCCCTCCAGGCTTAAGAACTCTATAAATTTCATTCATAACCATTTTATTGTCGCCATAACTTAAGCTACCAGCGCTACAAACTATATTAAAATTTTCGTCATTAAAAGGTAGTTTTTCCATATCAGCATATTGTGCAGAAAAATTTACACATCCATAGAATCTTTTTTTCATCAATTCTACAGATTTTAAAGAGATGTCAGTAGCGCACACCTTGTACGACATATCTATTAAAGAACCTGTATTTTGACCTGTTCCTGCACCAATCTCTAATAATTTAGATTGACTATTTTTACCTTCTAAAAATTTAAAATAGAATTCGTATGGCGTGTTAAGGTACTTTGGGGTTTTTTCAATCTGATTTAATTTATCAGCACTAAGTAATATTTCTGCTTCTTTGTCATAACGGTATTTTTCAACATCTTTGTCAATCATTTTTTTTTATTACCATATTTTCTAAATATGAAATAAACGTATCATAAACTTTATTAAATTCGAACTTTTCATCATAAAGTTTTTTTCCATTATTGGACATTGATTTTTGTAATTCATTATTATTTTGCAATTTAGTAAGACATTTTTCCAATGAATTAATCTTATCATAAAACATACCAACTTCATTTTCTATAATTAAATTTTTAACTTCACCCTCTAATGAGCTAAATAATGGAATACCGAAGTATAGTGCATCATATGTTTTATTTGGGAGACTTAATCTAAAATATTCTTTATTTAAATATGGTATTAGCCAAACATTACTTCTTTTGGCAAGTACAGAGACTTTATTTTTGTTTATAGGGCCTGGAAAAATAACATTATCCAAATCTTTCATCATATTCTTAAATATTGGCAAGTATTCACCATCACCACAAATAACAAACTGAACATTTGAGTTTTTTTCTTTAAATGATTGGGCAGCTTTTTTTACCTCCGATAAATCAATATTTGAGTATAAGTTTCCAACATAAACAACTCTAAATGTATTATCATTATGTGCCCCTATCTCATCCAACCATTTTTCTGCTAAATCTTGATTATCGTCTTCTAATTTAAGATTTGAAACTAAAGGAAATACTTTATTTAATTGACTTGACTTTTTATTGGAAAAATTCTCAATATATCTTAAATAACTATTTGTAATAGTCGTTAGTGCTGTAGCTTGTCTATAAATTTTTTTTGTGGCAAAATAATAATGAAATAAAAAAAATTTAGCGATTTTTTTTTTCCATCCAATTAAATTTTCAACAAAAACATCTGGCCATAAATCTTTTACATCGACTACAAAAGGTATTTTTCTTTTACTTAACCAACTGCTCATTACAAAATTTACTTCAATTGGGGGGAACCCTAAAAAAGCAATATCTGGATGATACTTTTCTTTTTTTAAGATCTTGTGTAAATTGTAAGCTAATTGAGCATGATCAACTAACCTTTTAATACTTATATTTTTCTTATAACCACAGCTAGGAATTAATCGAATTTCAAAATTTTCATTTTCTTTAAATTTCTTATAATCATTAGTCCTGTGTTCTTTGGTTTGATGATTAAATCTAGAACTCCACAATACAACTTTATGTCCTTTTTCTAAAAGTTTATTGCTTAAGTTGACAGCTCTCATGGGTCTTGAAAAATCTTTATCTATAGGTAAAGGTTCTCCAGTTTGTAGTATCCAAAAAACTAATTGTTTTTCATTTTCCATATTCAATTCATCACTTTAAACGAATTAAGCTTTTTTAAATCAATGCTATTTAATCCCATAATATTAAAATAAATTTATACAAATTTTAAGTACAAGTCGTTTACTTTTTTCATTTCATTTTCATAATCATTTTTTTTTAAAATATTATTTCTGCCTTCTTTACCCACTTTTTTCCTTAACGGCTCATCTTTTATTAATTTAATTAGTATTTCTGCTAATTGTTCAGAATTTTTAGTGGAAAATAAAAAACCATTAACCATGTCGTTAATCCACTGATCATTTTCACCAGAGTCACTAATAACAACAGGGATTTCACAGGACATTGCTTCACCAGTGCTAGAAGCAAGACCAGCATCAGAAAGTGATGTTGATACATATATGTCTGAACTACTTAACAATGAAGGTAATAATTCTTTATCAATAAAACCTGTAAAGTGTATAGAATTATTAATACCTAATCTATGAACTAACTCTTTTAATTCTTTTTCAAGAGTACCTCTTCCAACTAACAAAAAATGAACATCGGGTATTCGTTGTAATATAATTTTAGCTGCTAGAATTAAAGTTTTAATATCATAAACTGGTTCAAAATTTCTAAGAGAAATAATAGTTAATTCACTGGATATATTAAATTTATTTAAGATTTTAAAATCACGTTCTTGCTTTACAAATTTTTTTGTATCAATACCAAAATTTATAATATTTATCTTATCACTTGGTACATTCAATTTCTTTAGTTCATCACGCATGTGATAAGCATCACAAATAATTAATTTTGACTTTCTTAGTATTCGATAGAGGATTTGTTTTTTAAAAAATGATTTCTTTCCTTCAATTATATCTGACCCCCACGGAGTTGAAATAATTTTATTTGAACCTGAAAAAAGTCCTAATAGACCATAATATCCTAAGTAATGTATATGGACAATATCAGGATTTAATTTTGTAATAAGCTTTCTAACTTTAAAAATAGAAGAAAAAATTCCACTTGTAAATTCATAGTACTCGATATTATCAGAAACTTTGATTGAAGCGGGTACTAAAGAAATCCAAATAATTTTATGTCCTAAATTAGAAAAAAAATTTATCCATTTATGGCTATGAGTTGAATTAGATGCAGCTAGGAAACATATTTTCATATTCTTAATATTAAGTGAGAGTTTTATTAAAAAAATCTAATTTACCTTTTTTAATCTTAGAAAAATTTATTAAAACATGAACAGGTGCATACAAATAGTGTAATACTAATTTTAATTGTTTTGGATATCGAACAAATATTCTAACTAAATTGTATAACATACGTCCTAACTTACTCCATAGGTAAATGAAAATATTCTTAAAAGTCATATCAAATCTTTTTAGAAAGATGTACATATCATATACTTCTGACATATAGATTAATTCCTTTGGATGCAATCTTCCTTTATTAGTTTGAACGTCAATGTATGTTGCATTTGGAGTTACATATAGTGATTTTTTATTTTCTAAATATATAGAATAAGAAAAATCCAAATACTCATTCCAAGAATATTTTTTAAATTGACTATCAAACTTAAAATTTTTAAAAACTTTTTTTGAGAAAACACCTGCACAAGTTGAAATCCATTGACTCTGAATTATCAAATTAAAATTAGGTCTTGGATTTGTTACACACAAAGAAGGCAATACTCTAGATTTATCTTTTTCAAAATAACTAGAGATCATAAATATTTTTTCAAATTGATAAATTAGTTGTTGAAAAAAACTACCTGTTATTTTTTGAAAAGCACTATAATGATTTTTATCATAACCTTGTACACCTAATGCATTTGGAAATTCAAAAAAAACTTTTTCAATTTCATAATAATAATTTATGTCTAAAAGAACATCATCATCAAGAAAGGCAATTAAATCTCCTTTAGCATGTTGTGCACCTAAATTACGAGCTGTAGCTCCACTATTTTCATTATTTCTCAAATAAATAAGCGATATTTGCTTTACTTCAAACTCATTTTTAAGATTATCTGTAATTTTTTGAGCCTCGTAATTTTGAGAATTGTCTATAATTATTACTTCAATAGGTAACTTTTTTTGGTCTAATATTTTTGATAAACACTTTTGAAGATGGATTTCTCTGTTGTAGGTTGGGATAATTACTGAAATTTTCAAATTTTTACTTTCATAATAATTATTATCTTTTTTTTTCTAACATTAAGATTATCGGATTATTAGGCATAACCCAAAAATAAAATAATAGTACAGGAGTAATAGTTCCAACAAATGACCATAACACAATACTCAGGTAAGCTATTCCAATAATATACTTAATTTTATTGGAAGTTTTTAAAATTTCAAAAAAACCATAAAGAAGATTTACTAAGAAAAGAAATAAACCTACAAATCCAGTATCTACTAGTAACGCAATGATACCAGATGATTGGTATGGTTTTTTTTTAGATAGATCTAAATTGAACATGGATTCATTTTTTCTCATCTCTCTAATAGGTTCAATCATTTCATATCTATTCATATACCATCCATAACCAAAAAAAGTGGTACTAATTTTTTTTGTTACAAAGGTAAAAGCAGTTTTTGGAGCTAATATTCTTGATCGGTCTGATTCTGAATTGAGATTTTCCGGTATTGTTATATATAATTCCTCATCAAAAGGCAGAAAGGATGTGAAACTTCTTTTTGAATCTGAAATATTAAAAGACCAAATTTGAAAAACTACGAAAAAAAGAATAACTAAAAAAATTTGCGACATTACTTTTTTATTTCTATTTAATATTTGAATTAAAAAATTTAAACCTAACACACCTAAAATAGTAAAAATTGCTGAACGCGAATCATAATACACAACAGTCCACGACACTATAATGAAACTTAAAATCAGAAAGAAACTAATTCCACCATATTGTTTTCTTTGAGAAAAATTAATTAATGCTATTAAATAAATTAAAACTGGAAAAGTTGCAACTGAGCTACCAGCGACAAAATCATCTTGCAGATCAAATTTGCTCATTCCAGTTATTAATTCATAAATAAAACCAGACAAATAATAAAGCAAAAAATATATAGTTGATGAATAAATAATAAACTTGGTCACCTGATCTGGATTTATTGAATTACTTTGATTAGATACTACAAAGAAACTTATGCCAATTATAATAAAAAATATAATCCATCGAAACATTCTGATATCTTCTAACCAAAGACCACCTCTAAAAGACTGAAATAAAAAATATAATGTTAAAAAAATAAAAGCAACTTCATGGGCACTAAATTTTTTTTGATTAATAGTCCCATTAATTAAAGTTGGCTGGATTATTTTCCTCATAAACAAGCCAAATAACAACATTATTACCCAATATTCATCAATAAGTGGATAACCTGCAATCTTTATTCCAGGTCCAATAATAATTGATGCTAAAAATAACCTAATGAAGTTATCTGGATTTTTTAAAGTTTTGAAAAAAAATATTACTCCAATCAAAACATATATTGAATAAAATATTATAATAATTCCATCCTGTGTTAAATTAATAATCTAGAATAAATTAATTGCATATTGTAAAAAATGAATAAATTTTTTTATTTGATTTAATTAATTTTTTTAAATAATTCATTTATTAATATCTTTTATTAATTTTTTCATTTTTTATAAATTGTCTTTTATAAAATTTAACAAATATTCTGTTTTATTTGACAAAGAGTCGTTTCCTTTAATATTAAAAATATTATTTTTTGACGAATAGAATTTTTTTTTAATAAAATTTTCATTTTCTGACATTAAGTCTAAAAGATGAAGAATATTATTTGGTTTAGATCCTTTAAAACGATCAAATCCCATTTCCTTGTCTTTTTCAATTCTTTTAAGAGCTAAATCTTTATCAATATTTATACTAATTATATAATTTGACTCACAATAGTTCTTGGTACTACCAGAAAAAATAATTTCTCTGTTTGATAATTTATTCATTTTACTAAATATTGGAAGAAGATGAAAAGCACCTTCTAACAAAATTATATCTGAATTTTTTTCTAAAAAAATATTTTTTATAAAGTGTTTTTTAAAAAGAGTTTTAAAAATATCAATTTGTAAATTATCAAAAGGACTTAATTTAAAATAAATCTTAATAAAATAGTAAAAAATTTTTAAAGTATGTAAAGGATTTTTTATAACAAAAAAAATAACCTCAAAATATCTTTTTGATGATTTCTGTTTATCAAAATCTGAAAATCTTACTACTTTAAACCCTTGTTTTTTTAATTCCTTTGATAATTTATTAATCAAAGTAGTTTTTCCAGAGCCCCACAAACCTATAAATTCAAAACATTTTGCTTGATTACTCATCACCTTGTTACAATTTTCATTACTGTTGACTTGATTTTAGAATTTAATAAAGCCTTATAATACGGAAAAAATTTGATAAATTTGAGATAAAATGGCAAATAAATTTTTGCGTTTTTTAAATTTTCTATCAAATTTTTAATTTTTAATACATTTTTTGGAAAACAATAATTTATATAATCCCAAGACTCAATTTCATTATCTGTTGAATGAACTATACTTGGTGATATATTTCTATCAAATTTTGTTCTTATCTTCTCTTTTAATAATGAAAACCTATTAATATTAGTTTGATGATTGTCTAAAATAATAATTGCATAACTTGGTTCAAAATTATTTGAATTGTCTTTATATGAGTAATCTTTCCAAGTTCCACCTCTTAAATTTTTTATTGCATTAGTTTTTACATCACCTTTTAGATATGTTTCATTTACAATTTTAAAACCTTCTTTTATTATTAATTCTTTAATTTCTTTCAATAAATTATTTTTTATTGCTAATTCTCTCAAAATAAAAACTGATATTGAGTCATAGTTTTTTTTAGATAAAGTGAAATGTCTTTTTTTTACCCATTCATTCCATTGTGCAATTTTTGCCAATGTATCAATTTTAGGTTTCCATCCCTCTTTATCCAAATAATCATCCATTTCTTCCATTGTAGATCCAACATTAATTTTTAATTCACTTGATAAATTTTGAATTTCAAAAAGATATTTATTATTAGATATTTTTAATGAGTCTATGCCAAGAGTAGCGGATGTAATTCCAGCATTAACTCCTTTATGATAAAGACAATGATAGATCAAACTAAGTAAAGCCTCTTTTTTACCTGGTATAAATGAGCCTGCTGGACCAGGAATAGAAGAAGTTAAAATCTTTTTAGATAATCTTGGTAAAAAATAAGAAACTCCACTATATGATGGCGCAGATTCATTCCAAACATCAATTTTTATTTTTCCCGGATTTTGAATTAGATAATTCTTTAATTTTTCTTCATCGTCATTCGACACAAGAATATCAAGATCACTACCTTTAGTATATAAGTCTGGTAATTTTTGATAAAATCTCATAATTACATAATTAATTTTATTGTCTTTAAGATAATTAAGCATTCCTTTAATTCCTATTTCATTTGAAAAATAAAAATCATTACCAGAACGTTTTTGTAGAGTTTTTAAATGTAACCAAATTCTAGAGTCATTTATTGTTTTTAATTTAACAATACCTTTAATCTTTAAATGTCCTAGAAAAACTCTTCTTAAAATTCCAATAAATATAATTACCCAATACTTAGGGATATCCAAGGAAACTAAAACATTTTGACTATCAAGAGGATAACCAACGACTGTTCCCTTAATAGCTTCATTATCTAAGAAAACTAGATTACTTCGTCCTCTGCTAATTTCTTGAATATTTAAATATTTTCTAACAAATTTTTCATAAGGTTTGCCAGCTAGTTCTTGTGGGGTTTGGCTATATATACAAAGCCTCTCATCTTCAGAATTTAAATCAATTGGTAAATTATCATCCTTATATCCATACATTAAAATTCGACCAGCTCTTAATATATCTTTTAAATTATTCATACTTTTCTATTAATATTATTTTTCCATATTTAATCCAATCTCCATCCCAAAAATCATCACTAATTGAATTAAAAACTATAGATTTAATACTGGAAAAACTTTTTATTAAATGGCCATAATTGTGAACCCACTTATCATTATAAAAGCTTTTTTTATCTGTATGTTGTTCGCAAATAATTACAAGTTTCTTTGAGATTCTAAACATCTCTTCTAAAACTTTTTTGATATTGTAATTATCTATATACATCAAAACAGCGTCACAAAATACGATGTCAAACTCATTATTTTTATATGATGAAAGATTTTTAGCACTTTTATATTTTAATTTTATATTTTTAATATTTTCTTTTTTCATTTTATTAATCCCATCATTCAAAGCTTTTTTATTGATATCAATGCCCTCTAGTATAATTCCTGGTATTTTTTTATTAATAATTCTAAGATTAATTCCATTAGAGCAGCCTATTTCTAAAATAGACTTAATTGAATGTTTCTGACTTATTTTTTTTACTAAAAGTTGTCTATGAGGATGTATCTTTTCATCTGTGTCCAAATAACCTTCTTGCCAATTTGAACTAAGTAAAGATTTATATCTCCAGTAAATTTCATCAGACTTATCACCAATTAAATAATCGAAAAATCTTTTTACTTTTCTCAAAAATTTTTTAATAGACATAAATTAAAATTATGACTTCCTTCTGTAAAGAATACTTAATTTAGTTAAAGAAATAAATGAACTATTTTTATCTCCAAAAAAATCTAATAAAATATATGTAAATCCTGAAAATATTAGAGTTACAAGTAAAGATAACAAATCATTTCCTAACCAATGAATGCTTTGCCAAATCACAATTCCCATTATTAAAGATCTAAATAAAATTTTTATATTTACTAATATTGGATAGTTCCATTTTAAAATTTTCTTACTTAATACAATTGTATAAATTGCAAGATAAGCATTAGATAAAAATCCAGCTAATGCAGCACCAAAAATTCCATAATTAGGTATTAATAATGCGTTAAATACAATATTTATAAATACCACTATTGTCATAATTCTAGGAGCACTTAAACTTCCACGGTCTAATAAAACAACATAATAAATAATTTGATGCAAACCAAATAAAGCAATATTTAATGTGATTAAAAATATTTCAATCGAAGTGATGTTGTATTGGTTGGTTGTTAGTAAAGAAATGAAATCAACACCTGCAATTAGAATAAAAATTAAGAAAGGTATTGATAAAGCTAAATAAGAGATTACAACTTTTTGTATAAGATTTTTAATTTTATTTTTATTTTTATTTTTATTTACCCATAATTTTGATAATTCTGGGAATAACATAAAACTGATAGTGCTATGAATAAAGGTAACTATCACTGCTAGTGAAAAACCAGCCGCATAAATTCCCAATAATTTTAATCCGTGAAAATGTATTATAAAAAATCTATCAACAAAATTATTTATCCCTAATAAAACAATGTACGGAACTAGTGGTAATGAAAACTTTATGACTTTAGACCAGTAAGGTTTGCTAGTCTTAAGTCCTGATTTAAACAGTAACACTGGATTAATTTCGAAAAAAAATAAAAACAAAATTATTATTAATTGAAATAGAACAAAAGATGATAAAGCTAAGTAATAGCTTCCATCAATAATAATTAGCACTAAAATCAATACTCCAGCTCTCCAGACACCTTTCATTAATAAATATATTGAGAGTTTCTTTATTTTGTTAGCTACTCGAAGCACACCAATAAGAAATTCAAATATTACCTCTGAAAATAATAAAACTATAAGTAAGGGTACATAGAATGACAGTCTATGATCTCCAAAAATGAAATTAGCAATCTGATCATCTAATAATAAAATAATAACAGCTATTAAACTAAAAAAACATAATATTAATACAATCATAAACAAAATTAATGAATTTTGTTTTTTTCTATTTTTATTTAGTAAGGGTAGAAATTTAATTATAGTTGTCTCAAATTTAAGTAGAACAATAGGTACCAAAACTCCAACTATAATAATTGATTGTGTCCAAATCGCATATTCTTCTATGGTTAATGATTTGGTCAAAATTGGCAAAAGAAAAAAGCTTACTATTCTCTCTGCCATCATTGTAGTTGTAAAAAAAAAAGTACCTTTCATCAAATGATACTTAATCAATCAGTTCATTAAAATTTTTTGATATGAATGATATATTTTCATCACTAAGATATGCATTCATTGGTAAGCTCAAAACACAATTCGAAGCTTCTTCAGCTAATGGATAATCTTTTATTTTATAATTAAAAGGTTGAAAACATTCTTGTAAGTGTAGTGGTACTGGGTAATATATTGCTGTCGGTATTCCATTGTCTTGTAATTTTTTTTTAAATGAATTAATCATAAGCCTTTATATTCAAAATATTATATAATGTTAAATTAATCAAATTACTAATAATTAACTTATAACTCAGATTTTATGTTCATAATCTTTGTAATTTAAAAAATATAGACTTTGAATAAATCTTTGCTAGATTTATGTCAGATGATTAAATCTAAAAAAATAAATATACTAAATAATTCCAAGAGGTTTTATTGCTTTCACAATGACCTAAACGTTACTTCTAATATGTTTAAAAACTCACCTGCTTTTAGTAAGAGTAAAAAAATTGTTTGATATTAAGATATATAAATCCTTATTAGAGAATCTCACAAAAGAAGGTTTGATTCCTTCTACTAATTGGAATGGAAAATTAGGAGCAAATACACTTTTGCTGCGCCATGATGTTGATTTTAGTCTTGAATTTGCTCATAAACTTGCTTCACTAGAGTTCAATCAAGATATAAGAGCTACCTATTTCCTGATGTTAACAACTAATATGTACAATTTAGTATCAAGTGAACATAAGCGAATGGTAAAAGAGATATCAAATATGGGACACAAGATTTCAATACATTTTGATCCAACTGTTTATAAAAATTTAGATTACTTCAAGTATGAGAAAGATCTTTTTGAACACATTTTTGAAAATGAAGTTGATATAGCATCTATACATCGACCAGGAATATTTTTAGAAAATAATAATATTTCTCTTTCAGGTGTTCCTCAAACCTATAATGATTTATATATTAAGAGGATGAAATATATATCTGACTCAGGTGGGAGAGATGTATTGCCTCTAATTTCTAAGTACCTAGAAGGGTCACGTGAGCAAGGACTGCATCTCTTAATTCATCCTATTTGGTGGATAGGAGAAGGGTTTGATGCTACCAGTACACTCAATCATTGGCACAAAAAAAACTCAGATTTTATTAAGTCTGAAATTAGATTAAACTGTAAAACATATAAAGATTAAATAAATGGATATCGTTTTATTTGGATGCAAAGATACCACCCTGCATATTGCAAGATTTTTTCATAATCTTGAATTAGATATTAACCTAGTGACCATATCACCTGAAGTTGCCAGTGCCAATAATGTTGCAGGGTATGAGGATTTAACTAATCACAAAACTCTCTTTTCATCCATATATGTTACAAAAAACTATTCACTTAAAGATAAAGAAGACACCGAGGCTATTAAGAAATTGAAAAATATTGATTTAGCTTTTTGCATAGGCTGGCAGAGGCTTATACCTAAAGAAATATTAGATAGTTTCTCAATTGGTGTTTTTGGTATGCATGGTAGCTCGAGAAATTTACCTTATGGCAAAGGACGCTCTCCAATGAATTGGGCTTTAATAGAAGGCCAAAAATGGTTTCATACTAATCTTTTTAAATATCAATCTGGTATTGATAATGGCCCTATTGTAGATACATGCACGTTTAGTATTAACTTTTTTGATACAGCAGAAACGATGCATTACAAGAATACTATTGCAATGTGTAATCTTATAAAGGCGAATTTGGAGTCTTTAGTAAATGGCAAAAAAGAAATTCTACCTCAGGCAACTGAAGATGGTGAGAGTTTTTATCCCAAAAGAATGCCGTCTGATGGAATTATTGATTGGAGGGATGATATATATAATATCGAAAAACTTATTAGAGCTGTCACAAAACCATTTAGTGGTGCTTTTAGTTATTTAGAGGGGGAAAAAATTTTTATAGAAAGAGGATCAATTTTCTATACAGACCTAGAAAAACATCCATTTATTAATTCAACATTTGGAGAAATTTTAGATGTTTTCCCAAATAATAAATTTTTAGTAAGGTGTTCTGGTGGGGTTTTGATAGTGCACGAACATAAAGGTAAACCACCCATATCCAGCAAAATTTTTGATATTTCAGATAGTAAAATAAAACGGTTTAAACGTAATGATTATGGATTTTTTGATTTATAGAGTTTTTTACATTCCTAATCTGTTTGAATAATAAAATTTAAGATCAATATTCACTTAATTGAGATTTAACGTAAAGCAAGTCTCAGAAACTCTTTCATTGTAACAAGAAGTTAATATTATTAAATCTCATATTTCAATATCATTCAAAGTGTTTGCAATGAAAGAAATATTATCATGAGTAAGATAGGCATTCATTGGTAAACTCAAAACACTACTTGAAGCTTCTTCGGCAATTGGAAAATCATTTTCTTTATAATTTAAATATCTAAAACATTCCTGTAGATGTAATGATACTGGGTAATATATTGCTGTTGGTATCCCCTCATCTTGTAATTTTTTTTTAACCTGATCTCTATTATTAACTCTAACTGTATATTGTGCCCAAACACTTGTTCGATTTAACTTAATAATTGGTAGTGTCAAACTGCTTGTTATCGAGTTTGAGTAATTCTTTGCAAATCTAACACGCTCCTCTAACTCTTTTTTATAATGAGGTAATTTAGCTAATAATATAGCTGCTTGTATAGTATCTAACCGACCACCCATACCAATATGTTTGTAGTGATATCGTTTATTTTGACCATGAACTCTTAACATTTTTATTTTTTCTGCAAATTGATCGTTGTTAGTAAAAACAGCACCACCATCACCATAACAACCAAGTGGCTTTGAGGGGAAAAAACTAGTAGTAGAAATATCACCTAGATTGCTATCAGCCTTACCATTGTAAGTAGCTCCAAAACTTTGTGCTCCATCAATAATTACTTTTAAATTATACTTTTTAGCCACAGCTTGAATGGCATTCATGTCAGCTGGTTGACCAAATAAGCTCACTGGCATAATTGCTTTAGTTTTATTAGTGATTGCAGCTTCAATTAAGCTAGCATCAATATTAAAAGTATCTGCCTCAATATCTACAAATATAGGTTTAGCTTTCATTGAAGTTATAGTTTCTGCTGTTGATATAAAGGTAAACGGTGTAGTAATAATTTCATCACCTGGCTGAATGTCTATTGCCATCAGTGCTAGTAGTAATGCATCAGTACCATTTGAGCATGTAATAGCATGATTAGC
>Ga0233433_10002107_pt1 | contig 17905 bp, 15 predicted proteins | sample SI_122_August201_5_FD_179868 | JGI IMG/M metagenome (GOLD analysis project Ga0233433, IMG submission 179868) | Seawater microbial communities from Saanich Inlet, British Columbia, Canada - SI_122_August2016_100_MG | ecosystem: Environmental > Aquatic > Marine > Inlet | place: Canada: British...
CATGCTCGGTATGGCTGGGGATACGGGAAGTCTCAGGGCTGGAAAATATGCTGATTTCACGATTCTAGATGAAGACCCGTTAACCTGCGATCCCATGCGTCTGCGCGATCTGCGTATTCATGCAACGGTATTCGAGGGAAGTGTGTTCCCCCTTGAGTCATGAACTCAGAAATCACCTTTAAAATGGAAATGCCCATGATCCCGGTCACCATCATCAGCGGTTATCTTGGTTCTGGCAAGACTACTTTTATCAATCGATTACTGGGCACAGACCTATTTCCTAACAAGGTCGCTATTCTGGTCAACGACTTTGGAGACATCAATATTGATGCCAACCTGATCGATCAGATTTCTGACGATGGCGCCATTGTTTCGCTTAAAAATGGCTGCGTCTGTTGCATGCTGCAGGATGATCTGGCTCAAACATTCGAGCTGCTGAAAAGTACAGCAATTGACCAAGTTCTACTCGAAGCCAGTGGCGTTGCCTTGCCGGACAAACTCAGGGCACAATGCCACTATCCCGGTTATTTTCCACAACATTGCGCCGTTCTGGTTGATGCGGAAAATTTTGACAACAAAAAACACGATAAATATGTCGGCAGCCTGGTTCAACAACAAGTGCTGCAAGCCGATACGATCATCATTACTAAACTAGACCTCGCCAGTAGTTTTGAATTGCGAGTCAGAGATCACAGCAATAAAACGAGTTCCTCTGCTGCATCATTGCCCAAACAATACCGGGTAACCGACCCAGATCTCATGGATCGCCTTCTACAACTGGTTAAAACAACTGCTTTGGATACCTCCTCGGACCGTGCCACATTCAAGACCTTTACGCTGCTACAACACACCACCATTGAACTAGAGGAATTGAGCGAGCTGTTAGCCAGGGTCCCAACACAGATCGAGCGTATCAAGGGCTTTGTAGCCACCCCTGACGGTTTACAGTTAGTCCATAGAGTTGGTAGCCGCTGCAGCATAGAACCAGTCGATTCTGAACAAAACCCTGGCCTGGTGTTTATTTATCCGCAGGCAGCAGCAGACCCTTTAACCATATTACAGCAGGATTGGGCCCCCTGGATGTCACTGTCAACCAGTCGCTCGAACAACCAGCCGTAAGGCTTACCTGAAACCCGCACAAACAATATTTGTAGCCCGACTGCGGCTACCGGGTTATCTGCCATACTTCAGAAGCTTGTATTTCCTGACGATTCAAGAAGACAGTGTAGTAGTCCCCATCCAGCCAGCTTTGGTATTGATTGGTCGCAAATGCGCTATCAGGACGCCCACTGTTTCCTCCTGCAATAACAAAACGAGCATGCTGGTGATCTGCCAGGTCAACCACCAGACGATAGGCTGGGCCATGATATACCCGGCAGCGGAGGTCACCATCAGCGCCAGCCGGCCCTTGACCTGTATGTACCGCCATTGCCAGAGTAAAAGGACTGCCACCGACTGGATCAGGACCAACCCTCAGATGGGCCCAAGACGATTGTTTACTCAGCCGATGGCTGAATTCAATCTGATGTAGATTACCCCAACACCACTTTCGATGATCACTACCAAGGGTGTTCCGCAAACCCAGTACTACTTGTTTCATCTTTTCGCAGATGACCCTGGCGAGGGTTTCCTTATGATCTAACCAGGGGCTAGCCGGTGCCATAAAATGGCTTATATCTAAACGGTTAAAACCAGGTGCTGCCACCGGTAGCTTCTTAACCAACGGATCGCCAAGCACATCGAACATGAATTCCCGAGGCCAGAACTGATCCATAAACGGGTAGAAAAAGCACGCGCCAGAAGAATCAACTGCAGCCCTGCAGTCCCAGTCACGAAGCTCTCGACAGGCCAACTGCACAGCTTCATCCGAACTTTGTTCCAGCACCGGCAGCAACTGCTGTAATAGGTTTGCCGCTCGGGTATCCAGTAAATCCAACTGCATTGCACAAAAATCGTCAACGCTGAACTTCTGTTTGGAATTTAATACAGCACGAATACGATCAGCGCGTGCACTATGAGCCGGGAAATTATGAATATAAAAATCTCCGGTCTCTTCCATGGTGTCATTATTAGCCGTATGCAGAAACTGCCGTTCCGGGTCCCTCTCCACGATCAAGTCCGCTGCGGTTGCCAGAGGAAACTGATAGTTTTCATCCCAGCCTGGCAATGGCACAGAACCGCTCACACCACTTCGTACCGGCAGCGTTGCTGCTATAAATCGATGCAGGTGACTTTCTCTGTCAACACAGATGATGTTATTCACCAGCGGACATATATCATCCTCAAACAGGAGTTCCCCGAACTGCTCAGAAGACTTAGCCATCGGCAGCAGCGCCAGCGCCCCAGCAGAACTAGGTACGTTCGCTAATGACCAACGCAGACTGGTTTGAAACAAGGGATCGATGGCCTCGGTCATGCCCAATTCACTCAACAGTGGTTCTAGCAAGACACCGTTACCTGTCTCTGAAACCGTAATGGACCTACCATCAGCATTTTTGATTTCAATGTTTTCGACACGATGACGCAATGGCACCCAGGAATCGCCATAGTAGCTGCTATCGCCGTTCATTTTTTCGATAAAAACGTCATAACTATCAACACAACCCGTCGTCAGGCCCCAGGCTACATCAGCGGTATAGCCCATCATAAAATAAGGCACGCCAGGAAAGGCAGCACCGAAAACTTCCCAGTTATCAACCTGCAGGTGCACATAAAAAAAAGTATTCGGTATTAAGTGCGGCTGGTGCGGATCGGTTGCCAGCAGCGGACCACCGGACAGAGAACGATCAGCCGACACGGCCCAGTTATTACTACCTGACAGATCCATCATACCGGCTTCTGGATAGACCAATTGAATCGTTCTCAGATCCAGTTTTTGCAAAGGATCAGCTAGCAACTCTATCAATTGTTCGTCTTGTGGAGAAAAATGCAGGACATTATTACGAAAGTAATCGACCCCATGCCGAGCCATCAGCTGTCCTATGACCAGTTTTTCGGTCCAGCTTTTGTGTTGAAACCAGGATGTAAAGCGATACCGTGCGGCAACATCCTCAGCTGTGAAATGGCGAGGTTCAGCTTGCGCATGAGCAAATTCATCTGGGACTTCTGTCAGCGTATCAACGTAGGCATTCAACCCTTCCAGGTAAGCTGAAACAACCCAGTCTCCTCGACTCTGAGGCAGGCCGGTAAGCCTTCCGGGTACGTTGCAGGCTCGCAGCAGCGCATCTTGCTGCACGAATCGCTCACCAAGCAGAGCCGCCGCCTCGCCATTGGCATAGGCGGAACTCAGGTGAATCTGCCACAGCCGTTCAAAGCCGGCCGCATAACCCATCCCCCGATAAGCGTCGGCCTGAGTGGAGGCAAACACATGCGGGATCCCTGTGTCATCCCAGACTATTTCAAACGGCGCATCAGCAGCCGAAATTCTATGTTTCATATTAAAATCACCACTTCGAGAAAAGGAGATAACCACCCAGGACTTGATTGCGTCCTTCTGACCAGCATAGGTCAAGTCACGCGTCTAACTCAACAACCTCTATTTAAATCGATAACAACTAAACTGCTTGTCTCTGTATAAACAGATTACCCTGATATACTTTGCAAGGCTTGCCAGACACTGTATGGCAAATAACCTGCGTTCTTAACCTTGAGTGTTGCCATGCTCGAAACAGCCTTGTTCAACCCTATCAAAGAATACCTGGAAAAACATGGCTACACCGTTAATGCTGAGGTGAAGGACTGTGATATTACGGCAGTACGCGGTGAAGAGCTGGTCATTATTGAACTCAAAACCAGTGCCAATATGCAATTGCTCATCCAGGCTACCAGCCGACAGCGTATTACCGATGCAGTCTACATTGCAGTGCCCACACCCCGCACAAGGAGTAAACACTGGCTTGGAATCCAGCGAGTGGTCAAGCAACTGGAACTGGGCCTTCTAACCGTCAACTTCTCTCCATCAGGACCAATCGTACAAAAACTGTTCGACCCAATACCTGCGCAAAGACGCAAATCATCGAAAAAACGCCAAGCCATTATAAAAGAAATAGCCGGCCGACAAATTGACGTCAATATTGGCGGCAGCAGCCAGGCAAAATTACTCACCGCCTACCGTCAAAACGCGTTATTAATTGCTGCTGGACTCGAACTCATTGGCGCATGTTCCGCCAAGAAACTCAGATCTCTTGGTACCGGCGAGAAAACCCTGAGTATTCTGAGCAACAATCATTACGGCTGGTTCCAGCGAATCGAACGGGGTATTTATGAATTAACCGAACTGGGGCAGGCAGAAATACAAGCCTTTCCTGATCTCTATGCTGGCAACAAAGCATTCATCACTACCAGAATATCGGAACTGACTATTGAGTCTAACAAAAATATCTGAATCTCTCTGACCTGCTCGGGCACGAACATCACCTGGAGGCCGATGCTGAGTATGATCATGGCCTGGCTCGATACCCCCATCTGGAGCCGACGGTCCTAGGGCAATTTTGACCTCCCCGTCAGAACCGGTATATCCTTTAAAATGGATCTGAAACTTTCCATTAAGCAGTTTGAGCAAGGAACCTGACTTATGACTGACAATTTATCGACCTCAATCTGTGATGAATACGGCATCACCTATCCCGTATTTGGTTTTGCGCACAGCATCAATGCCACCATCGCCATTACTAACGCCGGTGGCTTTGGCGTATTTGGTGGCACCCGATCCACCCCCGAAGAAATTGAACAGGCCATGGCGACTATTCGTGCTGCAGTTGGCGACAAACCATTTGGTATCGATCTGGTGATGCCACCTGGAATGCCGGATCAGGACAATAGGGATGCCATTGAAGCAGAAATCCCGGACCGACATCGACAATTCGTATCGGATATTATAGATAAATATCAAGTCCCCGCCGGCACTAAGCCAGGCATGCGATCTCGGTTCGTCAGGTCAAATGAAATGCTGGACCAGCAACTTGAAGCGGTCATGCAATCCGATGTTAATCTGTTTGCTTGCGGCATTGGCGCACCCCCTCGCGCTGTCGACCAGGCCAAGGCCAGAGGCAAGAAAACCTGTGCTCTGGTTGGCAGCCCGCATCACATGCAAAAACTGCTGCAGACAGGAATCGACCTAGTGGTAGCCCAGGGGTACGATGCCGGCGCCCATACCGGCAAGATCGGTACTTTTTCACTCATCCCCCAGATCGTTGAAGCGGCAGAGGGTCTACCCGTTCTTGCTGCTGGTGGTGTAGCCACCGGGCGACACATTGCAGCCTCTCTGATGCTGGGAGCAGTCGGAGTCTGGATTGGAACCGCTTGGCTGACAACTTTCGAGCATCAAGACCATTTGTCCACCCTAAATCAGCAAAAACTCCTCGAAGCTGGCCCTGAAGATACCGTCATATCCAGGGCAGACAGTGGCAAAACCCTACGCCAGATCAGATCCGCCTGGAGTATGGAGTGGGAAGCCGATAGCGCCCCCGCACCACTAAAGATGCCCTTTCAGGATATCCTGGTTGGCGACGTGCTGGGGGCAATTGATGAGCACAATGTCGATGCACTGGTTCATTCCCCGGCCGGGCAAGGCATCGGTTGGTTTAACGAGATCAGGTCCGTAGATGAGGTCATGCAGGATCTGGTTAACGAAGCAATAACAACGCTGTCCTGACCAGCCGACAAAACCCACGCATCCAGTGGCACGGGTATTGGCAGACGCGTCCCGACCCCGACCTGCACCAGGGCTTAAGAAAGCTAGTCTTGCATTGCTGAGATAACAGGGAAACTGTCGAAACGATGGATAACAAACTTGTCTGCCCGGGGCTTTATAAACAAAGTTGCAAGGACCTGTCGACCGTCGAGACTCCAATACCGGTGGCCGTGATTATTGAGCGTAACGGTTATCTGATTGACGCCACCCAGGAACAGCTCAGACGGCAAATGCACACTACTGCCGTAGAGCCTTTGATGCTTCTGGCCATTAACATAAAGGTGGCCGTGGCCAATGGTCATTCCGGAATCTTCGTCAAGGGCTAATGCCATCAGATCCTCTTGGGACAAATCAGGTGGCGGTGCGCCGAGAACAAAATGCTCGATCAACAACTGCAGATTGAAGCCATCGACGGTATCTTTCGACAGGCTGAGGCTCAGCTGCGGCTGTTTTGCATCGGCAGGTACTTCTATCGGTACGTGAGCATGATCTGGAAATAGCGCGGTGGCGGCATATGCAGCCTGACCCAATCCAGTTAGCAGGAGCCATGCCATACACAGCAGATTCCTGCACTTACCGGAGTTGTACTTCATTTCAAGCATCAATCATCTTCCCTACATAAGATTCAGCGGAGCGAAAGTTCCGCTTTGGGTGGTGGCCCTCCTGGTCCACCTGCAGCGCCACATGACGTCATGGCGTTGGCCGGCAAGTCACCGTAAAAGCGAGGCCCAAAGGTAAATGGGAATCTGGGCATTAACTTGTCGCCGTCAAGCACCAGCGTAATGTGGTAATGATAGCCGCGACCATCGTTATTATCATGGCCATTATGTTGGTCGAGTCTATAGCTGAGCGATGTCTGATCGGCCGAGTAATAATAGTCCTCCAAGTAATAGCCATCGGTAGCGGCCAGGGTATTACCAGATAGTGTGGATACACTAGCGCCAATATCTGGGCCATTTGTGACCGAATCAACCCCCTGAGCAAGGTCATAAGCATCGTTTAAAATGCAACTACGCTGCCCCGGAGTATCACAGCCACCCTGACTACTAGAAGCGCCATAATCACGCATTTCCCAGCCGCTTACAGCCAATACGCCAGCGCTTTCATAAGGGCCATAGAGCGCATATCCATCGGCGCCAAAACCATATATTGGCGAGTGGCCATCGCCTGCATCGCCGACTAAATCAGCTAGGCAGCGGGTATAGAAATGATGATGGTAATCACCCGTCGGCGGAGCATGTCCTCCGCAGATATCCACATCATACTGCTCTGCAATGGGCGCCAGATTGTACCAGACCCGATTTCCATAGGTCTGGCCATCACCCCAGTTATAGATACTGGTGCCATTAACCAGTAATCCCACAATGCCCATGCCAGTCTCACAATTACTCGATGTAGGCGCAGGCTCAACGGCCAGGTACTCCTGCTTGTTCTGGTCAGTTGGACAGGCAGGTCCTGGCGGCCAATAACCATCTCCACCGGTAGAGAGACAGTTGGCGGTACTGCTCCGGTAGCCGATATCCTCGCCGAATGCTACGGTCGAGCCTAAGACTGCCGTAGTAGCAGCACTGACAAAATCATTGCCCAGACGAGGCCTGGCGTTGAGTTCAGCAATGATTTCCTGAGTAATCTGTACATCATAATTAGGAATGCCGCTGGCCTCGACCAAGGCATATTCCCTGGCTGCAATGGTTTCCGGATTTACGGACTGAACATCCTCCAGCACACCCTGACCACTACTGGCAGATTCAAATATTTTAGATGAGCGCTGAGAGGTGTTCAGCAGCCAGTGAGCAAAGACTTCGGCAACAGCCTGGCTGACCGTAATCACTACCGTATCAACAACCGCGCTATTGACGCCATCATCCACGGAAACCTGAAAAACCAGGTCTTCAGTGGCGGCAACCTGCGGTGCGGTAAACTCAGCGCTGGCAGAAGCTGTACCTGACAGCGTCACCAGCGTCCCGGAAAGCTGGCTCCAGGTGATCACTGGCGTGGTTTCATCAGTCACATCCGCAACCAGCGACACCAGATCAGCTTCCGCAACTGATTGATCCACCCCGGCAGACACCTCGGGAGGATTATTTACCTCATCAGGGGTTAATGCTTCTAAATAGGCGGCAATATCTTCCGGGTCAGTTCGAGTCGCATCATCGGCAACGGCGCCATCGACCAGGCTTGTACCAGTAAAACCAAATAGATACCTGATTATCATCAGGCCATCTGTGAGCGCACCCGCTTCACCATTAAGATCAATATCCAGGTCACCAACCAAGCTATCAATTTTTATTGCGATCTCATCCGGATCAGTCAGGGTAGCAGCTTCGCCGATAGCATCTTGGGTCAGGGCAGCCCCTGTAAAACCGAATAGTCGCCTGATAATGAGTAATCCATCCGTCAACGCCGAGGCGATGCCGTCGCCATCTATATCGAGGATATCGGTAGCATCGTGTGTTTGCTCAGAAGAGCTTGCCGCAGAGACCTCGACAGTTAACGCTGGCACCGATGGCTCGGGCATCAAATCCTGGCCTTCAAACCAGCCAGCGGCCCTGTTGGTATAACCTGACGCCGACAGTACCGAAGAAGAGTTAACAGGGTTGTCCAGAGCATTTAAATCTAAATCAGGCAAGGAACTGATTCGGCTAACTCCAGAGTAGCCGGGATCATGCCTAGGCTCCGTTGGTATCATCTCCTGACTATTCATACCCTGTGTCCCAGGCAAGGCCGGGATGCTAATCTCATCTAGCTGCTCGTCACGGCTCAGCAATTGACCTGCCCCAAACGGGACTACCTGCTGGAAAACAGAGACTGAATCAAAAACCTGCTCATGAGTGTCCATTGGCTCAGCATATGTCTCGCAAACCAGCGCTAGAAGTATGCCAACACAAGCTGTATTGATGTTCAGAAGTTCTCCCATCGCCATAGAAACAGCGCCCTGCCGAATTTGGTTAACGGATTGCTATTTCGATCCATCATCACTTATTCCTGCCGAATAATGCCATTGTTCTGCCTCACCAAACCATCTTATACTGCCCCCTTCAATTTTGACCAGAACAGGACCAATTGAAACCGACTTGAACCTCAACAATGACTCCTGAAGCAGGCAGGCCGAGCCAGCAATTTAAGCCGGTGAAGAATAGCAAGTTTCAGCCAGGTACCATTTTTTCATCACAGCACCATCTAGCACCCAAATCTTGGTTGATTGCCCAAGACTCTCCTTGCAGGGTCAAAAAAAGGTCATGCCATTGTAAAAAAATATCTCATAGGTTATTCAGTCACCTTTTAATGGCCAACCCAACAAACTGATAATCTGAGATATTGATCATTGGCATACTAAGCCATACCTTACCGGAAAAAAACCATTGGAATACTCAACTCAGCAACCGATAATGGACCGCTACGACGGGTCAAAAACGCTATTCATCGGCACAGAACAGGTCAATTATTACAATGGAATCAATTACTTATTTCCACATTCTGCCGTTAGAGCAAGCGATCAACCCTATGCGGTTCCCAAAGGGCTTTGGGTGCAAATGCCTGCAGAGTTTGCCCTTGGGCGAGCCAGAAAGAGGACCGAGAAATTTCGGCAGGAAACAGAAACAGCTGCACCCATGGTCATTCACGCTGGTCAACTTCGCTACCAGGATTACCGGCTTAGCGGTGGCACAACAGATGCGCAGGCCACCTCTGGCGAAATGGAAACGCTAGAATATTTCCGGGCCATCGCCCAGGCAATCTAGGCTCGGCCGAATTGCCTGCCAGAAAAACACTTTAGGTTCAAGATGACAACCGGCTATGACAACATGTGAGGTACATCCTCTGATCCTCAAACATCATGACTACATCTGCGAACCGACCTTTGCTACAGTAGGGCTTTTTCTCTGGCCCGGCCGAGCCAATTTTAAAAAACGAGCAATAGCAGGAAAATAGCCCTGCCTTGAGACAGTCCATGCATACAATCTACTCTGAAGAAAGCGTAGCCAGCCAACAAGGCAAGACCGTTTTTATTACAGGAGCGAACACAGGCATCGGTTTTGAAACCGCCCGCATCTTCGCAGCCAGAGGTGCACGGGTACTGCTAGGTTGCCGGTCCAAGCCCAGGGCAACTCAGGCGATTGAAGATATCCAGACCATTTGCCCCAAAGCTGATTTAGCCTTTGTAAAATTAGACCTGGCCAACCTGAATTCTATCAAAGCAGCAGCAGAGGTCGTACAAGCTGAATCAAGCCTGGACTTGCTAATCAATAATGCTGCCATCATGGCCGTACCTCGAAGCCTCACCGAAGACGGATTTGAGAGCCAGTTCGGAGTGAACCATCTCGGCCACTTCGCCTTGACTGGACTGCTCATTGAAAAAATGCTGGCACAGCCCGGCGCTCGCGTAGTGACCGTCAGCAGCCTGGCGCACCGAACCGGAAAAATCAATTTCAGCGACCTCAACGGCACTGCGTCCTACTCCTCCATGTCACGGTACCAGATGAGCAAGGCTGCCAATCTATACTTTACCTTAGAGTTACAGCGACGCCTGAGCTTAGTCGATAGCGCCACCCTCTCAGTGGGTTGTCATCCAGGCATCGCAACCACCGAAATAGGCAGACATTTCCCGGCCTGGCTCCGCTTGATCACACCACTTGCAAATCCTTTTTTCAATAGCGCAGCACAGGGTGCACTGCCTATTCTCTATGCTGCCACCAGCCCAGAGGTCATAGGTATGGGCTACTACGGTCCTACCAAAAGAGGCGAAAGTGTCCACTCAGCTGGTAAAGCCAGGATCGCGGAACACATTCTGGATGAAACCACAGCTCGTCATTTATGGGAAAGATCCATAGCGCTAACGGGCATCAACTTCAACCTAAAATAGTAGCCACATCAGCCATTTCAATCTGATACGATGAGACAGCATGACGGAGAGTATAGATTTATGGGCAAAATGAAGTTCGGCGCTTTTCTCGCGCCCCACCACCCAATTGGCGAACATCCCATGTTGCAACTGCAGCGGGACCTAGACCTGGTTGAACAAGTAGATCGCTTGGGACTCGATGAATTTTGGTGTGGCGAGCATCATTCCACCGGCTGGGAAGTGATTGCTTCCCCGGAGATGTTCCTCGCTGCCGCGAGTCAACGTAGCCATCGGATCAAACTGGGCACCGGTGTCATCTCATTGCCTTACCACCACCCTTTCAATGTAGCTCAGCGAATCGTTCAGCTCGATCATATGACCGGCGGACGCGCAATCTTCGGATCCGGCCCGGGCGCACTACCGTCTGATGCTTATACCCTGGGTATCGACCCAATGACGCAACGCGATCGACAGGATGAAGCCCTGGGCGTCATTCGTCGACTATTAAATGGCGAAGATCGCTTTGACTACCAAAGTGACTGGTTCACTCTGCAAGATGCCAAACTACAACTACTCCCACTGCAAGAAGATCTGCCTTTTGCAGTGGCATCAAGTATCAGCCCCTCAGGTATGACGCTTGCCGGTAAACATCGCACCGGGGTGCTATCCATTGGCTCAATGTCCACCGCTGGCCTACAGGCACTACCCACACAGTGGAGCTTTGCAGAGGATTCAGCTGACTTACATGGTAATAAAGTAGACCGTGCTGACTGGCGTATTGTGATGTCATGGCATCTGGCGGAGACCCGAGAAGAAGCCAGGCAACAAGCGGGTCCCGGCCTGATGCGCTGGCATAACGACTATACTGTCGCCACACTACAGCGCCCAGGCGCACTCGCCTATCCAACACCGGAACTGGCTATTCAGGAAATGGCCACAGGAGAGCAGTCGGCAGCGGTGATTGGAACGCCAGATGATCTCATTCAGGCTATAAACAGAATGAGCGAAATAACAGGTGGTTTTGGCACCGTCATCGGCTTTGTTCACGATTGGGCTAATCCGGCAAATACGGCTAATAGCTGGGACCTCTTCGCTCGTTACGTAATACCCGAGGTCAATGGCCTGTTAGATAGCTTTCGAGAATCAGAAGCCTACGTTCAACAAAACAGAGCTGTTTTTGAAAGAGCGGGAGCCGCTGTTGTTGCTAAAATAATGGAGAACGATAAAGCCGCTGCGGCAATGCAGGAAGGGGTTACTGCCCAGGCTGCATTACAATCAGCCAACGCACCGGACCTATCTGAAGCAGCAAAAAAACAGCCCAAGTAAAAACAGATTACTGGCTCAAGATAAAAGTCATATCAGCACTATCTAAACTGAGCCATATTGCTGGCAAATAATTAATTACGAGGTAAAAGAATGAAAATACATCCTATCTATACTCACAATTCCCTGCGCAATTTTACCTATCTGATCGAATTATCCGATGCCAGTTGCCTGGTACTTGATCCATGGGATGACAAACAAGTCAACGAGGCTTTGCAGCAACATCAATTGAACCTGTCTGTAATTATTAATACCCATGAGCATTGGGATCATACTCAGGGTAACCAGGCTCTGGTAGACCAACACCAATGTGAAGTATGGGCCCATGCAAATGGAGAAGGTAAAATTCCCTGTCTCACGCGCTCCCTGACAGCCCATGAAAGCATCCCTCTTGAAAACAATATTGAACTGAAAGTCCTGGATACACCCGGGCATACCTTTGCCCACCTCTGTTTTGTTGTTTTCGAGCAGGGCCAGGCTAAAGCAGTATTTACCGGTGATACCCTGTTCAATGCCGGTGTAGGGAACTGCCATAATGGTGGAGACCCAGCTGTGCTATATCAGACAATCACGGAACAATTTCATTCGCTACCCGATGATGTCATTGTTTATCCAGGTCACGATTACCTGGAAAACAACCTACGCTTCACGCTTGACCTGGAAGCTTCTAACGGCATGGCTGCACAGTGGCTGGAAAAAGCAGTCATCGCCGACCCAGCTAATAACCCTTTGCTAACCACCATCGGAGATGAACATCAGTTCAATACCTTTTTCAGACTGAAAAACCCGGAAATAAGAACCACGTTGGGGTTACCAGATAGCAGTGAAAAAGACATTTTCCTGGCTCTGCGAGCACGTAGAAACAGTTGGTAATCCCTGATCCTAGCTCAATTTGGCATTAGAACATCACACAGTGATTGACTGCTGTGACTTGCGCTCCGGATTTTGTTATTCAGTATTTGTACGGTAGGTTGGTTGGGTCGATATGAAGGCCAGGAAGGTTGACCCGGTCCATTGGGGTCGCCAGTAGCAGCAAAGGCAAGCCAGTAGGACTGCATATTATCGGACAAGCGCAGGTCAATAGCATCAGTAGGTAACCAGGCATCATGAGTACCAAAAACATAGGGCAATTCTGCTCCATGATATGCACCCATCGACGCTGCCAGTTCTCCCTGCCGCTGCCTTAAAAAATGATAGACCCAAACCTGCTGTTTGCGCTCACTGAGTCTGGCTGCTAACAATAGCGACGGACAGACAAAGGAACGTGCTGTTATCAGTAAATCCAATTGCCGGGCTGGTTCTAATGCCGGTTGAAGTAGTGGCCATAACAATTCCGCATCCTTTGCGGTGACATTCTCGGCTAACCAAGAAGGTACATCCGGATCATCGTCCAGATACATTAACCACTCATCGTCGTTCGAGCCAATCAACAAATCAACCCCCGCAAAGCTGTTATCCATAACTGACTCAAGCAGTGGCCTGGTTACGCTATGGCCATCGACCACTGCATCGAAGTAATGATCCTGGTATACCTGCAATGCGGTCAAGCGAATTTTTTCAGCTGGTATTCGCCGCATTTTATTCAGTGTGTCGGGAGTTTTAGTCCCCACAAGCTGTTGGGCAAACCTATCCCCCAACTTCAGGTGCGCTAATCTTGAACTTCTGCCAGTAAGCCCAGAACCGCCGCTCTGATGTATTACTCGTTTGAACAAACCCTGGGCCAACGGTGAGGCCAATAAAAAGCCGATATTGTTAGCACCTGCAGATTCTCCCATCACAGTGACGTTTCCTGGGTCGCCCGCTAACCCGCCAACGTGTTTTTGAATCCATTGCAGCGCCATCACCTGGTCGAGTAGACCAAAATTGGAATTCGGCAGGTCGGGATGAGAAAAGAAACCAAAGACGCCCAGTCGGTAGGCTATGGTTACAACGATAACGCCTTTAGCAGCCAAGTCATCAGCAAGGTAGTTAGGCTCATAAGGCCAACCACCTTTATTACTACCACCATGTATAAAAACGATTACTGGAAAAGGCTTATCGGCTTTCGCTGAAGGCTGGTAGATATTGAGGTAAAGACAGTCTTCATCGATTTTCGGTGACACTACTGTTTCAGGATCGCCTCCAAACCCGGCTACAACCCCTTTATACCAATTGGTGATGTGCGGCCCCTGGAAACAGGCCGGAGCAAATTTATCTGCCTTATAGACTGTTTGTGTACTGTTCCAGGCCTGGGGCGGAGCCCAGCGCAGTGGTCCCATTGGTGCTTGGGCAAAGGGCACACCAAGAAACCGGTTAACAGCGACGGTCGTCCCAGGAGTACCTATCACGTCAACTTGACCCATTTTAAACTGGGCGGTTGCATGTAGGGTGGAAGTAAATCCAGCCAGCAACACCAGGATTAACAGACCTGCTGTCTTTCTCTTGACCATATCACCTCACCAATTCGGTGTTCTCTTGCCGGACCATTATAGAACACCGCAGTAAATAAAATCATTGAAACACTGCAAACGTTGAAGGCAAAGTCAGATCACGGACGCGTAGACAGGCTCTCCGTGTGGCCATCAATGGGAATCGCCTGCCCGGAAATGTGCTTCGCGCTATCAGAGCAAAGAAACAGGATGGTTTGCGCTATATCTTCAGCATTAATGAAATCTCCCATGGAGCTTTGGGTCAGATAGGCGGCTCTTATCTCGGCCTCGCTAACACCTCTGCTAATGGCATCATTCTCGATGACCCTGTCGATACGAGGGCCGGCAACACTACCTGGGCAGACAGCATTAACCCGGATACCATGGTCACCTAATTCCATTGCCAGGGTTTTGGTCAAGCCGATCATGGCCCATTTAGCCGCCACATAAGGAGAACGCAGAGGGCAACCATACAGACCGGCATTCGATGCCATATTGACGATCTGGCCGGATGAGCGCTTCAGCAGTGGAATCGCTAACCTTGTTACATAAAACAAACTGTTCAGGTTGACGTTAATAGTCTGGTTCCAGGCTTCAACTTCGATATCTTCCATCGCTGCCGTCGGTCCAGAAATACCAACATTATTAACCAGGACATCCAGTCCTCCGTAAAGATTCTTGATTTCCTCGAACACCCGGTTGACTTCACTTACGCTGGCCGCATCTGCCAGGGTTGCAGTTATATCAGGCTCCTCTTTTGCCATAGCAGCAATTGCCGCAGCTGAGTTGTCACAAATATGAACCTGTGCCCCCTGTGCTAGAAACCCCTTGGCTGTATGCCAGCCAATGCCTGACGCACCGGCTGTAACAAGAACCGTTCTGGCTTGTTTACTCATCGCATCATTCTCCTTAATCAACTGCATCACCGATGCACTACCTGTCACGATGTTGCCTTAACACCGGCACACCATCCGGGTCATTGTAATTCTACTGCCACGATAGAATTTGAATTGCAATCTCCTGACTGTTAGCCTAGCCCGGCGATAATTGTTCAAACTCAGGGTTAGACACCGCAGGATAAGGCGTCACACGGGCGGGTTATGGTTATGCCCCAGCCTCTGAATCCTCTTTTTCCTCATCCAATCGAGCAGGGGTTAGAAGGCGCAGATAAAGTTACCGGGTCCTGCCCATTTAAAAAAGCACTTTTAAAGAGTCCGTTACTGTGGATATACCAACACTCCTGTCCTTTGCCACATTTGCCACCATAGCAGCATACTCTCCTGGACCCAACAACCTCATGCTAGCGGCCTCTGGGGCTAATTTTGGTTTCCAGAGGAGTATTCCACACATCGCCGGAGTCACGATCGGATTTTGTCTGCTAGTGTCCGGTTCGGTGCTCGGACTCTCAAAGCTGTTTAATGCTTTTCCGTGGGTTTACACCCTGTCTAAGGCGATTGGCTGCTGCTTTCTAATTTATCTGGCGTGGAAAATTTTCCGCGCTGACAGTCTGGCCCAGGAAGGTAATCCCTCACCTATCAGCTTCATCCAAGCGGCTTTTTTTCAATTAGTTAACCCCAAGGTCGTTATGGTCATTATTAGTTCAGTTAGCGCCTTTACAAGAGGTCCCGACAAGCTCTTAGCTGACCTGCTGATTTTTGTGAGTGTTTTTTTTGTCGTCACGTTGACCTCCGCCTGCGTCTGGACCGCATTTGGAAGTGCCTTGTCTAAACTGCTGGCACGACAGCGTAATCTGCGTATTTTCAATGTGAGCATGGCAATTTTCCTACTCGCCAGTCTGGTCACCGTCATGATTTGAACGAGTACAGTAAACTGCCGGCACCGGCTGATTCATCCTGCTTAACAGAACCCTAAGCCAGTGCTTGACCTGACAAACAAGGCTACACCGCATTGCTAACTGTCTTGCTAATCCAGACAGTTGCGTGAAAAGTTGGCTGTTTATACCAGGACAATTCAATTTTCGTTCTAAATTAGGCTATCCTTAACCCTGCCAACTGCAGCCGAGTTGTTGAATTTGAGGCTTGCCTAAACAACTAATCCAGATAGATCAGTATAGCCAACCAAGGTTACCTTAAGCATGTTACCGATTTCAGAGATTAATATAAATTCATTGTTTTCTGGGCCAAGCAGACAGCGGCACAGCACCGATCGGAAAGTTTTTCATGCAGCAACAGAAATAGGCTTCATGGCTGTTTATGGTCTGCCCGACCTTTCGCCAATCGACCACCTTGCCAAAGAAGCCCTGATCCGCATATTTGCACTCTCGGCAGACAAGCAGCGAGCCCTCTGGAAGCAAAACTTCGAACCCAGCAACCAACATCTGTATCGAGGCTGGTTTCCGTTGCACTCAGGCGCCACCCTCAGTCGTGAAGGCTTTGAGATGGGCCCTGACATTGTTAGAGCGATCCCTGACAGCGCTGATGACCTGCTCTACGAAAAATCAGTACTCCCGGACGAATCCGATCTGCCCGGCTTCCACGCCACGGCTGCAAAATATTATCTTGCCATGGAAAATATTGGCAAGGTGCTCCTGGATTCTATCTCCAGAAGCCTGGGTATCGACGAAACTACTTTCAGAGACGCTTTCAGAGATGGTATTTCAACACTACGACTGCTTCGTTATATTCCCAGAGAAAACCTCCCTATCAGTGATCACCTAAAGCAGCATCGCGGCGCCCACACTGATTCGGGGCTACTGACTGTGCTAGCGACCTGCCGTGGCGTTCCAGGTTTACAGGCAAAAGACAGCCAGGGTCATTGGCAAGACGTTCCAGCAACGGACGATACCCTCATCATAAACTTTGGTGGCCTCATGTCGAGATGGACAGGCGGCAGGGTCAAAGCGACTGAACATGGCGTTAAGCCCATTAACCAGGAACGATTTTCCATCCCGTTTTTTTTCGAACCGAGGCCTGATACAAAAATTGAACCTCTGCCGTTAGCAGGAATACCCGCTTTTAAACCATTTTTATTTGGAGATCATCTCTGGGCGACCACGACCAAATTTCCGGAAAATTATGGGCTACTGGCAAGGCGCCCCCACAAAGCAGCTTATGAAGATCCGCTACCTGGGTTCAGCAATAGCAGTTAACGCGCCTGACTGATATGACCAGATAGGGCAATATAAGTAATATAGGCAATGGTCTTGGCAGCCACGGTTGTAGCCATACCGGCAGCTTATGATCCAGACTGATGCTCAATTATGACCGGGCTCTGCCCATCCCAGCTATCGTGTGCGAGCTGCCAGCGACTAAAGGTATTAACAATCCGATCTGAGACTGAATGCAATTCTGTGTAACAGCCAATTTCATGTCGCGTATCAAAATAGCTGGCCCAGACGCCATCAGCATATAATTCACAGGATTTTTCTAAACCCTGATCCAGCAGGTACTGTCTTTGCTTCGCATAATCTTCCACCAGCATAGCAATATGATGCATACCAAACGAACCATCTGGATACATGTCCCGATAGATGGACTGTTTATCATCATGTTGCTGAATGAGCTGGATCTGGCAGGCGCCAGCGTAACCAAAGGCATAGGACACATCTGCCTGTGTTTGCTTTCCTCTATAGTCAAATTATTCTGTCTTGTGGTGTCTAGTGACAAAAAAAGGACCTGCCTG
>Ga0233433_10002109_pt1 | contig 17894 bp, 15 predicted proteins | sample SI_122_August201_5_FD_179868 | JGI IMG/M metagenome (GOLD analysis project Ga0233433, IMG submission 179868) | Seawater microbial communities from Saanich Inlet, British Columbia, Canada - SI_122_August2016_100_MG | ecosystem: Environmental > Aquatic > Marine > Inlet | place: Canada: British...
GAATCCTCCTGGCATATCCGACAATGGGTCAAATAACAGATTATCATAAAACAAATCACCATGAATCAAACCGCGGGGTAAATTGGCCGCGATATGCTGATCCAGGTAGTGGATTTCTTCGGCCACCCAGGATTCATATTTGGCGTCAATGTTCAGCCCCACAACCGTTGGGAAAAGTTGGCGTCCGTAAGGATGATTGGTCGGCAAATAATCCGGTGAGGGTATCTGATTCAATCGAGCCACTTGTCTGCCGACTTGAGATAACATGGTTTCATCAAGTTGCTCAACAACCTGACCTTCAATGTAGTCTTTGAGGATCACTGGTTTAACCCCATCGGCGGTAGCAAAGGTGGTCAGGATTTCGCTGTTCACCGGCGATATCAGACGATTACAAGACACGTTGTGCGCTTCAAGCAACAACAGCAACTGGCCCATTTTAAACACTTCGTCAAATTCTTTGTTATCACAAACCGTTAACACATAACTGGCTTGTTGAGTCTTCAGTATGTAGCTGGAGTTACCGTTGCCACCATCCAGCGGTGAAAATTCGACAATTTTCAGATCATAATTGTCAGCCAATAACTGGATGTCTTGTTGATTGAGTTGTGTGTATGTTGCCATAAGCGGGTTCTCGCATTTGTTGGAATATTTACAGCTGACAGTGTCCTAAATCTGTTCATTTCAATATATTTTTTCATATTTAAATCTACATATCATCCCACAAACAAAAAAATATGATCCAAAAAATACCGAGACCTAAAATCGTCCGAATACGGAGATGAAATCACCAGGTAATCCCTACTACCCGTCTTATTCTATATCATCACACCCAAAATGGTACGACAGTACTTGACAGTAGATTCCAGCATTCGACAGGATAAGTCAGGATAAGCACCTGCCAAACACCAACTATTCTTCACTAAATAAGCCCCTTGAACAGGGGCTTATTATTTTTTATAACTGGAAACTTAACAGCAGACCCAGTTTTTAAATTTCTATTTTATTGGTGATTTTTCATCAGTCATTTTATTCCCTTTCATTCCAATTTTCGCTCATTTCATCGAGTCTTATTTAAAATGGCCAGAAATAGAGTATTAAAGGGGTGCCTGCTATTACAATTAGAATTTCCAGAGGTAATCCCATTCTCCAGTAATCAGAAAATTTATAGCCCCCCGGTCCAAGAATTAGCGCGTTGCACTGATGACCGATCGGGGTCAGGAAAGCACAAGACGCCCCAACAGCAACAGCCATCAAAAAGGGGTCTGCGCTCACACCCATAGAAACAGCAATTCCAACAGAAATAGGCGCCATAATCAGGGCAGTAGCAGCATTGTTTATAATATCTGAAAGACTCATAGTAAGCACCATAATAATGGCCAAAATAATCCCGTTTGGCAAACCATCCGTAATGCCCACCATAAATTCGGCAATTAACTGGCTGCTGCCAGTTGTCTGAAGTGCATCACTCACAGGTATCATTGCTCCCAGCAAGACAATTATGGGCCAGTCTACATTTTGATAAAGCTCGCGGATAGGAAGAATACCAGTAAATATATATAATAAAATGGCTCCCACAAAAGCCAGGGTAGTAGGCAGTATTCCAGACATACTAAGTACAATGGCGCTGGCAAAAATCAACATAGCCAAACTTATCCGAGAAAATACACCAACCTGTACTTCTCTTTGGGCAAGAGGCGCCATATTCAGAGAGCTTATATTATCATCAAGGTTATCTATATTCCCCTGAAGGAGAAGTACGTCTCCTACACGAAATATAACATCTCCCAAGCGCTTACGTATTGGCTTCCCTTGGCGGGCAACTGCCATGAGTATAAGTGAATTTGATGTACGTCTTCTAAAATAAGTACGATTACGATTAACTAAAGGTGAATCGGGGATAATTAAGACTTCTTTAAAAGCTGTACCATCATCTTTAAGGTGATCTATCCGTTCCCGCATCTTTTTTGTTAAGCGAAGGCCGTATTCATCCATCATTAACTTTAAATCTACCGGATCTGCCTGAATTTGAAATCGGTCTTCTTCTTCTATGATTCTATCATGCTGCGGAGGGTGGATTTCCCCATTTTGAGCAATATACCTAATTATTGTGAGTCTGTCTTCTGTATATTTTTCGATCTCACTAACTTTTCGATTAATAAATGTGCAATCCTTTGGGATACGAATCTCGGTTATATATTCATCAATGGAAAACATCGATTCAGCACCCGCTTTTTTAAATGACTCCTTCGGTATCAATTTCCACCCGATGAGTGCGACAAAAAGGACTCCTAGAATAGCAATAATTCCTCCTACTGGACTGAAGTCAAGCATACCGAATACTTCTGGATGAAATTGCTCAAGATCAATATTCCGGGCTTCAAAATATTTAGCTGCTGGAGAAGTATTATTTTCAATGGCCTGGGTCTTAAGTTCCAGATACAGGGTTTTTCTTAGAGTGGAAATGATAATATTCGGCGGTGTGCCTATCATAGTTATCATACCCCCAAGAATACTGGCAAATGCAAGGGGCATAAGTATAACACTTGGTGATCGTTTCTGTTTAGCGGAAGTTTTAAGCGCTACTGGCAGCATGAGTGCCAAGGCACCTACATTATTCATTATTGCAGAAAATATGGACACCACAGCGCTCAAACTGGAAATATGCGCTGTCTGATATTTTGAAAGGGGCATAATTTGACGGGATATGACATCTACCACTCCTGAATTACGTAGTGCCCTGCTGATAATCAAGACAGCTGCCACTGTTATAACGGCAGGATGTCCAAACCCCAAGAATATATTGGAAGGGTCCATAATCAAAGTGGATGTTTCTCCACCCAATACCTGATCCATAATAAACAGAGTGCATAGTGCAATAATAGAAACTATATCATATCTCCATTTACCCCATATAAACAGAGAAAAAGTAAATATGATAATGCAAAAAATCGCTACCTGATCATACGTCATAAACTGGATCCCTTAATAGTCTCTTTAAACGTTTTTTCTTCAGGTATTTTATCGTTCACTTCTCTTTTAATTGATCTTTTAAAAATATCTGTGTTGAGTTCTAACCATTTTATAAAGTTATCATAACCATTACTTTCAATATCTAAATCTAAAAAAATATTTTATAATCTGTATTAGCCTTTTTCTGAACACTACCCATCATAACACAAACAAAAAAACAAATGTGGGCTTTAATTGAAAAATTTTCTTCATTCTTAAATGATGAGATCTAATCTTTCAACTCATCAAATCAAACTAATACTAAACCTTTTTTCTCTAATTCTTTTACACACTTATTAAATACCTTCTTACTTTCGCTAGGTTCAATTCCATCCAATGCATCATCTAACTTTTTAGAACATCTAAGTTTTACATCTAGCATTTCTCCAGATTCATCATCGAGCATTTTAAAATTTTTCACCTTACTGATTACTGTTTCTCCCTTTCCATATTTTTTATTTGAATGCTTTTTTTCAAGCGAAAGCATATCATAAATAAAAAAATCATATTTCGCACCATTTGTTATTGTTTCTCTTTTAACAATATTTATGTCTTCGTAAAACATATTAGCCTTCCTTTTAAAATTTTATGGGTATTATGTTGAGTACAATTATACGCAACTCTACACACCATCCCCCAAACAAAAAAAAACACATACGGCAGGTAGAATGGTACAAGATTATTTTAATCTGCTTACTAAATTCAAACTAATTTACACCTATAAATAACATTAACTGGTAATCCGTTATTAAAAACCCCATTCATTAGATATATAAGAAAAAAGCTACATGAAATCCATATTAAAAAGATTAATAATAACATTAATTATTCAAATCTCTTTCGCTCAAGTAAATACGGAAACTATGAGGGAAACAAATCCTAAAAAAGAATTTAGAAATAAAGCAAAATTCGATTTTGGATATGAAAAATCAAAAAATGAAATTTTCGATATTTTATTTACACTGAGGTCTGATTATTATATTCCTGGAAATCTCCATTCCTTTCTTATTCTAAACTACCAGAATGGATTTAAATCAGAGCAAGATGAAAAAAATATAATTATTAATAAAGGTTTTGGACATCTGAGAATAACAAAACAAATATTTTCAAACTTGGATATTGAAATTTTTTCACAAGTTGGTTTTAACGATTTTCTTTCAATTAAAGAAAGAAAATTATACGGTACTGGATTAAGGGCAACAATATTAGAGAAAAATAATGTAATATCTTTTATTGGAACTGGCATGATGAAAGAGCGTGAAGTATATGATATCAAGGATATTTCTAATCAATTATTAAATCGATTAACAAACTACCTAACAATAGATATTGACTTTAATGATGACATTTCCTTCAAAAATATTAGCTATTATCAACCATCAATAATCAATGGAAATGATTTTAGATTTTTATTAGATAATGAAATAAGATTTAAAATTAATAATAAGTCTAGCATAAATATGACAATAAACTTTAGGTTTGATAACGAACCGCACGGAGATTTAGTCAAATCTTATTTCCAGATAAATAATGGGTTTGAATTGGTTTTTTAATTTGTATGTTATTATTCATTATAGTTACAAAATCTTCTCATTTGTTTTCGGTATATGTGCCATCCTTAATTAAAAAAACCAAATGAATAGGGTCTGTGATTTTCATTAAATAAATTTATTTAAAATAATAAAAAAACTAAATATGAAAAATCTAATAAATTATATCCAGAACGTACCCGATGACCAAATATATTTGGTTTATCTAATTGTAATTTTCTTCAGCTACCTCATATATCTCGTTACTAATCGTATCATTTTAAAATCAATTTCCCATTTCTTTAAAAAAACATCAACGTATGTAGATGATATTTTAATTGAAAAGAAAGTTTTCAATAAAATCCCATATCTTATCCCCTTAATCTTCATTTATAATCTTAAGGATTTGCTTCCGTGGTTTAGGGCAGTTGAAAAAATATTACTTTCAGTTTTTGCGCTAATAGTCCTTCTTTCACTTAATGCGTTTATAAATGCACTAAGTGAGGTTTATTCTAGAAGTAAATTTTCGAATAAACTAAATATAAAAAGCTACATACAAGTTCTAAAACTGATTGTAAATATGCTCGGAATAATCGTTATTGTTTCTTTTTTAATAGGAAAATCTCCGATTTACTTTCTAAGCGGTATTGGTGCGCTAACAGCCGTTTTACTCCTTGTTTTTAAAGATACCATTCTTTCTCTTATCTCTAGCGTTCAAATTACATCTAACAATCTCTTTAAAATTGGGGATTGGGTTGAAGCGCCTCAATTCGGTGCTGATGGAGATGTCATTGATATTGCTCTTCATTCCGTTAAAATTCAAAATTGGGATAAGACTATAAGTATAATTCCTACAAATAAGCTGATTGACTCCTCTTTCAAAAACTGGAGAGGAATGTCTGAAAGTGGAGGAAGACGGATAAAACGCTCAATAAAAATTGACATGAACACTATAAAGTTCTGCAGTGATTCAATGATAGAGAAATTTAAAAAATTCAATATCATTAGTGATTACATGGATTCCAAATTAGGTGAGATTAAAAAATATAATCTTGAAAATAATATTAATGACGAATCTTCGCTAAATGGGAGATCACTGACAAATATTGGTACATTTAGAGCTTACATAGAAGGCTACTTGCGGAACCATTCTAGCATTCATAAAGAAATGACCTTCTTAGTCCGACAGCTTTCCCCAGAATCAAATGGTCTTCCAATAGAAATTTATGTGTTTTCTAATGACATCAATTGGGTTAACTATGAATCCATTCAGTCAGATATTTTTGATCACTTACTCGCTGTTTTATCTGAGTTTGATTTAAGAGTTTTCCAGGACCCTGCAGGAAATGATTTTAAGTCTATGAAGATATAACATTTAAAATAAAATTAATTTAGTTTTGTCAACACCAGAAGGAAATTTTTAAAAACACTCTATCCAGCATCCCGAAAAAAGATTGACCTTCCATCCACTATTAGCTAGTCACTATCCCAAGCGCCTGTTATTTACCTGACATTTATATTTCCTAAAAATAAATCAGCCACATCTTCCAAAATTTTAAAGTTTACGGGAGTAAAAAAAATAGGTCTTTTTATTTTCAAGCCGGAGGTCGATGGTTCGAATCCGTTCGGTCTCGCAAACTAAAAAACCCTCAATTGAGGGATTTTTTATATATAATAATTTGATTAACCCACTATTTGATTTTAACCATGTACTTTAAGATATATCCTGAAAAATAATTTATAAACCCATTCTCATTACGGCTTAATGCATTGTGATACTGGTTCCTATTATTATATTGATATGAAAACCCCATAACCATTAATGAGAACAAATAACGGCCCGTCATAAAATGGGCTTTTAGATTTTATTTTCTTATGAAAAATATGAAAAGACTTTCCAATCCTAACTGACTTCAGACAAGATGGGTTCCTATTAATCTTTAAGTCAGATTCTTTTCACAAATACTTTCTATTGGGTATTGGTTTTGTTAAGCTTATTTAAATTGCAGTTCTTGTACCGATACCAGCTCCGACAGCATCGTTGCTAGGTGAACTACTCGGACAGACGGTTATTAAACATCCACCACAATAACAACACGCAGTTCCATTAACATCATTTACAGGACAGTATCCATTACTTCCGCAGTAATCAAAATTATCCGTAGATGAACCTGGTTGCTGACACCAGAAAAATGTTTCTCCCTCTCCACACTGTGATTCTGAATTTGCAGATTGTGTTGCAACAACATATCCATTATCAACAGCGGCCATTAGTTCTCCATGATTACTATAGTCGCCACTCCAACAATCACTTATTGGTGAAGCACTATTGCTTCCAGGATCATACGACCAATAATAGCTACTATTCTCTTTTCTCATGTGGGTAATTGTATTGTTGCTAGTGTTAAATGTCCATTCATCATCCGCATTAGCATTATCCGAATCAAGACTATTATAGCCTGTTGGCTTTTTCTCCAATGCTTCAAATGGATTCGAAGGCCAAACACGGCGGCCGGAATCGATTAATTTTTCATTCGCATAAATTTCTAAACCTGATACGATAGCATTGATGACTGCATCTTCTCCAGATGCCTCGGCATTTGACTGCATTGTCATATATCGCGGTATGGCGACAGCTACCAGAACGCCAAGGATAATGGTAACCATTATTAATTCTATTAAGGTAAACCCCATCTTCATTTTCTTCATTTTCTGCTCTCTTCTTAATTTATTAATATGTATAATAATTAAAATTTCTAAAAGGCATGAATGAAACCCTTCACATTTAATTTATATCCATGATAATTAATATACAAATTAATCCGTAATCTATGTAAAAGTTAATTGATATAATTTCCAACCCAACCAACCCATGGGTAAATAAGCGAATCCTAAATCTAAAACAATAAACCAAATCGGTGAAGGGAGCATTTGGACCATCATAATTCCACCGAATAAAAAGAAGACACCAATACCCATGGCAAATTTGAGTCCATAACTAAGCGCAATTTTCGCAGCAATAAAAGCACCAACAAGTGTTCCACCTGCGTGGGCAAGAAACGGAAAAACAAAATGTTTGAATTCAAATAAATAAAAATGTGCTTTTAGGTTTTCTTCATCCATTGAATACATCCCTTCCGGCGGTGCAATGATATTACTGCCAAGAATAATGAGCCCCATATTGATAACCATTCCAATAATTATGCCGCCAATGAATGCTCCTGTGTTTCATAATATTAATTTCATTTAAACGCCTCTATTATTTTATGATTGCTCCTAAAGAATCAAATTTAAGCAAAATATCCCTTTCAGAAAAGGTTGCCACCTAATCTAAAATTCTGTAATAATTCACACTGCCTTATATTGCCATTTTCATACAAATCTTTCGCTTCATCACAGGATATATTTTGCCCAAATCCACATGAAATTATTGCACCAATTATAGAAATTTTACAATCTAAAAACACGCGTAATATTAAATCCTAAATAAATTTCCATTCCATCCAATGTCCCAGTCGCATTTTCAATATAGGCGCTTTCATAAGATCCCTGGACATTCGTTACCATCAATTGAAATACATGTCCTCCCGTTTCAATATCAAAACCAACACCCCAAGATTGTTTAAAATTTTCATCTCTTTCACCCAAAGGGAAAAAAGTATCCATATTAATTGACACCCGTTTTGTGAGTTTAAATCGCCCCCCAAATCCAACAGAAAAAAGATCTTGTTTATTAGTCTGAACTCTTACCCAATTGTGATGAATCCATGTTGGCATTATTTGAACAGAAATAGATGAATTTATTTTTCGGGCGATTAGGAATTGGGAATCGTAGGTGAGACGATTTTCCAATTTTTCTGAAAATTCGCTTTGTCTTTCCAGAGTCTCAATTTCCGCTTTTGCAAAAACTGCAGTGGATAAAGGAAAATTATTTGATTGATTACTTAGTTTAAGTTTGGTGAAAAAATCATAGGTTTTATTGAGACTACTTCTTCCGGCTCCCAACGATATTTTAGGATTGAAACCATATTTTAATTCAAAACGAATCATGGCGCCATCGAGTCCCATGAGATCATAAAGTCCATTTCCCATAGAACCAAAGCGGTGCTGAATCATGAATTCTAGTGTTTTTGGCCGAGCCAATTCTATGGATTGGGCATTCACAATTCGGGTCGCTTTGAATGTTGCTGACACGGGGATAGTGTTTGCCGATTCATCATCGAGAAGATCCAATAAGTCATCTTGGGCAAAGAGTGAAAAAATGAGACAAAAAAATAGTAATAAAAATATTTTCATTTTTTCTTTAAACTCAATTTTACATTAACGTCCACAATTTTAGCAATATTATTTCGGACTATTTTTGGAATTTCTATCCCATAATCTGCCACAATTATTTTGAATTGAGTTGTCCCATCAATCTTATTATTTTTAATAGAAATAAATCCTTTCTCTGAAAATTCATTAGTTACACCGTGTATTGTCATTTCTCCTGTTAAATTAACTTCTTGATCTTTTTCAGATAATTCAATTAATTCCCAATCATTAATTTTTCCCTTAAAAATGGCTGTGGGAAATTTTTCTGATTCCAAATAATTTTCATTAAAATGTTCCTGCATGAGAGCATTCTCAAAAATAAACCCAAGGATGGGTACCTGAAATGCGACACTCCCATTTTCCTTGTCTAACACGCAAGTTACTTGCTTATTATATGCTTCAATGTCCTCTATTATTGCGGTTGAAAAAAAGGAAATGGTTCCAGACCTTGTGAAATAAATATCCTTTGCGGTGAGATGTTGAAATAGGATTATGAATAGCAACCCTAAGCTAAATCTTCTGCGAGTAAAGACTAGAGAGTTGGTTAAAAGATTTGAGATTGAAACAACTTTCACTCGTCACACTCCATTTTTGAGAATGAATAAAGTGTATCTAGGTTAGCAACCGACAATTTTGGGCCACCTTGTGGCATTAATTCAGCGTCACCACTATTGCGATTTACTCTATCTAATATTTTTGATAAATTAGTTTTAACCAAAGAATAGGTGGAAATATCTAATCCAAACGCTGGTGTTGGGCCTGAATGGCATCCTGTACATTTTGATGAAAGTATGGTAGCCACATGGTCTGTGTAATACGCTTCCACAACTGTGCAATCCACAGTACTATCTTCAATTTCTGGCTCAATATTTTTCACACAAGCTGAAATTGGGATTAGGCATAATAATAATAGATTAAATACTTTTTTCAAATTTTTCTCTCTTCTTTAGGATGCAATTTATACCTTAGCATCCATTAAATTTAATGTATCATGATGACACGTAGAGAAATGAATTGGAAGATTGTTCGATCCATTATTCCCATTATCGCATTGGGGGCAATATATTACTATACCCAATCTATTAAAGTGAATTATGAAACCAAGGAACCCGTTTTAACGACTAATGCAAATGACTTAATTTGGCGATTTCAGATGGATGCTGCAAAAGAGCTATTGTTCCAAGTTGTACACGTAACTGGAACAATTACAGGGATGGATTCTCTCCTCGTCATTCTGAATCACAAATTAATCTGTGCGCCTGACGGTGATATGAAATTGAATCCAATCATTGGAGAAACCGTCACCTATAAAGGAAGATGTATTGGTTATGATGTGCTGTTAGATGAGGTTCGGATGGATCACGTTTATCAATTAAAATAAGAAGAATATCGGGAAGGGAAAAGTAACGCGGCAACATTACTTGTAGGAACTAACTCTAAAGAACCATCTTCCCTATCCAATTCTCTATTGGATGGAATAATTCTGAATTAGTTGTCAATTAAATCTTTATTTATAATGCATGAAAAAATTGAAAAGAATAAGGATCTGATTTAATGATAACATTATTAGTTTTTATTGGAATCCTAATTTCCTCTCCTATCTTCAATAATTCATGAATTTCCACAGGAAGTTTTATTTCAACATTTTTTGAGTTTGGTCCGTTATTTATCACAAGCAAAATCTTTTCATCAAAGTAGCATTTCAGTGTGGCAAGAATTGGGCCATCACTTAATAAAATTATTTGATCTCCCAATGCGAGACTGGAATTATTCTGCCGAAAACGATTCAATTTTGAATATGTTCTTTTTAATTCTTTTTCATTTCCGCTGAGATTAAATCGCATCATACGGCGATTCCCAGGGTCTCCTTCACCCATCATGGCAATCTCCTCGCCATAATAAATAATTGGAATCCCCGGCTGACTTATATTAAACGCATGGAAATTCGCCAATTTTGAATAGGTAGATTTGTGGAGAATTTCCCCCACAGGATTATCAAAGGATCGTGCAGTTCCATTATCACCAAAATTCATTTGTCCATCCGCATATCCTGCAAAACGGAATTGATCATGACTGCTGGTAATATTTCCCATCAAATGGATCGAACCAAAAGCGTTTCTATTTTCTTCTATAATTCGCCCTAAATCGGAAAAATTTGCTTCATCAGAACTAAATGGACCTCGCGCATTGAAATAAATACCGAAATTGAATTGAGCATCCAATTCTGCTGGATTCACGTAAGAACCAATTAAATCATCCGACCCAAACGTTTCTCCAATTTGATAAATAGATTTTTCTGGAAATTGGGATTTTGCCGTTTGGGTTAATTGTTGCCAAAAAGAATGTGGAACATGCTTTACCGCATCTTGGCGAAATCCATCCAAATCATATTCCTTCATCCACCACATTGCATCATCAACAACTTGATTTGAAGCTTCGGGAGCAGATGGGAAATCAAAAGACGGAATGAATTCATCAAACCATGTTGTAAGGCGTGTATCTCCATCCCATTGACGAATATTTATTCTACCATCGGGAAGTTTCACATTTCCGAACCATTCTCTATGTTCCATGAAATATGGATGGTTTTGATGAACGTGATTGGACACAAAATCTAATATAACTTTAGTTTCGGATTTATGAGATGTTTTAATTATAGTTTTAAACTCTTCGCGATTCCCAAACCTAGGCTCAATTTCTTTTGGCTCAATAGGCCAATAACCATGATAACCAGAAAAAGTACGATTGGGTAAAACCCATTCAACCCAACTGCTGTCCGGTTGTTTTTGGATAGGTGAAATCCATAAAGTGTTCACGCCTAAATCTTCAAAATATCCATCATCTAATTTCTGTTGAATACCCGAAAAATCACCGCCCATGAAATTCGCCAATTCAGGCAATTTTGGATCATAGATTGGTTTATTATTTGATGGATCTCCATCTAAAAACCGATCGACCAAAATATTATAAATAATTGAAAAATGCCAATCGTCAGACTCGGTAGATAGGGGTTTCCCATTTTTTATGATGGTCTGATTTTCTGGAATTAGACGTCCACTTATATCTATCCCAACTATTCTCAATAATCCTTTGTCCACGCCTGCAATGTTCACCTTTATTCCACCATTCGGTAATGGATCCACAATATCTGCGTGAAGTTTAGAATTATTTAATAATACAATCCATTCTTGTGGTATTGCACCATCTTTTGGTGGAACATAATCGAAAGTTAACCAATTCCCATTCTGAGAATTTTTTATCAATTGTCCTGATTTTGTTTGAGTTTGATGACTTAAATCCAGGATTGAATTCCATCCACCAATATTATTCGAGATAAAAACCGGATTGGATGGGTCAATTTCTTCAACTCCATCTACCACGAATTTATATTCGTGTTTTTTGGGCCCCATAAATATGGTTTGGGAGAATAAAGTTCCAACCTTTTCCAAAGGAAGTGCGGTTCGTGACCAATCATTAAATCCACCCATTACAACTACTTTTCCTGCAGATTCGGACGAAAACGAAAAAGTGTGTTTCACCATCCACTCGTATTTTATAATTACTTGTATGGGATGTCCATTGGCTAAAAGAAAAATCGTTTCAAATTCATGACTAACTAAAGATCCATCAATCTTTAAATCATTTCCAATTAATAATCTGTGCTTTGCTGGATTTTGAATTATGAGATCAACTTTTTCACCTCTAAAATAATTCTTAAGATGAAAAGTTTTAGTTTCCCCTAATTTCACTTTCAATACTGGGATTGGATAAAGTGGTCCCGAATCAGTGCGCGGTGGTGATAATGAGTCAGGGTATGGATTAAATCACATTGAAAATATCGATGTTGCGAATCCAACTGTTGCATCTTATTGGGGATCAATAAATCCTCTCTTTTATGATGCATGGGATTATGATTCAAACATGCCGTCTCTTGGCATTGATGAAAATGAAAATGGATTATCACCCAATAGATTTTCATTAAGTGCAAATTATCCAAATCCATTTAACCCAACAACAAACTTTTCATTCACACTTCCCCATGGAGCTGAAGTGTCTGTGAATATTTATAACCTTTTAGGTGAAAAAGTTGCAACCGTTCATAACGGATATGCTAAGCCTGGAAATTATAAAGCAAATTGGAATGGAAAAGATATGATGGGTAGAAATGTTCCAAGTGGTGTTTACATCTATGAGTTAGATGCAGGTGCATACTTTAAACAGAGCAAAAAGATGACCTTGCTTAAATAGCAATATATCAAACGGGCAAATCTTTTCAAGAAAAATACTTATCTTGAAATATTTTTTCCGTTTGTTGTAAAAAGGGAGAGTTCTCGAACTCTCCCTTTTTTATTTCACTTAGTTTCAACTTAATTTCTAATATGAAATTCAAATTTATTTTAACGTTTAGTCTTTTTATTTTCATCCTTCCATCCTGTGACAAATCAATTGCACCAGAAATTCTGGCAACAGTTGGGAGTCGTGAAGTTACCTCTTACGATTTTTCTGAATCTTATTCCAAAAGGTTGGTCAATTCACAATTAAAAGATTCAGAAATTGAGCGAGAAAAACATCTTCAATTTTTAATTCGAAATAAGTTATTCTCAGAAGCTGCACTTCGAGACAAACTTGAATTAGATTCAATCGCTCATCGGTATATTCAACTCGACTCAATAAAATATATTCGAGATGAGCTTTATTATGAAATGATACTGAATCATGAAATTGACATGAATGATGAAATAATGCGAAAACATTATCTTTGGGCAAATAGAGAGTGTCATTTCAAACATTTGTTTTTTAACAATAAAGAACGTGCGGACTCCGTTTTTCTTCTATTGGCAGCAGATTCATCCCTTTTTGACTCTATAGCATTTCAAACTTTTTCTGATGAAAGATTAAAAAAGTCAGGGGGTGATTTAGGTTGGATTCGATATAATGATTTGGATCCTAATTTAGAATTAAAGGGATTCGATTTAGACTTAGATTTAATTTCGGCACCGATACGATCTTCATTTGGTTGGCACATCCTGAAGAAAATAGATGAAAGAAATCAAATGATTACCGATGAATCGGAATTCCAAACTATAAAAAATGGAATTAAAAAAACAATAATTCGAAAAATGAATCAAATACAATCTGACCAATTTGTGAATGATTTAATGCTGTCAAAAAATATTCTTTTAGACGACAGTTTAATTCAAGATGTTACGTCTGCCCTGTTTCAATTAGCACTCCTTCATGGAGAAAATCCACCTATCACTGGCGAACAAAAAGGTGAAGTGATTTTTAATTTATTCTCCAATTTAAGAGATGTGGCCGAATTGCCGCTGGCCCAGTATGATGATGGTGAATTTATTGTTCAAGATTATATGGATGGAATCCAATCTCTACCCACCGTGCAAACTAATTATTCTCCTAAAACCACTTTTTACCACGCCTTGAGAAATAAGATTCTTTCGGAAGAAGGCGGAAAAAATGATTTAGGAAATCACCCTAATGTTCAATTAAAACTACAAGACTCTAAAGATCGGTTTTTAACCCGGGCTTATTTGTCCACCTTTTTTGATGGAAAAACTCAGGGAGCTTTTTCTAAAGAAAAATTAGATTCAATTAGCAATAGTCTTCGTGAAAATATTCCTGTTACACTCTATCCGGAGCATCTGGAACGCTTGTTTGTAGAGAATTAATGGACATTTAAATTATTCTACCTTAAACCAAAAGTCTTGGTCAATAAAGGGGTTTTTAATTTCAATCCCCTTGACATCCAAAGAATGCTTTCCATTATAAATCACCAATCCTTTAGAAAATCGGTTGGGCATTATTTTTTTAAAATGTAAGACCCCTTTTAAGAAATCAATATTAAATGTTTCTGATGATTTTATTTCAATCAAAGTAAGTTTATTTCCTTTTGAGATTAATAAATCAACTTCATTCCCATGGGAGTCACGATAAAAATAAAAATGAGGTTGAATGCCTTTATTCGTTTCTGATTTAACAAATTCAAGAATAATTAAATTTTCGTACAATCCACCACGTAAAGGGTCTCTCATCAATTGGGATGCAGAACGTATATCCAATAAGTATGCAGCCAATCCTATATCTGTAAAATAAATTTTGGATGATTTCACCAATCTTTTTCTAATATTCTCATAATACGGTGGTAATTCATAAATAACATAAGATGCTTTCAGAACACTAATCCAATTTTTAATTGTTGTGGATGATACACCAATATCGTTACTCAATGAAGTATAGTTTATTAATTGCCCGATTCGACCTGCTAATAATCTCATAAATTTCTGGAATTGATTTAAATCTTTAATATTGATTAGCGAACGCACATCTCGCTCAATATATGTCTGGAAATAACCGTTAAAGAACCGAGTCGGTTTTAATCCTCTATCATGAATACGCGGATAGAATCCAATAACCATTAATTCAAAGGGGTCCCATTTTGCTTGATAATGGTTTATTTCATTCATTGAAAAAGGATACAAGGTAAGTATGGCAGTTCGTCCCGCGAGAGATTGACTAATAGCCTGATGAAGTTCAGGTTGATGACTGCCAGACAAGATAAAAAAACCGGGTTGTTGATTTTCATCTACAATTCCTTGTATATAAGATAGTAATTGTGGTGTACGTTGAATTTCATCAATGATACCTCCATTTGGCATTTGTGATAGAAATCCTCGAGGATCTGTTTCCGCCGCTAACCGTATATCAGGATCTTCCATTGAGAAATAAGGCTTTGACGGAAATGTCATTTGAATCAGTGTTGTTTTTCCCGATTGCCTTGGTCCAAAAATCGTAACAACAGGGTATTCCGTAGATGCCTGTATTAGTTCTGTAGATATGTCTCGTTTAATCATTGGATGAATCTACACCTATTTTTGTACAATTCTCAAGTTCTAATTTAGATTTACACATTCCCTATATCCAATTGGGTTGGCTAACTCAAGACCATTTCCAGATAAAAGAATTAGCTTGATTAATTCATTAGCCGCTAAGAACGAGAAAATTCGCGCCCGCCTGCCCTACCGAAATAGTTTGGAGCTGGCAGGAAGGGATAAAAATGAATTAATAATAATTTTTAAAGAAAATATTCCTGTTACACTCTATCCAGAACATTTGGAGCGCTTGTTTGTAGAGAATTAACCTGACCGAGCTTTTTTACCCATTGCTGCAAACTGCCCATTTTTTCAATCGTAACGCTATAAACGCCAAAGGATTCTTCTACCATTCCCCGGATGATGAATAAAGTTTCCCAATGGAGCATATCGCCAAATTCCTGGAATGCTTCAGGGAATAACACACATTCATAAATATCGGTTTCATCTTCTAGGGTCAAAAATTCCATAGGTTCTGAATTGCCTGTTACCGTCTCTTTCCGCGTGATATACACGCCAATCAAATAAATAGATTGCCCCACAAATAATGGAATCTCTCTGGCAGACTTGATGCGCCGACTCAAGACAGGACGATATTTTTCCAACGGATGAATAGACAGTGGATAACCAAAGGCATCTAACTCCAATCGGTATTGGTCTTCATCGCTTAATTTATTATTTACTGGCGATGTTGTGAGCGGTTCCCGCACGCCATTTTGAAGATAGAACCCAGCCACACGGTAAGCCAATTCCCGGTGAGTCAGTTCCGGCGCCAAACTCTTAAAACAGCCGGCATTGGTCAAAGACATGGCATCGGCTAAGTCCAACTCTACTCGTTGTAAAAAATCAGCCAACGAATCAAACTCGCCTGCTTTTCGTTCATCCATAATGCCATCCACCGCTTTCTGCTGAAGCCGTTTGATACTCATAAATCCCATGCGAATTTTATTTTTTCTTCCCCGCCATTCCTTGTGACTCCGATTTACATCCGGTGGTAAAATTTGAATTCCAAATCGTCGAGCTTCACTCATATAAGCGTAAGGTGAATAGAATCCACCTTGGTTGGAAATGACGGCAGCGAGAAATTCAGCAGAGAAGTGTGCCTTTAAATAAGCACATGTAAATGACAACATTGCATAAGATGCAGAATGGGGTTTACAAAAAGAATAGCCCACAAAGGATGAAATCATGTCCCATACATCCTTGATCATATTGGGTGAATAACCCCGGCGAAGTGATCCCTCCGTGAATTTCTTTTTCCATGAAAGAATCAAATGCTGCATGGAATCCCGACTCATGGTTTTTCGCAATGCTTCCGCTTCTGCATAGCCCAATCCGGCCAAAGTCATGGCTGCCATAGATACCTGTTCTTCGTACACCATGATGCCGTAAGTCTCTGCCAAAAAATCTAAATCTGGATGAAGCAATTCCCATTCTTCGCCATGGATTCGTGCCAGCATCATATTCGTAAATCGATTTGCCGCCGGACGGATAATGGATGAATAAATAACCACATGCTCAAAATCTACCACACCGGCCTTGGCCAGAAGCTGTCGTGTGGCTGGACTCTCGATATAAAACACGCCCATTGTTTTCCCAGCTTTCATCAGTTGCTCCGTTTTTTTATCGCCGATGGGCTGAATTTGGTGATAATCCACATACTTGCTGCGGGAAGCCACTTCCCCATAATTCAAATTTGCCTGCCGAATGGTATCTCGCACTACTGCCAAACTTCGATTGCCCAACAAATCAATTTTTAAAAGTCCCGAATCTTCCACCTGATCTTTTTCCCATTCCACGATTTGGACCCCTTTGGGTGCTATAAGAACCGGAACGTATTTTCGAATTTCATCGGGAACAATCACCACACCACCAGGATGAACCGAGGGATGACGAAATGTGCCCACAATCTTTTCACTCTCTCGAAGGACGCGAATCAATGTATCATCCAAATCTACATTGGCAAATCGGGGATCGGTTCGGACCCAATGTTCTAAATCTCTGCGGGAGGTGTACCAACCAATCCGCTTGGTGATACTTTTAATCTCCTCATTCGATAAGCCGTGAACCTTCCCCACTTCCCGAATGGCAGACCGGGGTTTCAAAAAAACCTGGCTGGAAACCATGGCGGTTCGCTCATTGCCGTATTTCTTAA
>Ga0233433_10002131_pt1 | contig 17810 bp, 15 predicted proteins | sample SI_122_August201_5_FD_179868 | JGI IMG/M metagenome (GOLD analysis project Ga0233433, IMG submission 179868) | Seawater microbial communities from Saanich Inlet, British Columbia, Canada - SI_122_August2016_100_MG | ecosystem: Environmental > Aquatic > Marine > Inlet | place: Canada: British...
AAAAAGCTGAGAGAAAAAATAAACTTAAAGCCGTTTTACTTGTAGCTCCATTATTTTTATTTATTTTAATTATCTACATATTTCCAATTGGAGACATGTTGTTTAGAAGCGTTGATGATCGAATGATTACCAAGATGCTTCCTAAGACATTTAAGGCAATGGAAAAATGGGATGGCAGTGAACTACCAGATGAGCCAGTTTATCAGGGACTTTATGAGGATTTAACTTTCTTAAAGAAAAATAAAACTTATGGAAAAATTATAGCAAGATTAAACTATGAAAAATCTGGTTTTAGTAGTTTAATAAAAAAGACAGTTAGAAAAATTAACAAATTTGAAGAAGGCAATTATAAAGATCAATTTATTAAAGTTCACAAACGTTGGGGCCAAAGTGAATACTTGGTTGCTTTAAAGAATGTAGCTCCGAAATGGACATACGCCAAATATTTAAAAGGTATTGATAGGAAGTTTGACCAAGATGGAAATATAATTCAAGTTCCAGAAGATAGAAGAATTCATAAAACTCTATGGTTAAGAACTTTAAATGTAGCTTTCTGGGTTACGGTTTTTTGCTTTATACTTGCCTATCCAATCTCACATTTGCTAGCAACTTTACCTATGAAATATAGCAATTTGCTAATGATTTGTGTGCTACTACCATTTTGGACGTCTTTATTAGTTAGAACTTCTAGTTGGATGGTGTTACTCCAACAACAAGGACCTATAAACGATTTAATTGTTTGGATTGGCTTAGCAGCAGACGATAATAGACCAGAGCTAATGTATAATGTAATTGGAACTTTTGTTGCGATGACACAAATTCTTTTACCATTTATGGTTTTGCCTCTTTATAGTGTTATGAAAACTATTTCACCAAGTTTGATGAGAGCAGGTAAATCACTAGGAGGAACACCTCTTATATCGTTTGTAAAAATTTATTTCCCTTTAACAATACCAGGAATTGGTGCTGGTTGTTTATTAGTATTCATTTTAGCAATAGGTTACTATATTACTCCTGCATTAGTTGGAGGTGCAAGCGGATCCTTAATTAGTAATACAATTGCCTATCATATGAAGAGCTCATTAGACTGGGCATTTGCATCAGCTTTAGGAACTATGTTGCTTGTTGGAGTATTAACGATTTATTGGATTTATAATAAACTTGTAGGAATTGATAATATTAAATTAGGATAGATATGGCACTACCAAAACACACACAATTGAATTACAGAATTTGGCATTATACATATTTAACTTTTTGTGGATTAGTGTTTTTCTTTTTAATAGCACCATTATTTGTAATACTGCCACTTTCATTTAATGCTGAGCAATACATTCACTTTTCTGCAAAAATGTTAGCGCTTGATCCTGAAGGATTTTCTTTAAGATGGTATGAGGATATGATTTATGGGACTAAAAATCCGTGGGGACTTGCAACAAAAAACAGTTTAATCATTGCTTTTTTTGCAACAATAGGATCAACAGTTCTCGGAACTGTTGCTGCATTAGGTTTAAGCAGTAGATACATGCCGTATAAAGCTGCATTCATGGCTTTACTAATTTCACCCATGATCGTTCCTTTAATTATTTCAGGTACTGCAATATTTTTCTTCATGGCAAAAGTTGGCTTAGCTGCAACTCACACAGGAATTGTATTATCACATATAATCCTGGGAACCCCATTTGTAGTAATTACAGTCACTGCAACATTAACTGGTTTTGATCATAGTGTAACACGTGCTGCAGCAAGTTTAGGAAGTAATCCAGTAAACACATTTATGAAAATTACATTACCATTAATTATGCCAGGGGTAATATCAGGAGCCTTGTTTGCTTTTGTGACTTCATTTGATGAAGTTGTAGTTGTTCTATTCTTAGCTGGATTAGAGAACACCACTATACCAATTCAAATGTGGGTAGGATTAAGAGAACAATTAAGCCCAACTATTATGGCAGTTGCGACATGTTTGATTATTATGTCTACTTTAATCTTGGTTAGTGCAGAGCTTTTAAGAAGAAGATCTGAAAGACTAAGAGGAATTAATAGATAATCAATTTACTTAATTATATTTTTTCAATATAAATTTCTTTTCAAAATAAAATTATGGATATTAAAAAAGTTGTAGTAATTGGATCAGGAACTATGGGAAGTGGAATTGCAGCTCACTTATGTAATGCAAATGTACCAGTTACATTGTTGGATCTTACAACAGAAATATCGGAAAAAGCGAGAGATAGAATATTCAAGTCAAAACCACCGTTACTGTTAGATAAATCACAAATTGAAAATATTAAAGTAGGTAATATTAATGATAATTTTGATGTGGTTAAAGAAGCTGATTGGGTCGTTGAAGCGGTAGTTGAGAGAATTGATATCAAGCATAATATTTACGAAAAAATTTTCAAAAATAGAAAAGAGGGAGCGATTGTTTCATCAAATACATCTTCTATTCCTATTAAAGTTTTATCTGAAAAATTATCCACAGAAGAAAAGAAAGATTTTTGTATCACTCACTTTTTTAATCCTGTGAGGTATATGGGGTTATTAGAAATAGTTAAAAATGAAAATAATGATTTAGCTAAAATAAACTCTTTAAAAAAGTTTTGTGAAGTGGAGCTTGGAAAAGGAGCAATTGTTTGTAATGATACTCCAGGATTTCTAGGGAATAGAATAGGTGTTTTTGCAATGCAAGTTGCAATGACTGAAGCTTTTAAAATGAAATTAAGTATTGAGGAAGCAGATGCAATATTTGGAAGACCAATGGGAATTCCAAAGACAGGTGTTTTTGGTCTTTATGACTTAATTGGTATTGATTTAATGGCTGATGTTCTCAAAAGTTTTATAAAAGAATTATCAGAAAACGATCCTTTCCGAGAAGTTGCTAAAGAAATTCCATTAGTTAAAAAATTAATTGAGACAGGATATACTGGTCGAAAAGGTAAGGGTGGTTTTTATCGAATGAATAAAACTGGTTCAACAAAGGTCATGGAAGCAATTAATCTTGAAACTGGTGAGTATTCAATAAGTAAGAAAATTAACATAGGTACAGATAAAGTTGATCTTAAATCTTTGATTTCAAGAGAAGATAAATTTGGTGAGTACGCTTGGTCGGTTATTTCAAAAATCATAAAATATTCATCGTCTTTAGTACCTAGTATTACAAAAGATTTTAATGACATTGATGAAGCAATGAGATTAGGTTTTAATTGGGCCAAAGGCCCATTTGAGATGTTGGAAGAAATTGGTGTTGAAAATTTTTTCAACAAAATTGATAACTTTAATGGAAATGAATTTTTAGAAAATTTATCTAAAAGTAAAAATCAAGATTTTTATGGTTCAAGACAAAAATATACTGAAATTGAGACATTAGGAAAAGTTAAGAAAAAAGCTGTGGGTATTGATGGAAATAATTCAGCTCAGATTTACCGTTTTAATGATTATAATATTGTTGAATTTACAACTAAAGCTAACGCACTTGATTATGATTCAATGGATGCTCTTAAAAAGGCAACTGACAAACCTTTAATTATCATCAATGAAAGTATGCAGTTTTCTGCTGGAGTAAATTTAACCTATACGATGGATTTTGCAAATAAAGGTGATTTTAAATCTATTGAAAAATTTATTAAATATTTTCAAGAAACATGTAAGCATCTAAAATATTCCAAATATCCAGTAATCTCAGCTCCATCAGGCTTAACTCTTGGTGGTGGTTTTGAAGTGATGGTTCAAAGTAATTTTGTAGCTTCTCACACAAATATTGTTGTTGGTTTAGTTGAAACTATAGTTGGTTTAATTCCTGCTGGAGGTGGTTGTAAGGAAATGTTGGCTAGATGGCTTGATACTGAAGAAGCTGAAAAAGACCCAAATTATGCTCCTCTTAAGGTATTTGATATAATTGGTTATGGTAAGACAGCAACTTCTCCTGTTGAGGCTGAGCCAATGAAATATTTAAAACCTGAAGATAAAAAAATTATGAATAGAAACAGTTTGTTTGAAGTCTCAAAAGAAATTTTACAAAATAATAAAGACTTCAAATCACCATCAGAGACAAAATTTAATCTTCCAGGAAAAACAGTCCTTCCAGAAATGAATAAGATTTTAGAAAAACTCTACAATGATAAAGTTATTTTAGATCATGGGCTAAAGGTTGCTCAAGAATTAGCTCATGTATTAAGTGGTGGTGACACTTCAATTGACAAATCATTATCAGAAGATGATTTATATAAGTTAGAATTAGATGCTTTTATGAGGTTAATTGAAACTAACGAAACTCAAGATAGAATTAAACATACACTTGCAACAGGTAAGCCACTAGTAAATTAATTTTACTTAAACATCCTAACTGTATTTATAAAATCAGGTCTAAGTACATATTCAGATCTATGAGAATATTTAATTTTTTCTAAAACTTTAATACCGTAAATTACTTTTCCTACGGGAGTATATTCTCCCTCAAATAATGGTTCATCATCAAGGATAATAAAAAATTGACTGTCTTCAGTGTCATATTTTAAAGATCTTGCTAAGCCGACAGTTCCTTTTTTAAAATTAAATTCAGCATTAATTTCCGACTTAATTAAACCTAATCCAGATTTTCCAGTTCCAATTTTACCATAGTCTAACTGACTTCTTTTTCCATATTCAATATCACCAGCTTGAACAAGTTTATCTTTAATCACTCTGTGGAAAGCAACATCATCATATGCTTTTAAATTAATTAATTTTTTAAATCTCTCAACTCCATTTGGAGATATTTCAGGATAAAGTTCAATTATAACATTTCCACATTCAGCATTGAGGATAACAATATTTTTTGGTTTTTCAAAATTAATCTCTTGAGGATTAATATTTTTTACGAATAAACATTTATTTTTAATTAAGATTGTGAAACTTAAAGTAAAAATTCCCAATAGTATTAAAAATATAAAAATCAACTTTTCATGCAATGAAGCTTTAACTATTTTAATCATATTTAAAATACAAAAGTATTATCAATTTTATTTAACTTATCTTTAATAAATTTAATTTTTTTATTAAGAATTTCATCATTTGAAACTTTATAGTTACCAGATATTAAATGTGAATATACTTCCGCCATATCTTCAGAAGGAATTGTCATTGAATATTCAGTAAAAAAACCGTTAGTATCTTTATATGTATCAAGACCTAATTTTTTTGAACAAGTGGAGCATTCTGCATATTTGAAATTTGGATTATTAAATTTTTTCCATTCATCTTCATTAAACAAATCTTTAAAACCATCATTAATAATATGAAACAATTCATGGTGAATTACTCTTTCAAAATATTTTTTATCAAATTTAAGATCTAGAATTAATGTTTTCATTAAATGATCTGGAATACCAGCTGTGTTAATTCCTGAGATTGAGAGATCTTCACACATGACAATATATTTAAGATTAATTTTTTTTAAAAATTCTTTTGAGTATTTTTTTAAATTGTTAGATATTATCTGATATTTTTCATCATATGTCCTCTTGTCTGAGTTGCTGCAGGCTATATTTTTTTGAACACCAAGTCTAAATGGTTTTTTTGCATATAAATATTTGAGTTTGTTAGGTGTTTTTAATTCGTATATTTCTAAATTTGGGATTTTGATTAGATTGTAAATAGAGTTCGAATTTGCTGAGGTTATTAAAAAAAATGATATTAAAATCAGCTTAAAAATCTTCATAAATACAATTTAGATGATATTCGATTTAAAAAGAATGTGGTACATTTTGTTTATAGATGAAAAAAGATCGCAACAAAAATCCTATTCAGCCTGTCAGTGGAACAAAGGTCCCAAGATTTGCCGGCCCATCAACGTTTGCAAGATTACCAGAGTTAAGGGATGTTGAAAGTTGTGATGTTGCAATTGTGGGAGTGCCATTTGATGCTGGTACAAGTTATAGACCAGGTGCAAGATTTGGCCCACAAAGTATTCGACAAGCCTCAAGACATTTGAGAACCAATTATCATCCAAGTTATGATATAGAGCCTTTCAAGGTTCAACAAGTTGCAGATGCTGGGGATATTACTTGCAACCCATTTAGTATTGATGAAGCCATAAAACAAATTGAAGCTGGGGCAACAGATTTATTAAATAAAGTAGGTGGTATAATTAGTTTAGGTGGAGACCATACAATCGCAGTACCACTTCTTAGAGCGATTAATAAAAAATGTAATGGCCCAGTTGCTCTAGTACATTTTGATGCTCATTTAGATACTTGGGATACTTATTTTGGTGCGCCTTATACGCATGGAACTCCGTTTAGAAGAGCAAGAGAGGAAGGTTTATTTTTAGATGATGCTTCAATGCACGTAGGTATTAGAGGTCCGCTTTATAGTAGAGATGATATTAAAAATGATGAAAGTTTTGGATTTAAAATAATTCATTGTGATGAATTTCAGACAGAAGGAACAGATAAAATTGCTGAAAGAATTAAGAAAAGAGTAGGCGATAATCCTTTATATCTATCAATAGATATAGATGTGCTTGACCCTGCTTTTGCACCAGGTACAGGAACACCTGAGATTGCTGGAATGACAACAAGAGAGATGGTTAATGTTTTAAGAGGACTTTCAGGATTAAATTTAGTATCTGCTGATGTGGTAGAGGTTTCTCCCGCATATGATCATGCTGAAGTTACATCATTGGCTGCCGCAACAATTGTTTACGAATTAACAAATTTATTTGCAAAATCATAAAGAAAGGATAGTTTCTCAAAATGCTAGATAAGAAAAAATTTTATATCAATGGTGAATGGGTTTCTCCAAAAAAACCTAATGACATAAAAGTAATAGATCCTTCAACAGAAGAAGAATGTGCGGTAATATCTTTAGGTGGGATTGAAGATGTTAATGATGCTGTTAGTGCAGCAACAAAAGCTTTTGAGACTTGGGCATTTTCTTCAAAGGAAGACAGATTAAAATATTTAGAAGCACTTTATGCCGTTTATAAAAAGAGATGGGCAGATATGGCTCAAGCAATTTCTCTTGAAATGGGAGCACCAATTGATTTTTCAACTCAGCTTCAAGCTGGTACAGGGGCAAGTCATATCAAAACATTTATTAAGGTACTAAAAGAATACAATTTTGAAGAAAATCTTGGAGAACATGCACCTAACTGTAAGATTTTGCATGAACCAAAAGGAGTTTGTGCATTAATTACTCCATGGAATTGGCCAATGAACCAAACATGTTTAAAAGTAATTCCTGCAATAGCCAGTGGATGTACTATGGTTCTTAAACCATCTGAAATTTCACCTCTATCTTCTATAATATTAGCTGAAATGATAGATGAAATTAAATTACCAAAAGGTGTGTTTAATTTAGTAAATGGGGATGGAGCAGTTACAGGTAATACTTTAACAAGTCATCCAGATGTAGATATGATTTCTTTTACTGGATCTACTAGAGCTGGAGCTTTAATTTCTGAAAACGCTTCTAAAGATTTTAAGAGAGTAAGTCTAGAGCTTGGAGGAAAAGGGGCAAATATTATTTTTAAAGACGCAGATGCTGAAGCAGTAGAGAGAGGAGCTTTAAGATGCTTTAGAAATACAGGTCAATCTTGTAATGCACCAACAAGAATGCTAGTTGAAAAATCAATGTATGATGAGGCAGTTGAGAGAGTTAAAAATTTTGCTAATTCAATGAAAGTTGATGTTGCAACAAAAGAAGGAGATCACATTGGACCAGTGGTTTCTAAAACTCAGTTTGATAAAATTCAATCATTAATCCAAGTTGGAATTGATGAAGGAGCAAAACTAGTTGCGGGTGGAACAGGTAAGCCCGATGGTTTAGATAAAGGATACTTTGTTAAACCTACGGCCTTTGCAGATGTTAATAATCAAATGCAAATTGCAAGAACTGAAATTTTTGGACCTGTGTTATCTATTATTCCTTTTGAAACAGAGGAAGAAGCAATAACAATAGCAAACGATACTCCGTATGGACTTTTAAATTTTATACAAACTCAAGATAAAGAAAAAGCTAATCGTGTAGCTAAAAAATTAAGATCAGGAATGGTTGATATTAATGGTGCGGGTCCTGCACCTGATGCACCTTTTGGTGGTTATAAACATTCTGGGATTGGTAGAGAAGCTGGAAAATATGGTCTGGAAGAATTTCTTGAAGTTAAATCAGTTAGTGGTTGGAGCGATTAATTAGGAATAGAATTTTTTTTTATTCCATCTAATAAATCTAAACACTTTTTAAGTTCATCTAGAACGATAAACTCATCAATTTTGTGAGCTTGTTCTATTGATCCGGGACCACAGACCACCGTACTAATTCCAATTTCTTGAAATAAACCTGCCTCGGTTCCAAATGAAACTACTTGTCTAGAATTATCACCTGTTAAATTTGAAATTAATTCACAGGCATCTGATTTTTCCTCTCTATCAAATCCAACTATTTCACCAATAATATTTTTTTCTATTGAAGAATGGGAAAAAATTTTTTTCATATCTGGAAGTAAAACATCATTTGCATATTTGTCGATTTCTTGATTTAAAAATACACCGTCTTCTTTTACAACAGGCCTTGTTTCCCAATTAACATGACACTTATCAGCTATTACATTATGAGCTATCCCACCAAAGACGCCACCGATAGAAAGAGTAGAATGAGGTGGATCAAAAATGGAGTCTTTTGGTGCTCTTTCTTTAAGTTTTTCTCTTAATTCAATTAACTTATTTACATATCTTGATGCATATTCAACTGCGCTTACTCCTTTATGAGGAGCTGAGCTATGACCTGCCAAACCTTTGAAGTAAGTTGTGTATTCATAACAACCTTTATGAGCATCAATGATTTTCATATTAGTTGGCTCACCAATAATACAAATACCATCTTTAATATCTCTTTTTTTTAATTCTTCTATTAATATAGGGGCTCCTTGACATGCAGTCTCCTCATCAAAGGTAAAAGAAAAATGAATGTCCCTGTCTAAGTTTGATTTAGAAAAAACAGGAGCATAAGCCAAAGCACAAGCGATAAATCCCTTCATATCACATGAGCCTCTTCCATATAATTTATCTTCTTTAACTGTGGCTGTAAAAGGATCAGAGCTCCAACCTTTTGAAACAGGCACAACATCTGTATGACCTGATAAAATTATTGGTTTCTTAGTATTAGAATTCTTAGCTTTAAGTGTCGCAAATAGATTTACTCTTTTTTTTTCATCATCATACGTTCTAAAAGATGTGGCTCCAAGTTTTTTTAAAATATCATCACAATAATCAATTAATAAACTGTTATCTTCTCCTGAAATAGTTTTAAAACCTATTAAGTCTGTTAAAATTTTAACAGAATTATCGAACAATAGTTCTGAATTATTTTCTGTACTCATATTTAAGTTTTATTATATATTAAATATATGAAAGAACAAATTACCTTTAATGACTTTAACAAAATTGACATTCGAGTAGGAACTGTCATTTCAGTTAAAAAAAATGAAAAAGCAAGAAAACCATCTTTAGTAGTTGAGGTTGATTTTGGACAAGAAATAGGAATTAAGCAATCTTCAGCTCAAATTACTCATTATTACAATGAAGAAAATCTAAAAGGTAAACAAGTAATTGGTGTATGTAATTTTGCTGAAAAAAATATCGCAGGCGTGGTATCTCAAGTGCTTATTTTGGGATCAATTGACAAAGAAGGAAAAGTAATTTTAGTTCATCCATCACAAAAATCTGAGAACGGTTTACCCATAGCATAAGAATGCATCCTGAAATCCTGTCACTTTCTTTATTTATGTTTGTAACTAGTTGTTCACCTGGTCCTAATAATGTTGTTGCATCTCATTCAGGGTTCAATCATGGAATAAAAAAATCTGTTCCATTAATGCTTGGTGTTATATTTGGGTTTACAACAATGTTGGCAATAGTTAATTTTGGATTAATTAATATTTTCAATTTATATCCAATTATACAAAAAATTTTAATTGGCACAGGAACAATTTTTTTAATTTATCTTGCTTATAAAATTTCATTTTCAAAATCATCTAACAAAAAAAAAGATTTAAAACCTGTAAACTTTACTGAAACTTTTTTGTATCAATTTTTAAATCCAAAAGGAGTTATAGTTGCTGTAATAGCTGTTTCAACTTACACAGAATCAGGAATAAACTTTATGAATTACTCCTTGTGGATGTTAGGAGTAGCTTTTTTATTTGCAATCATCAGCATTATGTTTTGGACTTTTTTAGGTAAATTTATGAGGAAATTCGCGACAAATGAGAAATTTATTAAATGGTTTAATTATGTTATGTCAACGCTTCTATTAAGTTGTATAGCTACTTTTTATTACTAAAAAACTATGAAACCAGGCACAAAAAACTCTTATAATTCTCTCTCTGATATTTCAGTAGCTGGCAAAGATTACAAATATTATTCACTTAAAAAAGCTGAAGAAAATGGTCTTGAAGGTATTTCTAAATTACCAAAATCTTTAAAAGTGCTTTTAGAAAATTTATTAAGATATGAAGATGATTTGTCGGTAAATAAAAATCAAATTACCTCAATCAAAGAATGGTTAAAATTAAAGAAATCAAATACAGAAATTGCTTACCGACCAGCTAGAGTTTTGCTTCAAGATTATACAGGTATTCCAGCTGTTGCCGATTTAGCTGCGATGAGAGAAGCAGTAAAAGATAAAAATAAAGATCCAAATACTATTAACCCATTGTCTGCAGTAGATCTTGTAATAGATCACTCTGTTCAAGTAGATCAATCTGCTAAATCAGATTCTTTTGAAAATAATGTTGATATAGAATTTGAAAGAAATGGAGAAAGATATTCTTTTTTAAAATGGGGCCAACAAGCATTTAATAATTTTAGAATAGTTCCACCAGGTACTGGTATTTGTCATCAGGTAAACTTAGAATATTTATCTAAAGTAGTTTGGTCTGAAGAGTTTCAAGGAGATAAGTATTTATTTCCAGACACATTAGTTGGTACTGATAGTCATACGACCATGGTTAATGGATTATCTGTATTGGGTTGGGGTGTTGGAGGAATTGAGGCTGAAGCAGGAATGTTAGGTCAGCCAATTTCTATGTTAATTCCTGAGGTAATAGGCTTTGAAGTTAAAAACAAAATGCCTGAAGGAACAACGGCAACTGATTTAGTTTTAACAGTAGTTAAAATGTTAAGAGACAAAGGTGTAGTTGGAAAATTTGTAGAATTTTATGGAGAAGGTTTAAAAAATTTAACTCTTGCTGACAGAGCAACGATTGCAAACATGGCTCCAGAGTATGGTGCAACATGTGGTTTTTTTCCAATTGATGATGAAACATTAAAATATTTAAAATTTTCTGGACGAGATCAGCACACAGTTGATGTTGTTGAACAATATGCAAAAGAACAAGGTTTATGGGCAAGTGATGAAATAGAATTTACAGATACGATCTCATTAGACATGTCTACAGTAGTTCCAACAATTTCTGGACCTAAAAGACCTCAAGATAAAGTATTGTTAACAGATGCACCCACATCATTTAAAAAAGTTTTAGAAGATGCAACAAGTAAAAAAGATCATTCTGTTTCTAAAGTTTCTAATACTGATTATGAAATTAAAGATGGTTCAATTTTAATTGCAGCAATAACTTCTTGTACTAATACTTCAAATCCAAACGTTTTAATTGGCGCTGGACTACTTGCCAAAAAGGCTGTTGAATTAGGGTTAGAAGTAAAACCGTGGGTTAAAACTTCTTTAGCACCAGGCTCTCAAGTAGTAACTGATTATTTAGCAAAAGCAGGATTAAATACTTATTTAGATAAACTGGGTTTTAATTTAGTAGGCTATGGCTGCACAACATGCATTGGTAATTCAGGTCCGTTGCCAGAAAATATAGTGGATGCGATACAAAATAAAAATATTTATGCAGTCTCTGTTTTATCTGGAAATAGAAATTTTGAAGGAAGAATTTCTCCTCATATCAAGGCTAATTATTTAGCATCTCCTCCACTGGTTGTTGCTTATGCGATTGCTGGTCATATGGAGGTCGATTTATATAAAGATGCACTTGGTAAAGATAAAGAGGGCAATGATATTTACTTAAAAGATATTTGGCCATCAAATAAAGAAATTGAAGATACTTTAAAGCAATCTTTGAACGCTGAAATGTTTATCCAAAGATATTCAAATGTTTCAGAAGGACCCACTCAATGGCAAAAAATTAAAACAGAAGAAAGTAGTATTTACAATTGGGATGAGGGATCTACTTATGTAAAAAAACCTCCTTTCTTTGATAATTTACCAGATGAACCAGAGGGATTTAAAGAAATAAAAGATGCGAGACCTTTGTTAATTCTAGGAGACATGGTTACAACAGATCACATATCACCAGCAGGGAATATTCAAAAAGAAAGTCCAACTGGAGAATATTTTATGGAACACCAAATTCTTCCAAAAGACTATAACTCTTATGGCTCAAGAAGAGGAAACCATGAGGTAATGATGAGGGGAACCTTTGCAAATATTAGAATTAGAAATGAAATGGCACCAGGAACAGAAGGAGGCTTTACTAAAATTTACCCTGAAGAAAAAGTATTGCCTGTTTATGATGCGGTGGTTGAATATAAAAAAAGAGGAACTGATTTAGTTGTTATAGGTGGTAAAGAGTATGGAACTGGATCTTCAAGAGATTGGGCTGCAAAAGGAACAAAATTGTTAGGTGTTAAAGCTGTTATTGCTGAAAGTTTTGAACGTATTCATAGATCAAATTTAATAGGTATGGGAATTTTACCCTTACAATTTACAAATGAGATTAATAGAAAAAATTTGAATCTAATTGGCTCTGAATTAATAAGCGTTCTTGATGTTGAAAAAGGTATTAACCCATCTGACGAAGTAACTGTAGAGATAAAATATGCGTCGGGAGATATTAAAACAGTTAAAACTTTATGCAGAATTGACACTAAAAATGAATTAGAATACTACAAAAATGGAGGCATACTCCAATATGTTTTAAGGAATATGATTTAATTATGGAAGAAGATATTTCAATTATAAATAGCAATACTAGAAATGAAAAAGTAAGAAACTTTTTTGTTAATAATAAAAATAAAATTATTTCAATTGTAGTAATTTTAATTATTGTTTTAATAGGAGCTTACAGTTTTGATAGTTATAAAACTAATAAGAAAAAAGAAATTTCTAATAAATTTAACTCAATTACTTTATCTTATTCAGAAAATACAAAAGATAGAACAGTTCAAAAATTAGTTGAAATTATTAATGAGCAAGATCCAACATATTCACCTTTATCTTTGTATTTTATTATCGATAATGAATTAATCTCTAATCAAAGTGAGATAAATAGTTATTTTGATATTTTAATTAAAAAGACATCAGTAGATAAAGAAATAATGAACTTAATTATCTATAAAAAAGCGTTGTATAACGCTGATCAAGCTGAAGAAAGTAACTTATTAAATATTTTAAATCCTCTAATTAATTCAGAGAGTGTTTGGAAATCTCATGCTTTATATCTAATGGCAGAATATTTCTATGCAAAAGATCAAAAACAAAAATCTAAAGAATTTTTCAATCAAATAATCAGTTTAGAAAACTCTAATACAGATATAAAGTTACAAGCTGAGAAAAGATTGAATAGAGATTTAGGTGAATAGATTAATCATATTAATATTATCGTTATTTTTATTAAATAATTGTTCTTTTAATGAAAAATCACGTATCTGGAAAAACAAAGAAAAAAATTTAGACAATCAAAAAAATATCAAAAAAATATTTTCAGAAGAGAAAAAAATTACTATAGAATTTAATCAAGAATTGAAGTTAGATTTATCAAAAATTAAAACAAATAACAAAATAACAGATAGTAAAAATGATTATGGATTTCAAGATTATAGTGGTTCAATAAATAAAATAGGCAATTATAAGTTTTCAAAAATAGAGGAAGTTAATCAGCTTAATTTTAAGCCAATTTTTTTAGATAATGGTTTAATATTTTTTGATAAAAAAGGTTCAATTTCTAGATACGATAATAATCAAAAAATTCTGTGGAAAAAAAATCATTACTCAAAATCTGAAAAAAAATTAAAGCCTAAATTAGATTTTGCTTTATCAGATGAAAATTTATTAATTACAGATAGTATAGCAAAATATTATTCAGTAGATACTAATACAGGTGAATTAAATTGGACTAATAATAATACGTACCCATTTAATTCTGAAATAAAAATAAACAAAAATAAATTTTTTGTAGTTGATTATAAAAATACTTTAAGATGTTATAATATTATCGATGGTACAGAATGTTGGAATTTACAAACAGAAGACTCGTTTACAATATCTAACTCTAAATTTTCATTAATTATAATTGATGATATGGTTGTATTCAGTAATTCTATAGGTGATATTACAGCCGTTGACATAGAAACTGGACTAATAACTTGGCAATTACCGACGCAAAGTAGCAACATTATAAATGAAACTTATAGTTTCAAAATTTCAAAATTAGTTTCTGATGGCAAATCAATTTTCTTTTCAAATAATAAAAATCAATTTTATTCATTAGATGCTAAAACAGGGGTAACAAATTGGATTAATGAAATTAATTCAGACTTAACTCCAATAACAAGTGGCAATTTACTTTTTACTGTATCTAATAGTGGTTACTTATATGTAGTTGAAAAGAATAAAGGAAATATTATTCGTATAACTGATCTTTATATAAACTATAAAGCTAAAAAACGAAAAGATATAAAACCAGTAGGATTTGCTATAGGAGATTCAAAAGTATATTTAACAAACTCAGATGGAAAGATGATAATTGCAGATTTAAGTTTGGGTGATGTGATTAGCACAGAAAAAGTAGCTGGAAATTTTATCTCAAGACCATTTATATTTAATCAAAATTTATTTGTAATAAGGAACGGATCTATTATTCAATATAACTAGATATGATCTTAAAATTTTTAGATAAGATCGGTAGAAAGAAGGTTGTTTTGGATAGAGGGCCTTCTCATCCAAGATTTGATAAGGCTAAACCTTGGTTAAACAGATATTATGTTTTGTTTAGATATAGGCCTAAATGGTTCCCTTTTAATATCTTAATTCATGAAATGCTTGCAGATGATCATGGAGAAGGTGTTCATAATCACTTATGTCCATATATTACTATAATTTTAAGGGGCGGTTATTGGGAAACTACTAAAAAAGGTAAATTCTGGAGAAAGTCAGGATATATTGGTTTTCGTTCAGCAAATGTACATCATAGAGTAGACTTAAAAGAAGGCACAAAACCGATGACAATTTTTATTCCTGGTCCTTTTGGTTTACGAAAAGGCTCTAGGTCAGAATATGGTATCGATTTTAAAACAAAAAAAAACTAATGGTAAAAAAATTTCAAAAAGAATTTATATCTTATTGCAACAATCAACAATTAGAAGTTAATTCAAATCAAATAGAAGTTGTTGAGAAATTGGAGCAATACTACCAAGGGAATTTTCAATCTTATTTCTCAAAATTGTTTTCAAAAAAATTATCTGAAAAAGGTTTTTATCTTTATGGTGATGTAGGAGTTGGCAAAACAATGATCTTAAATTTTTTTTTTGATCACGTAAAAGAAAAAAAATTAAGACTACACTTCAATGAGTTTATGCTTAGCTTCCATGACTTTGTTCATGAAAAAAAAGAAAAAGAAGAAGATAATATAATTAATCATTTTGTAAAAAATTTAAAAACAAAGGCTTCACTAATTTATTTTGATGAATTTCAGGTTACAAATATAGTAGATGCAATGATTTTAGGAAAATTATTTTATCAAATTTTTCAAGAAGATATTAAAATTATTGTAACCTCTAATACTAAAATCTCTGAACTGTATAAAGACGGTCTTCAAAGCGATCAATTCAAACCTTTTATTAAAATTATGGAAAAGAATTCTATTGAATGTGAACTAAAAATTGATGATGATTATAGAAAATCTAATAACAATCAAAAACAAAGATATTTTTATCCACTTAATCAAGAAAATAATTTTAAAATAAATAAATTTTTTAGAATTATTACAAAAAATAAAAAACATACTTCTAGAATAATTAATGTCAAAGGTAGAGATTTTAAGATAGAAAATTTTTACGAAGGAGTTGCTAGATTTCATTTCAATGATCTGTGCGATCAAAACTTGGGTGCAGAAGATTATTTAGAAATTATTAAAAATTGTAAATTTATAATAATAGATCAAATACCACAATTTGATGATATTAATTCAAATCAACAGCAACGTTTTATTACCTTGATGGATGTAATTTATGATAAGAATATTCCAATATCAGTTACAGCAAATCAAAACCTTGATGAATTTAGTTCATCAAAATTATTAGAAAAACCATTTAAACGTACCATTAGTCGTTTGTATGAGTTAACATCTATAGACAACAATTGATGAAACAAGAATTTTATAATCTCCAAATAGATACTAATGGTCAAAAATTATATGAATTTACCAATCAAACAATTGAATGGATTGACAAACACAATTTTAAAAATGGGATACTTAATTTAAGTATTCAGCACACCAGTGCATCTTTAATTGTGCAAGAAAATGCTGATCCAGATGTTCAAACAGATTTAATAAAATATTTTGATAAATTAGCTCCTATGGATAACAAACTATATGTCCATACTACTGAAGGAAAAGATGATATGCCTGCTCATATCAAGTCTGCATTAACCAATAATCAAATTTCATTAAGTATTAGAGAAGGTAAATTATTATTAGGTACCTGGCAGGGCTTATATCTTTTTGAACATAGGTTAAATGCTCAAAATCGAACAATAATCCATCATTTTATTGGTGATTAATCCCTAAATAGCTTTCTTTTTTAAGGTCTGAAAGGCTTCTAAGGCAGAAGCTCTAGCTTTTTCATGGACGACTATTGGTTGAGGGTAATCTTTTCCAATTATAGTTTTAATCGCTTGTTGGTATTTTAATTCCATTTCCCAAGGCTTATGAACAAATTTACTTGGCACTTTATCTAATTCTGGCACCCATTTTTTTACATAAAGTCCTTCTTTATCAAATTTTTCTCCCTGTAAGATCGGATTAAAAATTCTAAAATAAGGTGCAGCATCTGCACCACAACCAGCAACCCACTGCCACTGTGCAACATTATTTGCTTTATTAAAATCTAAGAGACAATTTCTGAAATGTTTTTCTCCTTCTGTCCAATTAATTCTTAAATGTTTAACCAAAAAAGATCCAACTACCATACGAACTCTATTATGCATCCAGCCAGTTTCGTACAATTCTCTCATACCTGCATCAACTATTGGATAACCAGTCATTCCTGTTTTCCATGTTTTAAGATATTTATCATTTTTGACCCAAGGAAATTTATCAAAATCTTTTCTATAATTACCTTTTAAGAATTCTGGAAAATAATTAATTAAACTATGTGAAAATTCTCTCCACCCAAGTTCATTAATATATTTTCTATAACCAATTCCTTTAGATTTGATTTCACTACATTTTTTCCAAATACTTGCTACATGAATTTGACCGTGTTTAATATAAGGTGAAAGTTTTGAAGTTCCATCAACAGATGGAATGTCTCTTGTAGTTCCATAGTCTTTAATTTTACTCTCTATTAAATCATTTAAGATTTTTTTTGAATTACTCTCAGAAATTTTCCAGTATTTATCGAATTTTTTATACCAATCTTTTTTGGGTAAAATATTTTTTGGTTCAATACAGTTCTTAAAAAAAGTTTTTTCTTTAGTCTTTTTTTTAACAATATAATTTTTAGCAGGAGCTAAACTTAAATATTTTT
>Ga0233433_10002135_pt1 | contig 17797 bp, 18 predicted proteins | sample SI_122_August201_5_FD_179868 | JGI IMG/M metagenome (GOLD analysis project Ga0233433, IMG submission 179868) | Seawater microbial communities from Saanich Inlet, British Columbia, Canada - SI_122_August2016_100_MG | ecosystem: Environmental > Aquatic > Marine > Inlet | place: Canada: British...
CCGTGCGGTCCGGCAAATGCTGCACCTGAACCAAGTGATAAGGCTGTACCTACCGCTGCTCCAAGTTTCCAATTGCTATTAATTTTCATATTTTTTCCTCATTATATATATATAATAAATAACGTTTAAATATTGGGACTAGACATTTATGTCTATAAAAAGAAATTCTTCCCCCCGTGTATTTCCATATACAATAAAAACATTTTTATCGTTTTTTTCATTTAACGCTTAGCAAGCTAAGCATCAAACGATTCAACTACAAGATACTAAATTAGTATCCGCAGCTAAATTCGTTTACCCCTCATCTCCTGGTCCGTAGACTCCATCTTCAAACCATTCCCATGGACGGTTACCAGCAACCTTAATGAATAAGTATACACTTATCATGTTTGCCACAACTAATAGGAAACCTATTAGTAGTGCCACAGGCCAACCAGTTAACCCAGGCATAGATCCCGGAGCAAAATGCCACATTGGGAACATGCCGCTGAAGAAGTAGTAACAGGCTACCCAGAACGCCACGACCACATAAGTACCCATAGCTGTTTTACCGAATAGAAATCCCATATTATTATCTCCTCTTTATTAGCATTTAATGATATATTAATGTATATATCAGTTAATTGTGTACCTACATAGTAACCCATATCTAGGTATTGTAAATACTTTTTATGCATATTAAATATTATTTATAGAACTAATTTAATCGAAATTTGTCTGTACGAAAAATCTTATAAATTACTAGCGTCTGTGAACTTATCGTAAAATATTTCATCTTTGTTAATTCCAAGTTTCTCAAGTAACTCTGTTGCTGCATCAACCATTGGAGGAGGACCGCATAAATATCCTTGCCAGTCTGAAATATTTAAATTATTTTTTTTAACAACTTGTTCTTCGAAGTAATCTGTTACAAAACCACGTCCACCTTTCCAGTCACTATCTTCTGGCTCCATATTTAAGACTGGTATAAAATCAAATTTATAATCTTTATTCCAATTTTCTTTAATACTTTCTAATTCTTTAACACAATAAAGGTCATCTTGGGTTCTTGCGCCAAATAAAAATATAACATCTCTTTTTGCTTGATCTAAAACACCACCTTCAAGAATAGATTTGATCGGTGCAAGTCCACTGCCACCAGCAATGCATACAATTGGCGTTGCTTTTTCTCTCAAGTAAAATGAACCAAAGGGTCCATTAAGTGTAACGCATTGTTTTTTATCTCTATCTTTATTAAAAAGCCATTCTGTGAACTTACCGCCAGGAACTTCTCTAATAAAGAAAGTAAATTCTTTAGGGTTCTCATTTTTTGGCGCATTAGCAAAAGAATAGGATCTTGGTCTATCTAAACCCTCTATAGATAGCTCGGCCCACATTCCAGCTAAAGCACTATGCTCAACTTCTTTTTCAGTTTCAATTACTACCTTCATAATGTCAGAGGTTAGCATTTCAGTAGATTTAATTTCTGCGTTACATGTTTTTGGAGGGACTCTAATTAAATCTCCTAATTCAACCTCAATTATCGAATCCATTGTTAGCCTAGATTGGCATGCCAAAAAGATATCATTGTCTAGTTCTTCTTTTGAAAGTGTGTATGAATAATCAGATGTTGGTTTTACCTTCCCTTTGATTAGTTTGCATTTACAAGAGCCACAAGTTCCAAATTTACAATCATGTGGCCAATCTAATCCTTGCTCTAATGCCGCCGATAAAACACTTTGGTTTTGTTTTACAAACACTTCTTTGTTTGAGGGTAATATTGTTGCTGTACTATCTACAGGTTTTGTTCCATAAAACCATAAATATTTATACATATTAAACATGATTTAAAGTCCTTTGCATAAAGTCTAAACTGCTAATCTGTCAGTAAAGATAACATTATGCTGAAAAAAAAGAAACCTCAATAATATATTGAGGTCTCTAATACTCTTAGTTGTATTAACTAATTAACCAGCATTAACACGGACTTCTCTCATGTTTCCTGCGTCATGGTCTGCTTTCGTAGCCATGCAAGAAAATGGATTAATCGCTTCTTTACTAGTAGAAGGGTGAGATTGTACTGCAGAAAACCAAGTGTTAACTCTTGATCTTGAGCTTATAGCAGAACCTTTACCCATATTCATAGCTACTTGACAAACACCTGCCCAGCAAGCATCAGCTAATGTAAACTGACCACAAACGTAGTCACCTTTCATGTTACCGGCATCTGTTCCAAGAGTAGTGTCTAATACATCTAATGCAGATGCTAGTGATGCATCATCACCTGCATTACATTGTGCAGCTACACCCATTTCTTGATACATACGTGCTCTAACAACACCATTTCTATGAACTAAAGATGGTCCAAAGCCTTTATCATCTAAATAAGATAAGCAAGAAACTAAACCATAGTTTGTTTGAGTACGATCTTTCAACACAGGACCAATTCCTAATGGCGACATGCCACGAACTGCCCCAGAAGGACCCCAATCAGTTTCAGCGTGACAGTTCATATCAACGCCTTTTTCACCTGCAACTAACATGCAAGCATTTGTATGTGGACATGCTGGACTGCCATACAGATCCATCACATCTCTTAAATGATCTCCAATTGCCATAATATTTACCCCCTATTATGATATTGTGTTTACAAATCTTTATTAACCAATAAAGACTATTCGTGTATTTTTAAAGCACCTGAAGGACAATTGCCTACAGTAGCTCTAATGTTTTCTTCTGAGTCAGCTGATGTATCAATTACAAATTGTCCATCAACTACTTTGAAAACATTTGGTGCACCTTTAACGCATTCCCCAGCGTGTGTGCAAGTTTCCGCATCATATGTTACTTTCATGTCATCTTCTCCGATGTGTTTTCAACGACTTATGTTGTCGCTTAAATATAAATATAACTTAAATTTATTAAAGTTACTTTATTTTTTTTAACTTTTTTATATATTAGCGGTTGTTAAAATAGAAAGTAGGTACCCATAAAGGGTACCTACAATTTAACAATCTTTTGAATTGTTTGAACCTAAAAGGTTACTTCTTAGCTGTTCTCATTCCAAGATCAACGTTACCAGCATCGCCTAAGACGTCACCGTTGAAAGGTGTGCCTTCATAACCAACTTCTTTGTTGATTCTTGTAGCAATCGCTTTCTCTTCGTCAGTCGCAAAATGAGTATCCCATGCAGCAAGTCTTTTACGCATGTACCAGTGCCATATTGGCGGTACTAGTGCGATAAAGAATACTACGAAGTATCCCCATCCAGTGTTAGGGCAACCTACATTTTCAAGTTCCCAGAAGTGTGTTTCTCCACGATCATGGTGGTCAGCTTGACGACCAATTTCGATAAAGAACCAACTTGTGAAAGCTGTTGAGTTATCCCAGTTATGGCGATAATCAATAGGTTGATCTTTTACACGGATTAAACCATAGTGCTCTAGGTAGTTTAAAGCTTCTAATTCGAAGTTTGAAATTCCCCAGATTATAGCTAATACAGCCATACCTACCCAGCCGCCTGCTGCAAAGAACAGAGCTACTGAAGGAACAGCCAATAAATAGCCACGAATCCAACGGTTTTGCCATGAAATGAAACCAATACCCATACGAGCTAGTCTCTCTTTTTCCATGTTAAACAAAAATTTAGATTGACCTAAATATGATAGTGGGTAATGTCCATAGATTGTGCGTCCACGTGGAGCAGTTGCAGGATCATCTTCACTAGCAAGTTCTAGGTGATGGTTGTATACGTGTGCATAGCAGAAATGTGCTGAGCCAGATAGTCCCATCATCATACGTGAAATTACAAAACCAAAACCTTTGGTATGTGAAAGTTCATGTCCGTATATAATACCGATACCAATAAAGATACCAGATGATAATGTAGCGCCATACAAGTTAAGTCCTGAAATACCTTCAGTCATAACTATGATTCCAGGCAGCCCAATTGCAGCACCTAGGTCCATTATTACAGCACCTGCTTCTCCACCTAAAGACATATAAGAGTATACTCTCCATGCCATTACGAGTTGAAACAAAATGAATACAGGCAACATAAAGTACATAGTCAAGTTTTGGAAACTTGCCCATCCAATTGAGTTACCGCTTTCGTCAAAGCCTACGCCTGAAGATTCAAATTTCATAGCGATGTCTATTAATAGACCTACAAAAAGTAAAACTACACCTAACCAAGCCATAATGCCCCCGATTAGAACACCAGCTCCTGCTACTATAATAAGTACAGGTGCTAGTAAATAGCGTACATTTAATAAAATATTTCCGATCATCTTAACCTCCCAGATAAATCGAACGATTATACCTGTAAACGTAAGTTTCTAATCTAAAATCGTGAGACTCTAGAACCAGGCTCCTTAGGGAAAATATTCCCAATGAATTAATATTAGTACCTCTCTAACACTGAGTCAAAACTATTTTGTTTTAATTTATAACATTAGAAATTGCTAAAATACTAATAAAATAAGCCCTATGCGGTGTTTACAGGAATAATGATGTATACTGGATTTTAAATTAGAAAAATATTTAATGACAATATTTTTTTATTGAATTAGGAATAAGAATGAAGATAAAAAACTTTGTAAATGTTGTAGCAATACTATTACTAGTCAATCCAATTTACCTCTTTGCAATGCCTGATGTGAGTGATGCTCTATCAGAAGTTACATTTCAATCATCAGAATCTGAAAAAATTAAACTTACAAAATATAAGGGTAAAATAATTTTATTATTTTTTGGTTATACCAATTGTCCTGATATATGCCCAACTACTCTAATGGATATATCGAGGGCATTAAAAGAATTGAAAGACGAAGCTGACAAAGTACAAGTAGTTTTTGTAAGTGTGGATTATAAGAGAGACACTCCGAGATACTTGAATGAATATGTAAATTATTTTGATAAAAGAATAATAGGGGTATCATCAGATAAAACAAATATTGATAGGATAAATAAATACTTTAAAACCACTTATGCGTTATTAGATTCTGATAGTAAAAACTATCTTGTAGAACATAGTTCAAATTTATACATCATAGGCAAAGACTTAGTTGTTAAGAGGATAGTTGCTAGCGGACTACCTTATACTGAAATTACAAAAGCTGTGAAAAAACTCATAGACTAGTCATACTTGATATACTTAAATCTTGGATCATCGGGGGTACCCTCTAGAGTATTGTCTTCTGAAGCTGGGTTCCAACTGATAACTGTTTCAATTTTTTCTGCCAATAAAAAATCTTTATCGGTTATACCTTTCGCAGCATGATTTTGAAGTTTAACGATTACAAAGGCATATGAGGCAGAAATATCAGGATGGTGCCAGGCAGCTTCAGCAAGATGTCCTATTGTATTAATGACCATGAGAGTGCTTTTCCAGCCGCTGGTTTTATACTTTCTTCTTATCCAGCCATTTTCGTAATACCAATTAGGTAACCTAGTTTCGAGATATTTCTCTATTTCTTTAAGACTATACACTTTCTCAGTTGACACTATAACCTCCTCTCATTTTTAACCATATAAATACACGGCTTGATTAGTCATCTAAAGAACTTATAATGACATAAGCTAGATGAATAACTATCCTCAGGATACCATATATATGGATATAAAAAGAAAACTTCAAAAAAATAAGAAACTTCGCAATAGAGGCAGGAAAGTAAACTTTGAGGTTCGAGATAAGCTAGTGGAATTACTTGAAGTTTCAAGATATCGTCGAGATCATTTAATTGAATATCTTCATGTCATTCAAGATAGTCAAGGGCATATTAATGAAGACTATATAACTGCCTTAGCAAATTTATTAAAAATATCTCAGACTGAAGTTTATGAGGTAGCAACTTTTTATCACCATTTTGATATTATAAAAGGTGATGAAAAAGTTCCTCCAAATTTAACTGTTAGAGTTTGTGATTCAGTGACATGTGAAATTAATGGTGCTAATCAATTAGCTGAAAATTTGAATGATTATTTCAAAGGTACAGTAAGAATACAAAAAGTTCCATGCATTGGAAGATGTCAATCTGCTCCAGTTGCTGTAGTAAAGTTTAACCCAATTGATAATGCGAATCTTAAAAATGTAAAACAAGCTGTTGATGCAAAAGAGTATAATCCATCTATACCTAAATATATCAATATGAATGAGTATATAGATAATGGTGGATACAAATTATATAGCAGTCTTAAAAAAAATAAGATAAAAAGCGAAGAAGTTTTAACAGAACTAGAAAATTCTAATCTAAGAGGTCTAGGTGGAGCAGGTTTCCCCGCTGGAAAAAAATGGAGGATTTTAAAAGATCAACCCTCTCCAAGATTACTCGCTATCAATATTGACGAAGGAGAGCCTGGGACATTCAAAGATAGATTTTATCTTGAAACTGATCCGCATAGATTTTTTGAAGGGATGTTAGTTGCGTCTGAGGTTGTTGGTATTGATAAAATATATATTTATCTTAGAGATGAGTATGCTGCAGTTAGAAGTTTAATGGAATATGAATTAGATGAGTTAAGAAATAAATTTAAAGATCAGATTCCTGATATTGAACTTAGAAGAGGAGCTGGTGCATATATATGTGGGGAAGAATCTGCAATGATTGAATCAATAGAAGGGAAAAAGGGTATGCCAAGATTGAGGCCTCCTTTTGTTGCTCAAGTTGGATTATTTGGTAGGCCTACATTAGAACATAATATGGAGACGCTGTACTGGGTGAGAGATATTGCAGAAAAAGGTGCTGCATGGTTTACATCATTTGGTCGTAATGGGAGAAAAGGTCTTAGGTCATTCTCAGTGAGTGGGAGGATAAAAAATCCTGGTGTACACCTAGCACCAGCAGGGATTACCGTTAAAGAACTTATCGATGAGTATGCAGGTGGGATGCTAGATGGTCATGACTTTTATGCGTATTTTCCAGGTGGTGCATCTGGTGGTATTCTTCCAGCCAGCATGGATAATATACCCCTTGATTTTGATACTCTTAATGAATATGACTGCTTTATTGGTTCTGCTGCAATTATAATACTTTCAAGTCATGATAAAGTTGTACAAGCGGCATCTACTACAATGAGTTTTTTTGAACATGAGTCGTGTGGAAAATGCACTCCATGCAGAGTTGGTACTTCAAAGGCGACAAAATTAATGAAAGAATCTAAATGGAATATTCCATTACTAAATGATTTAGCAACTGTGATGTCTGACTCATCAATTTGTGGTTTAGGGCAGGCTGCCTCAAATCCTCTAAAATCTGTGATAAAATATTTCCCAGAGGAGCTAAAAAAATGAGTACCCATCCTGAAAATATAAGTCAAGATCGATTAGTTTCACTGAAGATTAATGGTCAGATATATTTTGCTAGCCCAGATGAAACTATTTTAGAAATATCGAAACGTAATGGTATAGAGATTCCTCATCTTTGCTTCAAGGAAGGTATGCGACCAGATGGAAACTGTCGTGTTTGTATGGTAGAGATTGAAGGAGAACGGGTGCTTCAGCCTTCATGTGTTAGGACGGTAACCGAAGGCATGATTGTTAATACCTCAACACAAAGAACGCTTCATTCACAAAAATTAGTTCTAGAATTACTTACTTCTGATGTATCGGAAAATATTTATAACAAGGATAGTGAATTAACAAGCTGGGCAAATAAACTTCAAATACAAACTCACAGATTCCCATCTAACATACAAGATAAACATGATACAAGTCACCCTGCCATTTCAGTAAACTTAGATGCATGCATTCAATGCACAAGATGTGTCCGTGCTTGCAGAGAAGAGCAGGTAAATGATGTGATTGGTTATGCACATAGAGGTAATAAGTCAGAAATCGTATTTGATATAAATGATTCTATGGGAGAAAGTACGTGTGTCGGTTGTGGGGAATGTGTTCAAGCATGTCCAACTGGTGCTCTGATGCCATCAAAAGAAGTTGGTTTGAGTATACCTGATAAAAAAGTCGAAAGTGTTTGCCCATATTGCGGTGTGGGTTGCCTGCTAACATATAATGTTAAAGATAATAAAATTTTATATACAGATGGAAGAGACGGTCCTGCAAACTTGAGTAGACTTTGTGTAAAAGGAAGATATGGCTTTAACTACATCAATAATGAAGGAAGATTGACAAAACCACTTATAAGAAAAAAAGGGGTTTCAAAAAATATCAATGTCAGTAATTTTAATTTTGAAAACATTTCTGAAATTTTTGAAGAAACAACATGGGAGATTGCATTAGAGAAAGCGGCACTTGGATTCAATGATATTAAAACAAAAATGGGCCCTAATGCTTTAGCAGGATTTGGTTGCGCGAAAGGTTCAAATGAAGAAGCTTATTTATTTCAAAAACTTATAAGAACTGGTTTTAATACAAATAATGTTGATCATTGCACTCGACTTTGTCATGCATCATCTGTTGTTGCTTTGCTAGAAATGATTGGATCTGGAGCAGTATCTAATCAGGTTGCTGATGTCACAGAAGCTGAAGTTATAATAGTGATAGGCTCAAACCCTACAGTAAACCATCCAGTTGCAGCTACTTTTATGAAGAATGCTACGAAAGAAGGTAAAACTCTAATTGTTTTAGACCCTAAAGAAGTTGAGATAGCTAGACATGCAAATCATTTTCTACAATTTAAGCCTGACACCGATGTAGCATTGTTAAACGCAATAATGAAGTCAATTATCGATCAAGATTTAGTGGATGAAGATTTTATTAAAAACAGAACTAAAGATTTTGAAAAACTAAAATCTCACTTGAAAGATTTTAGTCCGGAAAAAATGTCATTAATCTGTGGCGTAGCTACGGAAAAAATAAATGAAATAGCTAAAATATATGCAACAGCAAAAGCGTCAATTATTTTTTGGGGTATGGGAGTCTCTCAACATGTGCATGGAACAGATAATGCTAGAGCACTCATATCTTTATCTTTAATGACTGGTCATATTGGTCGACCTGGAACAGGTCTGCATCCTTTAAGAGGGCAAAATAATGTCCAGGGGGCATCAGACGCTGGTTTGATACCAATGGTATTCCCAGATTATCAAAGAGTTGATGACCCTGAAATTAATAAATTTTTTGAAAATTTCTGGGATACAAAGCTAGATAAAAACCCTGGGCTTACAGTAGTAGAAATTATGGATAAAGTGATAGAAAAAGAACTCACAGGTCTATATGTCATGGGCGAAAATCCAGCGATGTCGGATCCTGATTTAAATCATGCAAGAAAGGCTTTATCGACCTTAAGCCATATGGTTGTTCAAGATATATTTCTAACGGAAACTGCGTTATTTGCTGATATAATTTTGCCAGCATCTGCATTCCCAGAAAAAACAGGTTCATTTACAAATACTGATAGAAGAGTTCAGCTAGGAAGACAAGCAGTAAATCCTCCAGGGGAAGCAAAACAAGACTTATGGATTATACAAAGCATTGCTCATGGTATGGGCTTAAAGTGGGACTATGCAGGCCCCAAAGATGTATTTAATGAAATGAGACAATGCATGCCAAGTATTTCGGGAATTAGCTGGGAGAGACTTGAAAAAGAACACTCCGTCACATATCCATGTTCTACAGAAAATGACCCTGGCCAACCAATTATATTCACAGAAGATTTCCCTACAAATGATGGGTTAGCACAGTTTATACCTTCTCCATTTCTTAATGCAGCAGAACTTCCAGATAATGAATATAAGTATATTTTGATTACTGGTCGACAACTTGAGCATTGGCATACTGGCTCAATGACTAGGAGGGCAAGCATGTTAAATGAAATAGAACCAGATCCAATCTCAAATATGTGTCTACAAGATATGAATAAAATTGGTGTTAAAGAAGGAGATTTAATTACTGTTGAATCAAGAAGGGGACAAATCGATGTGTATGTAAGAAGAGACGATGGTTTGCAACAAGGACAAATATTCATTCCATTCTGTTATGTAGAATCAGCAGCGAATCTCCTTACCAATGCTGCTTTAGATCCTGATGCTAAGATACCAGAATTTAAATTTTGCGCTGTAAAAATTCAAAAATATAATTTGAATTGATCAATCCATGTCTTTAAAAAAATCACTTGAAGACTACGTAGTAACTATACAGTCATGCCTACAAAAGCAAGATTTTTCTAATGCCCTAAATGCTATAAATGATGCTCTAATTGATTATCCGAGTAACCCAAAATTATATATAAACGGTGGAAATATTTATAAAATAAATGGTGATTTAAATAATGCAGAAATTTATTTTAAAAGAGCTTTAGAAATCCATAAATCAAAAGAAGTATTAAACAATTTGTCTGTAATTGAATTAGAAAAATTTAATTACCAAAAATCCATAGATTATGCAATGAGTGCAATTGATATTGATCCTGGTTATACAGATGCATACTATAATTTAGCGTTATCTATGGAGAGAATTGGTGATTATAGCCAGGCGATAAAATATGCTAACAAAGCATATAATCTTAGTAAACGTACTGAATATTTAATTCTGTTATATAGGGTCCTTCAAAATGTATGTGACTGGGAGAAAATTGATGAAATCTCAGATGCTCTTGATGAAGATATTGGTAATGGTACTGAACATCCATTTCTAAACATATCAAGAATTGATGATGAATCCATAAATTTTACTGTAGCAAAGTCTTGGGCAGAAAATAATATATATAACTCTTTAGTTATTAAGAATGCCAATCAGAATAAAGAAAAAGGTAAGATCAAGCTTGCCTATATATGCGGTGAACTTAGAAACCACCCAACTTATCATCTAATTAAAGATTTATTTAAAAATCATAATAAAGATGATTTTGAAATTTATATTTTTTCATATAATCATGATGATGATATTAAGAACGAAGTACAAAAAGATGTACATAAATTTATAAGTCTAGATAATATCTCTGACAATAATGCAATTGATTTAATTTCAGGTTTTAATATTGATATATTGATAGACCTATCTATTATTATTACAAATAATCGTCAGAAAATTATCAGCTCTAGGCCTGCAAAGAAAGTTATTTCATATCTAGGTTATCCGGGTACATCGGGGCATAGTTTCTATGATTATATAATTACTGACGAAATAGTAACTCCATATGATCAGCAGAAGTATTATACAGAAAAGTTTCTCTATCTACCAAGAACATACCAAGTCAATAGTTCTAAGAAGTTTATTAAAAAAGATAATGTTCTAAAAAATGATCATAACCTACCTAGTCACTCAATCGTACTATCTTGTTTTAATCAATCATTTAAAATTGATGAGCCAATTTTTAAATCCTGGGTCAATATATTAAAAACTATACCATCTACTTATTTATGGATATTAGAAGATAATGAGTTAGCAAAATTTAATTTAACTAAATATGCTAATTCAAAAGGGATAGAGTCAGGACGGGTAATTTTTGCTCCGCGTATAGACAGAAATAATCATCTAAAGAGACTAGCTTTTGTAGATATTGCTCTTGATACTAGAATATATAATGGCCATACAACAACTACTGATGCTCTGCAGACCGGGGTACCTGTGGTAACCATTAGGGGTAACCACTTTGCATCACGTGTTAGTGCTGGATTACTATCCTCCGTTGGACTAGAAGAACTTGTGGTACATAATATACAGGAATATGAAGAGAAAATAATCAAGCTCTGTAAGGACAGAAGTTATTTTAAAAGGATAAAAGAAAAATTATCCAATAATGAAAATATGAAAAATTTTTATGACATAAAGAAATTTGCAAATGAACTAGAGTCAAGCCTAAAAAACATCCTCAAGAGTTAATAGTTTTCCATGCAACTTCAACTGCATCATGATTCGCATCGGTATCATGTACTCTTAAAAATTCAACACCACTACATGTGGCTAATGTAGAAATTGTTAACGCTGCAATTTTCATTTCGCTATCTTTAATTCCCTTAAATATTTTAGAAGAAAACCTTTTATTACTTACACCAATACATACTCTATCGAAAACAGAAACTAAATATTTCATATTACTTAATAACTTAATATTATCATTTCCAGATTTTCCAAAACATATCCCTGGGTCAATAATAATATTATTCTGACTTATTCCAGATTTTACTGCCTGGTTAATTTGTTCTCTAAAATAATCTTCGACATTTTCTAAGATATCATCACATTTAATATTGTCACTTGTTAAATGTTCATCTGGCATATGGGTTAAGATAATATCTGCATTATACTTAGCAACTACATCAAACATATTTTTATCATTATTACCGCTAGACACATCATTGATAATATTAGCACCCTCTTTTAGTGCGGATTCAGCTACTTTGCTTGACCTGGTATCAATGCTGATTGTTATATCATCACTAATTTTTTTTATCTCACTAATAATTGGTAAGATACGACTTATTTGCTTATCTATGGGTACTTCAATGAAGCCGGGTTTACTAGACTCAGCACCAATATCTATAATATGGCAATTATCTGATATCATCTTTTTTATATATTTTGAAGCTTCAGATATTTTGAGATATTTTCCCCCATCTGAAAAACTATCATCAGTTATATTCAATATTCCTATTATTTTAGTTTTATTTTTCATCTGAATAATCCAAAGAATAAGTTATGATTTCATCTTTAACATCTATACCCATAAGATCATATCCCATCTCAACATCATATGAATTATTCACCAAAGATTTAACCTTATCCAGCGTATCTGCCTCGCTTATTCCTCCCAATAATAATATATGAGTTAGAACTGTGAATTTTGGGCTAGCCTCCTTTATGATCCTTGCCATTTCTTCTGGGGTAGTATGATAATCCATTAAACCTTTAACTTTGGGGCTCCTATTTTTTATACTATCAGGTGCATCAGCAATTTCATGAATGAGTAAGTCAACATTTTTAGAATATGTAACTAAGTTAGATGAATAGTTTGTATCACCAGAAATAACCACACTCCTATTTTTATATATAATCTTATATCCAAAAGCATGTTTAACTCCACCACCATGAAATACATTAAATGCTAAAACCTTTATGCCATTTTTTTGATAGATAACGCCCTCTTGTATCTCAGTAGTTTTGGTTTTTAACCCTCTTTCTGTATGGCTTTCAGGAGGTTTGATACGAATCTTAATATCTTCGATAAATGCTGATTTAATATTTTTTATAAACTCTTTTGTTCCTTCTGGACCATATACTTCCAAGTCTTTATTTCTTTGATAAATCCATCCTGTCATTATCAGATCTGGCAGACCTAAAGTGTGATCAGAATGCAGATGTGTTAGGAATACTTTATTTATGTCACCAATATTTACCTGAGCCTGAGATAATCTAATTGTTGCTCCACGTCCAACATCAAAAAGCAGCTTCTCTTCTCCTACTTCGATCAAAATAGACTGACTAAATCTATTTATATCTGGCCTTGGTGTCCCAGAACCAAGTATGGTTACTCTCATTACCTCTGCAAATGCAGGATATGTTAATAACAGTAATACTGGAATTAAAAAAAATCTCATCGTTTAACCTGTGGTTTTGTAATATAATCTAACAGATTATGGCTATCAATAAAACAAAAAGGCCCGAGATTACAAAGTCTGATAGGCCAAAAACTCAAATAATAGATGTTAGAGATGAGTATAACGAAATTAAAAGTTTTCCAATTACTGGGGAACTACCTCTAACAATCTATATTAATAAAAAAGAGATTGTCACCTTAATGACATTAGGTCATTATCCAGAATCCCTTGTGATTGGTTATCTTAGAAACCAAGGATTTATTTCGTCATTATATGATTTAGATTCTGTGCAAGTTGATTGGGATACAAATTCTGCCGCAGTCAAAACAGTTTCTGATATTAATGACTTAGACAATAAATTAACACATAAAGTGGTGACTTCTGGATGCGGACAAGGGACTACATTTGGTGGGATATGGGATGATTTAAAGAATAAAAATTTAAAGTCAAAGAAACTTAAGCAGTCTTCAATATACAAAGTATTGAAATTATTACATGAAAAAAATGAAATTTATCGACTTTCTGGTGCAGTTCATGGCTGTGCTATATGTGATGAAAATCATATAATTGATTTCGTTGAAGATGTCGGGAGACATAATGCGGTTGATGCGATTGCAGGAAATATGTGGCTAAACGATATAAGTAGTAATAATAAAATATTTTATACAACTGGAAGACTAACTTCGGAAATGGTTATAAAAGTTGCACAGATGAATATATCCTATTTAATCTCAAGATCTGGTATCACGGAAATGGGATTAAATATTGCCAAAGAAACAGGGGTTACACTGCTAGGAAGAGCAAAAGGAAGGCATTTTCTTGCATATCATGGCTCAGAGAATATTGATTTTGATGCAAAACCTGAACCTAGATCTGGAAATTCATCTGATGTATGGAAAAGGCGATAAGTTTAATTTAACTTATTAGTTACTTTCCCAATGCCGTCCAAGCTAACTTCGATTATATCATCATGCTCCATTGGACCAAGTCCCGCATTAGTACCGCAAGCTATTATATCTCCTGCATATAAGCTCATATCTTTTGATAAGAAGCTTACAATTTGGTAAACATCAAAGAACATGTCTGATGTATTATAATCCTGAACAACTTTCTCATTAAGCTTTGATTTAATCTGGATATTCATAGGATCAATTTTAGTTTCAATGCCTGGTCCAAAAATACCAAACGTATCAAAACTTTTAGACCTAGTCCACTGATCAAAACTTGGGTCTTTTTTTACTATATCCATACCCGTAACATCATTTATACATGTATATCCAAATATATAATCACTGGCTACATTAGCTTCTATGTCCTTGCAATGTTTCCCTATAACAATCCCAAGCTCGCCTTCATAAAAGATTGCTTCGTTATAAGATTTAGGCCTGACTATATCTTTACCGGGCTGCAATATACATGATATGGCTTTATTTAAATACAGCGGGTTGTTCGGTTTAGAAAGACCTTTCTCATCAGCTAAAGTTTTATAATTATTCCAAAGCGCAATAATTTTTGATGGAGTACAGGTATTCAATAAATCCACATCTGATAAATTAATGCGTTTAGAAGTTTTAGAAGGATTATTGAACATATCACCATCATAAACTTCAATTTCCTGATTATCTAATATACCAATTTGTATTTCTTCTTTATGTTTAAATCTAATCCAGTGTGCCATTGTATTAATTATTCCTAAATTTAGTTAAAATATAATTACAATATAATATGTAATTTAGGCTATATTTTAAACTAGATACAATGATAAAACAAAATAAAAAAGTTTTAATAATAAGGTGTGGCCTTTTAGGGGACACAATAGATGCAACATCTGTTATTCAGCCTCTGGTTGAACTATATGGTCCACAAGTAGAAATACATTGGGTCTCAAAACCTGGGATATGCGAATTATTCAAATATGATAATAGAGTTAGGAAAGTATATGTATTAAAACATACCAAGCTCCCTTTTATATTGAATATCCCAAAATTTAATATAATATTGAATTCACTATTTAACCCATATGAATTAATTATCAATCTTGAAATTGGAAACAAATTTAATGATATTGCAAAGTTTTCTAGAGCAAAAAACAAACTAGGTATGCCATTTGACTATATTAAAGATGATGTATTTAAAGAACATAGAGTGGAACATCAGTTAAGGATATTGAATAAATATTTTAAAGAGTATAATAAGGAAAATGCTAAACCATCGATAATTGGTATTGATAAAAAAGATGTGATTGAAAAATTTCCAATTGGAAATGACTATATTGTAATGTGTCCTACTAATAGTCATGTAGGAAATATTAATCATAGAGGTTATAGATCATGGCCGAGCCATCACTGGAAAAAATTAATTGATAAAGTATTAGCAAAGACTCAACTAAATATAATCTTAGTTGGCAATAAAGATGAAAAGAAATACTTTAATACTTTCTATCCTTTAAAAGATAGGGTCTATGATTTATCAGGTCAAACGAGTATACCCGAACTGATAACTATAATGAGAGATTCAAAATGCGTAATTGCAACTGATAGTGGAAGTGCTCATGTTGCTGGAGCTGTATCAAAAAATATTATTTCAATACATGGTCCGACTAATTCTTATCAGTCCGCACCTTATAGCACCAAGGATAATAATGTTAAGGTGGCAACTTTAAATCTTAACTGCAGCCCATGTTATGACACAGAAGTGATTAAAAATTGCAAAAAAAATATATGCATGCAGGACCTTGATTCAGAAATAGTGATGAAATTAATAACTGAACTTAGTCTTTAGAGATTGTTTTTTTTAAATACCTCTCGAAAAAAGCAAATTCTTTTTCATCAGGTTTTCTTTTAAATCCAGATTCTTCAATAATATCTATTAAATCAATTATTTTATTTTTAATTCTATCCGACATAGAAGAATATTTAGAAAATTCCCTAATCAGGAGAATTATAATAAAAATTAATATAGGAAACATTACCTGAGAAGTTGTTACATAATTAATGTATATTAAATCTAAAAAATTATTCATGCTTATTACCCGCGTACTTTTCTTGTATCTTAATATCCATATTTTTTTCTACAAATTTATTTTTTTCTCGAGCTGATGATAAAGAAATATTATTATCCTCATAATCTTTCCAAATCAGTGATCTTTTCATGAGCGAATCCAGAGTTAATTCATAGACTAATAGCTGAAAACTAGACATTTCTACTTTAAATGCATCAAGAATATTCTTTTGACTATCATACCTACATCTAAGATATGAAGATGACTCTGAAATTTTTAATCCATCTTTAGATAACCTTTCTCTCTCAGCCAGACCTTTGTCTGAGAACTCGCATTGTATAGATAAACCATATGATTTTGATCTTGCTTCTGCAAAATTATATTCAGGAAATTGAAAAATGACTGTGTCACTAATAAGTTCGCCATTATATGCAATATCTACATCCATATTACTGCTCAATATAACTTTAAACTCATTATTTCCAACAGGAATCTCTTTTAGAAAAAGATATTCACTATAAATTCTTGTTGTATATTTACCATTTATGAATAATTTTCCATATCCTGTCCAACTATTATTATTTCGTAGATCTTGGTCCGGCGTTAATGTAAAATTTTTTACCTTTGACTGTAGTTGAAAAAATGGCCCAATTTTATTTAGAGATATTTTAATCTGAGGGATATTACTTTGATGTACTTCAAGAGTAGGATTATAATATTTTTTCCAGAATTCTATTCTGCTATCTTGATCATCATGCGCTATTGAGCTAATAGGTATTAATAATAAAATTAAAAAATATTTTAAGCTATAAAAAATTTTATTCATTTTTTTATTATAGTATCAAAATGAATATTAATGTTACCCTTTTCTAAATCTTTGTAATAAAGCTTAATGGTTTTCTCAATAACGGTAAATGCTAAGTCACCCCAGGGTATTTCTTCCTTAGTAAATAATTTTACTTCTGAGCTTTCAATGCCTGCCTCATATATGCCGCCATTTAAATTTCCATAATACATCATATAAACTTGACTTATATGAGGTAGGTTACACATTAAAAATAATTTTATATTATTAGATTTAGCACCAGCTTCTTCCATAGTTTCTCTTAGCGCACCCTCTTCTACCGTTTCATTATTTTCCATGAAACCCGCCGGTAAAGTCCAAAAACCTGACCTGGGCTCATTAGCTCTTCTGCAGAGTAAGATTTTATCTTTCCAAGTCAATAGGCACCCAGCAACAATTTTTGGGTTTTCATAGAATATTGTTCCACAGCTAACACAGACCGCTCTCTTTCTTGTATCACCCTCAGGAATTACAAG
>Ga0233433_10002141_pt1 | contig 17739 bp, 9 predicted proteins | sample SI_122_August201_5_FD_179868 | JGI IMG/M metagenome (GOLD analysis project Ga0233433, IMG submission 179868) | Seawater microbial communities from Saanich Inlet, British Columbia, Canada - SI_122_August2016_100_MG | ecosystem: Environmental > Aquatic > Marine > Inlet | place: Canada: British...
AGCTGGCAAGTTTATAGAACAGGCTCGCGAGCAACAGGTAGGTTCTCAGTTTGAACAGCAGCAGTATGGTGTAACCAGCGATGGCACCACGGCCCAAGAACCCAGGGCTCACATTAATGCGCAGATCAGGTCACTGACAGACCCAAAGACTTCTCGAAACAGCGTGTGGATAGCAGGTAACAAGCCAGAGTATGACGCATCTCCTGATAGCGTTAAGCAGGTAGAAATTGGAGGTAAGAGGTTTTATACAAAGTTTATTCCTGGCCGTGGCACCATCATTTCAAAAGACTACGATGTAGCGGAAGCAGTTGCTAACGATGCAGCAAGCGATGCGTCTTTGCAGGTTGCGCTTGGATATAGCAATACGAAGCCAGTAGACGCAGATGTTGTTGTTGAAGCACGAGAGGCACCTACCGAAGTAGGCGGCAAAGGTAGCGTCGTTTGGGCTGAAGCTACAAACGAAGCAGGATTAGCCGCCGCGTGGGCTGCCGCTGAAAAGCAGGTTCCTGAAGGGGGGTCAGTAGGACGGCAGTCCGTGGAAGCCGCGCTTGAAGAACGCGCCAAACTAGTTCAAGACGAATCTGGACCACAGGTTCGAAACATAGATGTGCCAGATGATGTACGTGCTGCATTTCAAGAGGATGATGGCCCTGACGCTTTTGACGCTTTTGACGCAACTGATCCTGATGACCCGACTCGAAGCGAGCTTGTAGATAAGTTTGCCCCCGGCGTGGAAGTTCAGGAAGCAGCGGAAGTTAACAATGTTGGTAAGCAAGAAAAGTATAAGCCTCGCGACCCCGCAATTGACTATGATTCAACTGCTGCAGCGCGGCAAGAGTTCTCTGAAGCCTTCTCTGACTTAGATATGGAGGAGCTGGGCAAGAATGAGTTTGATCCTATAAGTTTCGAGTCAGATAGTCCGTTCGCAACGATGCCAGATTCATTTATGCGACAGGCAGCGCAGGCCCAGAACGAAACTGGGGGTAGCACCATTTTCCCGCAGCTTAATAACGACGGCACTTGGTCACTTATGCAAACCGTCAGCCCTGAAGCTGATGTTTTTAGCTTTGATTCTCGAACTGACACTCTGGTTGACCCCGAGACAGAGGCTCAATTAGACGCTGCCGAAAGGCGAGCGGCCATTGATGCCCGAGAAGAGGGTGAGACTACTGTCCAAGAATTGTTGAACCAAGTAAAAGGTATTGGTCCGAAAATAATAGCGCGCGTTCGGAAGAACATGACAGTCACGCAGATGCTAGAAGCCGCAGCTTCCGATAATGCTGTTGAGCTTTTTAGCGCAATACCAGGAGTGGGTAAGAAAACTGCAGAGCGAATTGCAGCGGGTCTACAGAACTGGACCAAGGTAGAGACGCCTGATCAGTCTATACCAACACTAAAACGCATTATATCTGGTGGGCAATCAGGAGGTGATTTAGGAGGATTGCTTGCAGGTAAAGCACTTGGTTTAGAAACAGGAGGCATTGCGCCTAAAGGGTATAGGTCAGAGGCTAAGGCTGATCTTAGAGATTTTGGCTTAACAGAACATACTTCTACTAGCTATGTTCCAAGGACTAAAGCCAATGTAGATAATTCAGATGGTACGGTAGCCTTTATTGCTAGTAACACTAGGTCCGTAGGCACAGCTAAAACAGTTGGATATGCTCAGTCAGGCAACTGGGCTTTTCCTGCTGGTGGAATAACTAGCTTAGATACTGGTAATAAGCCTGTCTTAGCACTAGACCCTAATGACTCTGTAGAATCTAATGCTGACTTATTAAGAGACTTTATTAATCGTAATAAGATAGAAACTCTTAACGTTGCAGGACATAGAGAGAGTTCTTTTGCTGGGTTAGAAGGTATTGTTTCTTCAACAATTAAGCGAAGCAGTAAGCCCCCTAAAGCTACTACTAAGAAAACTGAGACTACCCCTAAGAAGAAAGAAGTTACTCCTGAACTGGTAGAGGGCTACAGACGACGTCTGCTTCAGATTGGCCAACTCAAGGATCAACTGGCCCGTATCAAAGACGGAAAGAAAGTGCGAGATTACAACTCATTTCATGGTCATAAAACCCAGGCACAGGTTGAAGAGGAGCTGGCTACAGCTGAAGGATGGAAAAACGTATTTATATCTAACCACCCAGAGCTACCGGCCCTAGCTGAGAAAGCTGCAGCGGGTCTACAGAACCGGACCAAGGTAGAGACGCCTGAAGTTCAAAGCGAGCAAAAACCAATTAACTCGATAAGAGCATTTGTTGATGGCGTGATAAAGAAAGCTAAACAAAGCCGTTATGCGCGCCAAAAACAGAAAAAAGGTAAATGGGTAAACAAAACTAAAGATGAGTTGGTGACCATAAATGGTCAGCCCGTAAATCTAGTTGACCTTGTCAAAGATGGGCAACGCCTATTTTCAAATCAAGAACGTGTTAATTTTACAGAAGGTGGCAACCTAACAGCGCAGCGTAATGGCGTTCTACAAATGCTGTCAGTCCTCATAGCTGAAGGTTACGATATTAGAATCGGCGGGTATGACATCCGTTCATCACAATTAAAACAATTGAATGATCTTGTTAATAGCCTTAGTAATGAAGAAGCCGCGATAGCCCAAGCAGTTTTAGAGTGGGGTGTAGACCCAGATGACCCTCAGTTAATGGGGCGGCTTGCAGAAATGCAGCAGGTACTCGCAGAAACTAATGAGCCAAAAGCTAGAGTAAACTCCCCGTTAGACCGTCTCAAGCTGCAACGAAAAGAGTGGGCACAGAAGTTTCAAGCCTATATGAATTATTTGAATGGCCTCCCCAAGGACAAAGAGGGGAATCCTATTCTGGAGCCTGATCCCCCCTTCACGAAGCCAAAGAAGCCCCCGTTACTAGCGTTGATGGATGTCGCTGCAGGTTTCGAAGGTGGAAAAACTGTAACGCTTGGTAAGTTGTTGAACGTCACGCCTATTGACCCTCTGGCAAGAGACGCACAGTACCAGTTAGTTAATGAAGACGGGTTTGTTGTTGTTGAAGGTAATAAGCAAGTAGCGCAGGAAGGGCTAGAAGAATCTGGCCAGCCTTACATTATTAACAAATTGACGTGGAACAACGTCACAAAAGAAATGGATGTCACTCGTTTATCTGACGAAGAGTTTGCAGCAGAGCGCAATGTCGGGTTCAACGAGCGTACTGAAGACATGGCTCCTGATACACCAGTAGCTGATCAGTCAGAAGATACGCTGGGGTCTAGGCAGTACTCCGAAGATACCACTGACGGCTCTCCTGATTACACGTTTAATCCTGAACACGAAAACGTTGGGGATCTAAAAGGGATTGGCCTAAAAGCCGGTACTCTCGCAGCAAAGGTTGCGAATATTGCCCGCCGCACATTAGGGCTTAAAAATCCTATTTCAGTCATATCGGTGAATGAGCTGTTAGACAGCGCCAGTGTCAAAAAGTTAGCAGATCTAGAGAAGCAGCTCGCTGCATTAAGTAACGTCCCAGATAGTGATTCGCGTAAAGCCAATATTCGGGCAGACATTACTACGCTACGGGAAAAAACCGAGGCTGCAGCAGAGAATGCAGCAGCCTACTTTGGTGATCCAAAAGTAGCGCAGTATGTAATAGATGTAGCGCGCGAGTTGATAGCAGATGCGAAGGGCGGCGGTCGGTATATCGGTTTTGGTAATGCACATATTGTACTAATTGACGCTGACGTAGGGAGAAACGCGCTAGATACAGCATTGATAGTGTCTCACGAATTGGGCCATGCTTTATATAAAGAACAGCTTTCTTCCACGTTGCAGAACCGTGTTTTGTATAACCGTCTATTTAGGGATTTCCAAAAAGCTCGTGATGCGAAGGGCGCACCGGCTGCTTATAACGGTGAACGTGGTTTTGAGGAGTGGTACGCAGATCAGGTAGCTACTTGGGCGGTAAGTGAGTACAAGAGAGATCGGGAAAAAGGTTTGGTTGGGGCGCATTTTCAGAAAGTCGTGAGAGCGCTGAAACGTTTTTACAAAGCGCTTTCTGTAGAGATGCAAAAACGGTTTGGTAAAGATGCGTATTCCCCCAATTTTGATGGGTATATGGCAGAGGTGCTTAAACGCCGTACAACTAGTAACACTAACTCGGGAGCCTCTGCTGCGACTATGCAGCAGAAAATAATAGTGCGGAAGATGGCTGAAGTAATGGAGAAAGAGCGCCCTGGTTTTGTTGGCGCAATCGAAAAGCAGGCTATAAAGATCATTCGCAGCGAGAACTTCACCCCTATTTATAACTTCCTTGTAACTGCTGACACCCGTCTGCGTAAGGTTGCGGGTCACAAAATGGCTGACATGTTCTATGGTCGTGCTCAAGAATCTACTGGTAGAGGTAGAACGAAGCTTGGCTTCCTTAAAACAGCTCCACTTGAGGCCCATACTTGGTTTAGTAAGTTAGAGCGCGCACTTAGTGGGAAACTTGATTCACCAGAAGTGAAAGCAGCCATTACCGAGGCATTCACTAGCACACCTACCAGAGATCTTGATGGTGATGCATTAGTCATACGGCAGTGGTTCGACAAGATCTATGATGAATATATAGAACCCTCTAACACAGACATAGGGCGACAGCGTGACTACGCACCTGTCGTATTAAAACTGTCTGAGGTTGAAAGCAATCCAGAAGGTTTTGTAGCACTTTTGCTTCAAGAAGACCCTGAAGCTGACCCTGAAAAGATAAAAAAGGCAGTGAGCAATCTGGTTAACTACCAACATACTGTAATGCAAGGCAAGCCAATTACTATCAAGAAGACAGACCCAGCGAAAAGCGTTGAGAAAGTCATCGAACTTACGAGGAATATGGACCGTGCGAAATTGGCTGAGTTCCTTGAAGACCCAGATGTTGCGTTGTTGCGTTACCTGAACCACGTAGTTAAGCGCGTTGAGTGGAACCGTCATACTAAAGACGATAGGGGCTATAGTCTTTATGAAGAAGAGCTTAAAAAACTAACTCCCGCACAGAGAGATGAAGCCAAAAAGATCGTACATAAGTATCTAGGTTATACCGATGGACCGCTACCTCCGTATTGGCAGGCAGCAAATAGTATAGGTACTGTTGTACAGATTGTTGCAATTTTACCTCTTGCAGTTTTAGGATCGCTACCAGAACTTGCAGGGCCGGTAATTGTTAGTAAAGAATTTAGTGCGCTTCAGGTTGGCCTCAAGGAAATTTTAAATACTGTTCGAAATCGCGCAGAAGCTCGCTCGCTCGCAGAAGATATTGGTGTAGTGACTAGCCAATCAGTTGCTAATGCCATGATGTCTCAGTCTGAGCTTGAGTGGATGGGCGACAATGCTCGTAAGTTTACCAATGGTTTTTTCAGGGTTATAGGGCTAGATACGTTTACTAAATTCACCCGTGAGTTCTCTGCAAACATGGGCGTCAAGTTCCTGCTTAACCATAGCAACCCACAAACCACTAAAGCCTACTCTGCAAGATGGTTGAAGGAGCTTGGTGTAACTGCTGAAGAAGTGCAGACTTGGAACAGAACTAAACAAGACTTTGATACTCCCGAAGGCAGGAAAGTTCGCTTAGCTCTACAGCGGTTTGTTGAGTCATCAACGCTTCGTCCGAACGCAGCAGAGCGGCCTTTGTGGGCTTCTGACCCTCGTTGGGCGTTGGCGTGGCAGCTTAAAGGATTCTTCTTTAGCTATGGCAAAGTGATGCTTGCGGGGGCGAAGCGTGAGGCTGCAGCTAGGTTAGAAGGTGCATCAGGAAAAGATGTAAATACTTACGCAGCTATGACTGGTGCAGCGGGGGTGTTTGCGCTCATGGGCGTAGCCACTATGCCATTAGCTATGCTTGGCATGGAGCTACGTGAATATGCGAAGTTTGGTTTAGCGTGGGCTATTCCCGGTATCGACCATGAAGCTAAAAACTACTTCCGCACAGATGACCTGAGTTGGCCTCAGTATTTTAGCGCTTCTTTTGATCGCTCCTACGCAGCAGGCTGGGTAACAATTGGTTCACAAGCTATGAAGTCTATGGAGTGGGGGCGAGGCGTAGATGGTGCTGCAGCGGTTATTGCTGGCCCAACAGCAGAGACTATCCATCGTGTTTTTACAGAGGGGCCAGCGAGTACTTTTGAGAACCGTATTATGCCTACAGGGCTTTTGTAATGAGTGATACTGAAATTGGTCGAAGGTTTGATCGTCTTGAGGTAAAGATTGATCGCCTCACAGAAGTGCTCACATCTATCGCTGTTGTGGAAGCCCAGATCCATAGTCATAGCGTTCGCCTACAGCGTGACGAACTTCGCCTTGACGAGAACGAAAAAAAGATCGAGGAAGTGGCAGAAACACTAGCAACGAACTCCTACGCCCTAAAGGTGGGGCAGGGGGTTATTGCCTCGCTCTGGGCAGCTATTGTAGGCGCGGCTATGTATTACTTTAATGGTGACTCTTAATGTTTAAGTATTTCGATATAGGGGAATTTGTTTGCCAGGAGACGGGTGACAACGAGATTTCGGAAGATTTTGTCCATGAGCTAGATAAGCTCCGAGGAGCCTGTGGTTTTCCGTTTCGAATTACATCTGGTTATAGGTCGAAAGAGCACAGCATTGAAGCACGTAAACAAACTCCAGGTACTCATACACAAGGTATTGCCGCAGACATAGCCGTGCAAGGCGGTGCGCAGCGGATGATTCTGGTTCAAAAAGCTTTAGAGCTGGGGATTACGGGGGTTGGGGTAGCGAAAACCTATATCCATGTTGACACAAGGAAAACAACACCAGTGCTTTGGTGCTATTAAAGACTGGATAAATAATAGCGGGACTAATATAATTGAAAGACCTATAGGTACAAGAAATGGCATATTCAGAAACTCTGAACCTAGTCACGGGCGACACGCTGCCTGAGTTGACTTTTACTCTAAAAAACAGCAACTCAGCTGCTGCTGGTACGACGCTTGACCCAAATAACAGTGCCACATGGGCACCAATAAATGTGACGGGGGCGGCTGTAAAGCTTCGCCTGCGGGAACTAGGCAGCACCACAGTAAAAAGCACGTTGGACTGCACATTAACTACTCCAGCAGATGGTGAAGTTTCTACAAACTTTCCAACAGGGACGCTAGATACCGCTGGAACTTTCGAAGGTGAGATTGAAATCACGTTTAGTAATGGCGGTATTCAGACCGTCCACGACCTCATCAAGCTGAAAGTCAGGAGTGACTTCGACTAATGTCTAAGAAGGCGGATGTAACATACGTTACCGTAAAGGCGACGATCGCTTACCAATTTGCGCGGGGGGAAATCACCTGGGAAGAGGTACACGCGACAGCAATAGACTTGAACTATTATTCGCTGAATCAATACCTTGATGACCTCCTGCCACTGGGAGATACCACAGCATTAGATTTCAGTAAGCTAGATGCTGAAACTATAGCACTAAGTGATACACAGCAACTTAGCTTACAGAAGCAAATCAGTGAAGCGTTATCAGTGTCCGATAACGTCAGTATTGTGTTGTTCATCCAGAGATCGTTCTCAGATTCGTCTGCTATTTCCGACGTAGCAGTTCTAGCTGTAGAAAAAGAACTTTCGGAGACTCTGTCTGTTTCAGAGATCCTGTCAATGGCAGTTTCTTTGTCGAAGTCAGACTCAACGTCATTATCAGACACTCAAGCAATCACAGCTGAAAAGCCACTAAGTGACGGTATAGGTGTCACAGAATCATTTTCTCGCGTAGCCACATATAGCCGTAATTTCACTGACGCTTTTAGCCTCGATGACATTGAAACTCACACGAACACCGCAATCCTTAACAAGACAAACGTCTTCGGGTTTAACGATAGCCTCACTCACATTTTATCTAGAGATAACCGTGCAGTACTCAATACTTCAGCCCTAAACACCTTTACTTTTAACTCGTAATCGAGAGGAACAAAACAATGTTCGATTCATCTTTAAAACTCACTGGCCATCTCTCTGTTTCGATTAACGGAGAAGTTGTGCGGGAAATTCCAAACCTTGTAGTTACTACAGGGAAAAACTATGTCGCCTCGCGCATGAAAGACGCTACGGCAACCGCGATGTCACATATCGCGATTGGCACTGGCAGTAGTGCCGCAGCAGCGGGAAACACGGCCCTTGGCACCGAGGCAGCGCGTGTTGCACTAACGTCAACTACGGTTTCTACCAACACCGTTACCTACGTTGGAACCTTTCCCGCAGGTTCGGGAACTGGTGCAATCACGGAGAGCGGTATTTTTAACGCATCAAGCGCTGGCACTTTGTTGTGTCGGACTGTTTTTTCAGTCGTTTCAAAAGCCTCGACTGACCAAATGACTATCACCTGGGTTGTGACCGCGTCGTAAGGAGAAACTTCGATGGGTGTTAAGTTCGCGAATAATTTTGAGACAACCCTCAGTGGTTCGATCAACAACAGCCAAACAACGCTTACTATCACTAGCGCCACGGGATTCCCGTCCCTCGGAGTTGGTGACTACGCCTATTGCACTTTGCATAAAGAGTCGCCGCTTACACAAGAAATTGTAAAAGTGACTGCAATATCTGGCACAAGCTTAACCGTTGTCAGGGCGCAGGATGGTACTTCTGCTGCTGCTTTTGCCTCTGGCGATGCGTTTGAGCTTCGAATAACAGCGAGTGGACTTACCGAAATTGCTGTCGCGGCAACGCTGGCAGCAGTGCTCGCCGCTGGCAATACCACAGGCGGCACTGACCTAGTAGTTTCCACCGGCGACGATGTCCAGACGTTAAGCGCGGGTACTTCAAACCTCCGCATAGGACTTGGTGCAGGAGCAGCGATTGCCAGCGGTGGTAATTATAATGTGGTTGTCGGGGGTTCTGCGGGGGCTGCAATTACTACGGGTGACAATAACACAGCTTCTGGGTATCAGGCTTTACTCAGCAACACCACCGGCAGCTATAACACAACAGTAGGTGCATATTCATTAGACGCAAACACCACAGGTACTATGAATGCGTCCTTTGGTCATCAGGCTTTAACTGCCAACACAACAGGTGGCTTTAATACTGCGTTGGGTCAGGGCGCAATGTTCTCCAATACAACGGCATCAAATAATACCGCTGTGGGGAGGAGTGCGATGTACCTCAACACCACCGCCTCAAATAACAGTGCTTTTGGTGCTAGTGCTTTATATAGCAATACCACTGGTTCAGGTAATACTGCTGCTGGCTACTCTGCTCTATACTCAAACACCACTGGGTATGCCAACGTAGCTACTGGTTTTCAAGCTTTATACTCAAACACCACTGGCGTTGTAAACACAGCTACTGGCTATTATGCTTTATTCTTAAATACCACTGGCTCTAACAACACGGCTACTGGCTATGACGCGCTAAGATCTAACACAACAGGTCTTTATAACGTGGCTGTTGGTTATCATGCTTTACGCATTAACACCACAGGCATCCAAAACACAGCTTCTGGTACTTGGGCTTTACAGGCCAACACAACCGGTGGAGGTAACACAGCTTCTGGCTATCGAGCTTTACACGAAAACACAACCGGCGGTAACCACGTAGCTTCTGGACATTCGGCTTTATATTACAACACCACCGGCAATTACAACATAGCGGTCGGTGCTTACGCTTTATATTCAAACACCACCGTAAGCAACCTAACAGCAGTCGGATACCATGCGCTGTACTCAAACACCACGGGCACTGATAATATAGCCGTAGGTTACAAAGCTTTATACGCAAACACTACTGGGTATAGCAACCAAGCTTTTGGCCCAAATGCTTTACTCTCCAACACGACTGGATATAGTAATCTAGCGTTAGGCAGTGGAGCTTTATACAGCAACACCACCGGCCACAGTAATGTTGCAGTAGGAGAGTATGTTTTATATGCCAACACCACCGGCCTTACTAACACAGGAATGGGAGAGGAGACGTTAAGATACAACACCACTGGCTCTAATAACACAGCTCTTGGCCGACGAGCTTTATTCTCAAACACCACCGGCGGTAGCAACGCTTCGGTCGGAGGCTTATATAACAACACCACCGGTGGTAATAACACAGCTATGGGCGCTGTCTCTTTGAACGCTAACACCACCGGCGGGGGTAATACAGCCGTCGGCAATCAAGCTATGTTGGGAAACACCACAGGCTATGACGGGGTTTCAGTAGGTTACAACAGCCAGATGGCAGCAAGCGCTGGCGGCAATACATCTGTAGGTAAGTGGACTCTGTATAGCAACACGGCGGGCAATCTGACAGCAATTGGCCGTGATTCTCTATTCTCTAATACTACTGGCACAGGTAACGTAGCAGTCGGCGCGTATTCTCTGCGCGCAAACACCACTGGCAATTACAACACAGCTACTGGCTACCGAGCTTTATACTTAAACACCACCGGCGCTAACAACACAGCTTCTGGCTACCAATCTTTATACTCAAACACCACCGGCGCTAACAACACAGCTTCTGGCTACTATGCTTTATACACCAACGCTACCGGCGGTAACAACACAGCTTTTGGCCACCAAACTTTATTCGCAAACACCACCGGCATTAACAACACAGCTACTGGTCTGCATGCTTTACTCTCAAACACCACAGGCACTCAGAATACAGCTCTCGGGGCTTCAGCACTAGACGCTAATACAACAGCCTCTTACAACACTGCCGTTGGTTACGCTGCTTTAGGAGCAAACACCACGGGTACTCAGAACACTGCCCTCGGGGTGTCTGCTCTAGTTATTAACACCACCGGTGCTAATAACACAGCTTCTGGCTACCAATCTTTATACTCAAACACCACTGGCAATAATAACGTAGCTTCTGGTAAACAAGCTTTATACTCCAACACCACGGGAGTTAGCAACACAGCTTCTGGCGTTCAAGCTTTATACGCAAACACCACCGGCGGGGCTAATACAGCTTCTGGCTACGCTGCTTTATACTCAAACACTACCGGCGCTGGTAACACAGCTTCTGGCTACCAATCTTTATATTCCAACACCACCGGCGGGGCTAATACAGCTTCTGGTAGAAGTGCTTTATACTCCAACACCACGGGGCAGTGGAACACAGCTTTCGGATACGAAACTTTAAAGGCTAATACCACTGTATCTGGTAACACAGCTATCGGACACATAGCTTTAACGAATAACACTAGTAATTACCATACTGCTGTTGGTTATTCAGCTTTACAAGCCAACACTACCGGCAGCAATAACACAGCTACTGGGGCATGGGCTTTACAAGCAAACACCACCGGCGGTAATAACGTATCGTTTGGCGTTCAAACTTTGTTTTTAAACACAACCGGCGCAAATAACTCAGGATTTGGTTCATTTGCTTTAAACCAGAATACAACCGGCGGAAGTAACTCAGCATTTGGAGATGGAGCTTTATGGTCAAATACTACTGGCAGTTACAACACAGCTTCTGGTAGAAGTGCTTTATACTCAAACACCACCGCCAGTAATAACACAGCTTCTGGTTACCAAGCTTTATACGCAAACACCACCGGCGGTAGTAACACAGCTTCTGGATATTCGGCTTTAAGAACCAACACCACAGGAGCTAACAACATAGCGGTTGGCCCGTATTCGTTATACTCTAACACCACGGGCGCGAGTAATATCGGAGTTGGACATTCGGCTTTACGCTCCAACACCACTGGTGGCACAAACACAGCGGTTGGCATGAACGCTTTATACACGAACACCACAGGGATTAATAATGTTGGTGTTGGTAGTCAGGCTTTATATTTAAATACCACAGGTGGTTGGAACGTAGCAATTGGGCAGCAGCCTTTACAGAGTGCTACCACCGCATACCACAATGTGGCGATAGGAGGGTTTGCATTATTAACCACCACCACCGGATCAAATAATATAGCAATAGGTTTCAGCGCTTTGCAGGACGCTACTACAGTGAGCAACCTCACTGCTGTTGGTGTTGAAGCGCTGAAGGCAAATACAACGGGTACTAATAACGTAGCTACTGGTTATCAAGCGTTAAAAGCGAATACCACCGGCACTCATAACACTGCTACTGGCTATCAAGCATTAGCTGTCAACACCACCGGCGGCTTTAACACTGCTATAGGCCAAACCGCTTTAGCAGCAAACACCACAGGTACGCAGAACACTGCCCTCGGGGTGTCTGCTCTAGTTATTAACACCACTGGCGGCTTTAACGTAGCATTAGGTAAAGATGCTCTTCGCGTAAATACCACAGCATCTTTCGGTACTGCTGTTGGAACTGGTGCTTTAAGAGCGAACACCACCGGCGCGGCTAACACAGCAGTTGGCTACGATGCTTTATACTCAAACACCACCGGCGCTAACAATGTCGCTTTTGGTCTGTATGCTTTACGCTTAAACACCACTGGCGTTAACAATGTAGCTTCTGGCTACTCTGCTCTATACTCAAACACCACCGGTGGCTACAACGCAACTTCTGGATCTCACACTTTATACTCCAACACCACAGGCAGTAATAACGTAGCTTCTGGCTACCAAGCTTTATACTCAAACACCACTGGCGGTAGTAACACAGCTTCTGGTTACGCTGCTTTATTCTCAAACACCACCGGCGGAAGTAACACAGCTACTGGGCTTTCGGCTTTATACTACAACACCACCGGCGGTAGCAACGTAGCTTCTGGCTACGAAGCTTTAAAAGCAAACACCACCGGCGCTCAAAACACAGCTTCTGGTTATCAAGCTTTATTCTCTAACACCACCGGAAACAATAACACAGCTTCTGGCTACCGAGCTTTATACTCAAACACCACCGGCGCTAATAACACAGCTACCGGTAGAGATGCTTTATACTCAAACACCACCGGCTCTAGCAACACAGCTACTGGCTTACAAGCTTTATACTCAAACACCACCGGCGCTGGTAACGTAGCTTCTGGCTACGCTGCTTTATACTCAAACACCACAGGAGCTAGCAACACAGCTTCTGGAAATTCGGCTTTAACCGCAAACACCACCGGTAACTATAACGTAGCTATTGGCTACCGAGCTTTATACTCCAACACCACCGGCACTAACAACACAGCTTCGGGCTACCAAGCTTTATACTTAAACACCACCGGCGCTCAAAACACAGCTTCTGGTAGACAAGCTTTATACACAAATACGACCGGCGCTAACAACGTAGCTTCTGGCTATCAAGCTTTATACTCAAACACCACCGGCGCTAACAACGTAGCTTCTGGAAATTCGGCTTTATACTCAAACACTGCCGGTAGTAACAACGTAGCTTCTGGCGCTTCGGCTTTATACTCAAACACTGCCGGAAGTCACAACACGGCTTCTGGCTTTTGGACTTTATACACAAACACCACCGGCCATAAGAACACAGCTACTGGCTATAACGCTTTACGGCTAAACACCACCGGCCTTAATAACACAGCTTCCGGCTACCAAACTTTATTCTCCAACACCACTGGCGCTAACAACACAGCTTCTGGTATGAGTGCTTTAAAATTCAACACCACCGGCGCTAATAACACAGCAGTTGGTTACCAAGTTTACGACAACCTAACCACCGGAGATAACAACGTTGCGGTTGGTTACGACTTAGCTGCAAGCGCGGTGGGTGTAGATGCTGAAATTGCAATTGGTGTAGGTATCACCGGCGGCGGCACGAACACTGTGCGGATCGGTACAGCGGGAGGTACAGCAACACTAGGGCTTGATGGCTCTGATACATCTTGGGCAGCGGCTTCCGATGTAAGGCTCAAGAAAGATATCTTGGACTCCACCGCTGGTCTGGCATTCGTAAACGAATTACGCCCTGTCACCTTCAAGTGGAATAACAAGGACGCTATTGATAGTACGTTACCTCAATATGATGCTGACGACTCAGCGCCTGTATTTGGCGAGGGCAACGCTCACCACGGCTTTATCGCTCAAGAAGTAAAAGCAGTTATCGACAACAATCCCGATGTTGTTAACGGCCACAATATTTGGCAACAAGATCCTGACGGTACACAGCAAGTGGCCCCATCAGCTCTGGTGCCGATGTTAGTAAAAGCAATACAAGAACAATCCGCTTTAATCGAAGCACTCACCGCACGAATTGAAACCTTAGAAGGATAAATATCATGGCTATAACATACACTTGGACTGTTGACAGCATGTCCGTACTACAAACCCCAGACCCTGACTATGTTGTTATTGCGCAATGGACTTGTGCAGGAACCGATGGAACCAACACCGCAGATATCGGCGGTAGCTCACAGTTCACCTCTGATCAAGAGGGTACTTTTGTGCCCTACGCAAACCTGACCGAAGTGATGGTGTTGGGATGGATCAGTACTGATCTCGGCGAAGACGGCGTTTCTAATACAGAAGCTTGCGTGGAAGGGCAGATTAACTCTATCGTCACTCCCCCCGCATCACCAACCTCTGAACCGCTGCCTTGGTAATATTGACGCTTAACTTTTTATAGAGGATAGAACATGATTATTTTTAGTGATTCAGAAATGGCATCAATGATTGCGATTGTTCGTGATGCAGACATTCAAGGAAGCGCAGCAAGACTGGTAGTCCGTATTGAGGATAAGCTCATTGCGGCTGCGAAACTGGTTCAGGATGATCTCGAACCTGAAACACTCGTTGGTGATCTTGAATATGAAGTGTCTTTCGATGCCACCGAGCTGGATGCGTTGGTGCAGATGACAGCCTCTATTAAAACAAAGGGTGCTTCAGCCAGAGCCATTGCCAGCATTCAAGAAAAACTTGAACCCGCAGCGCAAGAGGCCGAGCAACAGCTTATAGAAGCTTCATAGATGCGTAGGTGAGGTATGGCGTATTTTAAGCGCGACAAATTTAGTGGCACCGCTCCCGTAGTCTCACCAAGATTGTTAGCTGATCAGTTTGGGCAGGTAGCAGAGAACGTTGACCTTGAGTCGGGTAGGCTCGTGGCTGTAAAAAATGATGTCGATGCTTATACGCTGCAGAACAGCGCACGTCGCTCAATTTATTACTACCGCGATACGAGCTGGCTAGAGTGGTCGGAAGAAGATGTGTCAGTTGTTGCTGGGCCAATCCCTGGTGACATACTAGACCGATTGTACTTTACGGGCGACGACTACCCGCGCGTTGGTACAGTAACCACTTTAGTTAGCGGGGCAGCAGGTTATCCGGTGAACAGCTACAGGCTAGGCGTCCCGGCACCGTCTGCAGCGCCCGCTGTTGCTAAGTCTGGAACCGCTGACGCGGATGCAACGCCTAATGATGTGAGCTATGTCTACACGTTCGTTACTGAGTTTGGAGAAGAAGGACCACCTAGTAGCCCAAGCGTAATACTTACGATGACAGATGGCGAAACAGCGACAGTTACTTTGCTTACAAGTTCGCAGCCTTCAGGTAATTATAACTTTGGTTCTGCATCGAAAAAACGCATATACCGTTCTAACACGGGTAGTACAAATACTACGTTTCAATTTGCGGGAGAAGTTGCCTACACTGCCACCTCTTTCACGGACACTACAGACGCAGCCGCATTAGGTGAAGTTTTGCCCAGCTCTACTTGGGTTGGCCCGCCTGATGACAATACTTCTTTATACCCTGATGGGATGTTGAAAGGGTTAATTCCCCTCGCGCAAGGCGTTATGGCGGGCTTCACAGGCAAGCGGTTTTGTCTTAGCGAACCCTTTCTCCCACACGCATGGCCGATTCACTACCGTATAACGACTGAGGAAGACATCGTTGCTATTGCTTCTACGGCTAACGGTGTTGTGGCGCTAACTGATGGTCAGCCTTACTTCATCACGGGCACCGAACCGAGTGCGATGACCGCGATCCGTGTTGACTTAGCGCAAGCCTGTGTTAATACACGCAGCGTCGTAGACATGGGTAACTATGTTCTTTATGCAGGGCCAGACGGTTTGTGTGCCGTGGAGTCCGCTCAAGGTCAGGTGATTACAAAAGGGTTAACCTCTGTAACACAGTGGAACGCGAGTTATAACCCAACAACAATCAGGGCGTTCCAACACGAAGGCACATATGTGGCGTTTCACGCGGGTGGTGGTTGGGTGTTTGATCCACGCGGGGGGGAGAATGCACTTACGACTTTGACGCTATCGGCTGATGTTCGTGGCGGCTACATGAATCCGAAAGACGGCGAATTGTATGTCATTGTTGCGAACAAGATTAAGAAGTACAGAGGCGGTAGTGTACAGAAGACTTTGAAGTTCAAGAGTAAGAAGTTTGTGACTCCTTATCCGGTGAGCATGGGCTGGGTATCTGTTCACGCTGATACCTACCCCGTGACCGTGAAGGTTTGGGGCGACGGGACGCTGCTCGCGCATTACACAATTAGTGTGTCGGGGTCAGCGTATACGCAGGCCACAACTGTACCTAGTGGTATTAGTAATGGGACGCTTTACGAGCCGCTTATGCGGATGCCAGCAGAAATTGCGCAGGAATGGGAGGTGCAGGTCGAAGGAACAGATGTAAACGAGTTTTGTTTAGCTCAATCGATTGACGAGATACGCGGGACATGAATCCAACTGTAACTAAAGTTCCTGGGATACCTAAGCCGCCACCTGACACGTCACCTGCGATGCGGTCTTATCTGGAAGCGCTTGCTGAAGCGATAGAGATACGGCTTGGCCGTAGAGGCGATCCCGTAGATCGAGCAATCACTTTAAGAGAGCTAATTGATTCTGGCCTAGCAAAGGAACTAAGAAGCAATCCGTTTGATCCAAATCTTATCAACGATAGTAATATTGGTTTTCAAGATCCTAACGAGCTTATTAAAACCGATGTCCCTCTTCGACCAACTAGTTTTTCAGTTAATGGTGCTTACTCGATCATTAATATGAGTTGGGATTTTCCGCTCTATGAGAACCATAACCAAACTGAGATTTGGTCACATACGTCAGATGTGCTTGGTGACGCAACTCGTGCGGGGGTTTCAACAGGTATAGTCTTTAGTGATCCGGTAGGGGGTGGAGTTACTCGTTACTATTGGATACGACACGTAAACACAGCAGGAGCAGTTGGGCCTTGGAACAGTAGTAGTGGCACAATTGGTCAAACAGCGACAGATGTCGCGCATATGCTAACCGTTTTAAGTGCAGCGATAACTTCAAGCGAGTTAGCAGCGTCTTTAGCGACCCGTATTGATCTAATCGACGCCGACGCTTCCGTGATGTTTTCTGCTGCTTGGAGAGTCGCGCAAGAGGCAACAGCAAGAACAGCAGCTATTCTTGCTTTAGTCACTGACATACCTGTCTACGACTCTACCGAGGATTATGCGGTTGGGCAGATCGTTCGCGCTGGAAACACCGACTCAAAACTATATATTGCTATCCAAGCAGTATCTGCGAGTGCGAGTATTGCGTTATCTAACACTGCGTACTGGAAATTGTATGGCGATTACGATGCTTTAAAAACCTCAACTGATACTTCAGCAGCTGAAATAATCGAAATAAATACTATTAGTGCTACTAGCACTTCCGCCGCTGCTCTGGCGTTACACGCTTTGACTGCTACAGTAGCTACCGAAGATGCAATTAACGCGGCTGCAATTGTAACTGAGGCGACAACCCGTGCGAATGAGGATACCGCGATTGCAGGTACGGTAACTGCTTTGACTGCTACAGTAGCTACCGAAGATGCAATTAACGCGGCTGCAATTGTAACTGAGGCGACAACCCGTGCGAATGAGGATACCGCGATTGCAGGTACGGTAACTGCTTTGACTGCTACAGTATCTAGTGGTGATACAACTAACGCGGCTGCAATTGTA
>Ga0233433_10002144_pt1 | contig 17726 bp, 19 predicted proteins | sample SI_122_August201_5_FD_179868 | JGI IMG/M metagenome (GOLD analysis project Ga0233433, IMG submission 179868) | Seawater microbial communities from Saanich Inlet, British Columbia, Canada - SI_122_August2016_100_MG | ecosystem: Environmental > Aquatic > Marine > Inlet | place: Canada: British...
ATGCACATTCATCCCCCCCTTCCCAACCCACCGCGCTTGCCGCGCGGGCGGCCACGTTCGGAAAATAAACGACGCACTATTCTTAATGCCGGCGCAGCTCTTGTCGACGAACGCGGCTATCACGCAACCACCATGGAATCCGTTGCGTCCCGAGCCGGGGTCGGGAAGATGACGATATACAGGTGGTGGAGGTCTAAGGCCGCCTTGTTCCTGGAAATTTATATAGACCTAGCGCCACCCGATGCCGTGGTCATTGAAAGCGCCGACCCAAAAAGCGATCTACGTCATCTTTTATCGTCGTCGAATAAAATTCTACGCACCACGCCGGCCGGTCCCGTGCTTGCCGGGCTCATCACTGACGCCCAACACGACATCGCTGCCCATGATGCAGTGCACGGCGGACTGATCGCCGGCCGCTGCGAACTCCTAACCGGCCCCTTTGAACGAGCTATCGAAATGGGTGTTTTAGGCGACAGCTTCGACTTGGAGTTTGCCGCCGAATTGATGGTCGGCATGATTTGGCAACGCCTTTTGACTGCGCCTGATCGTCTTGATGACAGATTTGCGAACCGCTTGGTCGATACTGTCTTTGCTTTGGGAGACCACTAATGGCTGAGCCCGCTATTGTTATCGGTTACCGGCCGGGCGCCATCGGGCGCCTGTTAGACCTGCAGTCGGCCTATCACATCCCCAACCACGGATTTGACGCCCGCTATGAAGCCATCGTCGCACGGGGGTTGAGCGAGTTTCTCCTACGTTACGACGCCAGTTCAGATCTTTTGATGTTGGTCGACCGCAACGGCGAGATCGAAGGTGGCATGGTCATCGACGGCAACGAGCCGGGCTCCGACTTCGCCCGCTTGCGCTGGTTTATTCTTTCGGACAATTTGCGGGGGCAAGGCATGGGCCGCAAGATGATGACCGAAGCCATGGCATTCGTTGATACACAAGGCCATCCCGGTGTGTATTTGACGACGGTCGACGGCATGGATGCCGCCCGACATCTCTATGAGGAATTTGACTTCAAGTTGGTCAAAGAGACGCTCGATTCGACCTGGGGCGCACCGGTCACAGAACAACGCTTCGAGTGGGTCCGCAGCTAGGCACGGCCTGGATAGAGTGCCGCGAGAGCCGGTTTTGAAGGCTCGGTAACACCGCGTTCCGTGATCAGTCCTGTCACCAATCTCGCTGGCGTCACATCGAATGCAAAATTCGCAGCCTTCGCGCCATCCGGCGTCAGTTGTACCGGTACGACGGTGCCATCGGGTGCCCGCCCCATGATCTCGGTGACCTCCGTGGAGCCGCGTTCCTCTATGGGGATATCGGCAACCCCATCATCAACGGTCCAATCGATGGTGGGCCCGGGCAGGCCTACATAGAATGGCACGCCATTGTCATGCGCCGCCAACGCCTTCAGATATGTGCCGATCTTGTTGCATACATCGCCCGCCGCTGTCGTCCGGTCTGTTCCAGTGATGCAAAGATCAACCATCCCATGCTGCATCAAATGGCCCCCGACATTGTCGACGATCACGGTATGCGGCACGCCATGTTTGCCCAATTCCCAAGACGTCAAGCTGGCGCCTTGATTGCGCGGTCGGGTTTCATCAACCCAGACATGGACCGGGATACCCGCATCGTGTGCCTTGTAGATGGGCGCCAATGCAGTGCCCCAATCCACCGTCGCCAACCAGCCGGCATTGCAATGGGTCAACACGTTGACACCGCCATCCGCCAGCGAAGGTTTTCCTTTTGCCTCCCAGGCGGCTTCGATCAACGGCTTACCGTTGTCACCAATGGATGAGCATATTTCGACATCTTCATCACAAATTTCCGCGGCGCGACGATAGGCGGCTTCTTTTCTTTCATTAGCGGAAAGCGGCGCCAACAACACTTTCATTTCATCAAGCGCCCAGCGAAGATTAACTGCAGTGGGACGTGTCGCATAGAGTGCCTTATAGGCTGCCTCCAGGGCCCCATCGCTGGAATCGGCGTGAACGGACAGCGCCATGCCGTAGGCTGCCGTGGCGCCAATCAGCGGCGCGCCACGCACCCACATATCTCGGATTGCCATGCACGCATCGCCCAAGTTCTCCAGGCGGACGGTAATGAATTCGTGCGGCAGCTTCGTCTGATCAATGATTTCCACGGCCCAATCATCATCAGCCAGCCAAATTGTGCGGAAGGGAGTGCCGTCGACATTCATGGTGTAAGCCTTTTCTCAAAATAGATCCGGTGAAATCCATCTTCATGGACTCGATGCGTCTCCAGGTAGCCGAGCTTCGGATAGAAGTCCAGATTCTCAGTCATATGGATGTTGGTATACAGGAATAACCGGTCAAATTCATATCGCTGAGCTTCGGCATCGGCAAAGGCGAATAATCTTCGACCGTTACCTTGGCCCTGGCGTTCGGGCGACACCGCGACATTTTCGATGAACAACCGTCCATCCTTGGGAAATAGGACAATGAAACCGGCAAGGCCATCAATGGCATCGTCAACGAAAATCTCTTGGTTGATCACGTGGGTCGCGAAGTCCGCAATCATAGGCGCCGGCTGCTTGCCAATGCGCGCCACATATATGTCGTAAGCGGCATTCGCGATTGCCGCGATCTGCAGAACGTCTGCGGTGGTCGCGGGACGGATGGGCAATGGCGCGCCGCCGTCTATTCCAATGCCTCGACAACGCAAATGTCGCGATCAACTCCACCGTCCAATTTTGCGTGGGCCGCCTGATAGGCATCTGAATTGTAGCATCCCACGGCGGCTTCCAGGCTCGGGAATTCGGTGACAACGACACGGCTTTGTTGGAACCCTTCAAGCGAGACGACCTCGCCGCCCCGGGCAAGAAACTTTCCACCGTAAGCGGCAATCGCCGGACCTGCCAACTCCGCGTAAGCTTTAAGTTTTTCCGTATCCTTGATCGTCATGCGGTTAGCAATCCAATAGGCCTTGGGCATGTTTTTACTCCTTCATTATCTGATTAACCGCCAAGCACGCGCCCAGCGACAGCATCAAGTTTTTTGACCATATCCTGATCGCGGGCGTCGGGCGCTGTAATAATCGCCGTCTCAAGCGCCGTATGGCAGCCCTCATGGCAACTTTTGGGCCGGCCAGTCAGCACCGGCGTAACTGATTTCACCAACGACCGGGCCTTGTCGGCATTTGATACCAATACTTGGATAATGGCATCCACGGTGACGTGGTCATGGTCGGGATGCCAGCAATCGTAATCGGTAACCATGGCGACGGTCGCGTAACAGATTTCCGCTTCTCGGGCGAGTTTCGCTTCCGGCATGTTGGTCATGCCGATGACGTCACAACCCCAAGACCGATAGAGTTCTGATTCTGCAAGTGTTGAAAATTGCGGCCCTTCCATGGCCAGGTATGTGCCGGCGCGTTGATAAGGTATTTCCAAGTCTTTGCAGGCCGCCTCGACGGCATCGCCAAGGCGGGAACAAACGGGATGACCGAGGCCGACGTGTGCCACCAAGCCGGTACCGAAAAAAGATTTCTCGCGGGCAAACGTGCGGTCAATGAACTGATCACAGATGACGAACGTCCCCGGCGGCAACTCCTCCTTCAAAGACCCGCAAGCTGAAACCGAAAGAATTTCCGTCACGCCAGCGCGCTTCAGGGCATCAATATTTGCCCGGAAGTTGAGCTCAGACGGCGGAATTCTGTGGCCTCTGCCGTGGCGCGGCAAAAACACCAAGGCTTGCCCATCCAAAGAGCCAAACAGCAATTCATCTGATGGCTCCCCGAAGGAACTCCCAACCCGTTCCCAACGGACATCTTCAAGGCCATCAATCTCGTAAACGCCGCTGCCGCCGATGACGCCGATCACAGGTGGCGTTCCTGGGTTTACCGACATACGGGTCAGCCCGCCAAATGTTCGTCGAATAAGCGGATCGTGCGCATACCCGCAACGTTGGCCGCGCGCGGATTGAAAGACCCACGATGATCACAATGGAACCCGTGATCGGCTTCATAAACATGTACGCTTACATCCGGATGCGCGCCCGCGATGACATCGACATCACTCATGGGGATGGAACCGTCCTCGCGGCCGAAATGGCAGATTGTCGGACATTTCGGCTCTTCGTCGTTGTAGCCGATAATCCCACCGCCATAATAAGACACCGCCGCCTGCACATCGAGCCGGCATGCCGCCATCCAAGTTACAAATCCGCCCCAGCAAAACCCGGTAATGCCAACCTTACCGGCGCCCGCGACATGGGCGCGCGCAGCCTCAACATCGGCCATGACATTGTCCAATTCCGCATTTGCCTTATCTTTCAGGTCGCGGCCCACCGCAATATCTTCCGGCGTATAGCCCGACGTGAAACCCTTGTCCCAACGATCATAGAGTGCCGGTGCTATGGCGGTATAACCAACGGCGGCAAAACGCTCTGTCACGTCTCGAATGTGATCATTCACGCCGAAAATTTCCTGCACGACGATAACCGCGCCCCGCGTATCGCCTTCCGGGTCGCACCGATACGCGCCCAACTCGAAACCGTCCGATGCGGTCAATGAAATGTCTTGGCCCATTTTACCCTCCCGTTCAATATTTCGGCACAAGCTAGCGACATAGCACGACAAAAAAAACCTTCTTTTATTTTGTTGAGAATATGGTCGATTTTGAATTAAAATTCACGACGGGAATTTTATTATATTATTTCGATTTATAATTGTAGCATTCAGTTGTTGTCCATGCTTCACGTGCCGAAGAGTTTCATTGTATTGATGGCTTTTGCTGTCGCTGCCTGCGGTGCCGTATCAAAACTGCCTGAAATAGACCAAGCTGTTGCCGAAGAGGAAGCACAAAAGCAGCGTGAAATGGCCATCGAAGAGAACGAGTACAATACGAGCCGGGCCCATCGAATTGGCTTTAAAATTTTCATTGCAAATGCAGAGTTATGCCAGAAAACAAAATTCCCGATGGGCGCGCGGCTGGCCTATTGGCGTGAACAGGATGACGAATTCATTGATGCGTTAAAAAATGTATACGGACTGAAAGCTCACGCGAAATTCATACAAGTTCCGCAAGATTCGCCAGCTTGGAAAAGCGGTTTAAGGAAGGGTGATGAAGTCGTCGCCATCGATGGCGAAAATGTTCCAAGTGATGGCAAGAAAGTTTTTAGGTGGACTACTAAAAAACTGAGCGAGCTTACGAAAGCAGAGAAGTCATACACCATTACAATCAATCGAGATTCTGCAGAGAAAATAATCAATGCGGCCCCTGAGAAGGTCTGTGATTTCCCGATCGTCGTAAATAAAAAAGATGAAGTGAACGCTTATGCAGATGGCGAACGAATTTTGCTATCAGTGGGCATGATGCGATTTACACGCAACGACAATGAGTTAGCCCTTATTCTTGGCCATGAACTCGCACACAATACGATGCTGCATGTTCAAAAAGGTTCGGGGAACCGCATGGCCGGGGCTGTTGTCGGCGCACTCATTGGGGCGTTGCTTGGCGTTAACCTAACGCAAGCAGGTGCTGATCTGGGCGGCGCTGTAAACAGCCAAGATTTTGAAGCAGAGGCCGATTATGTCGGTCTCTATTATGCGGCGCGCGCAGGTTTTGACGTATCAGATGTCGCAAAGCTTTGGCGGCGGATGGCCGCGAATCATCCGGCGGCTATTCATCTAGCTGGAAGCACACATCCCTCAACAGCGAAGCGGTTTGTAGCGATCGAAAAAACTTGGGAAGAAATCAAATCAAAGAAAAAAACAAGCCATTGACACCCGAGAAGGCTGAAGAAAAGCCACAACAAAAACCTACAGAAGAAAATCCATCTTAAATCTTACGCTGATTGTTACTTCACCCATCAACTGCTCAAACATTGAATCGAAACAGTAGGATATCGCCGTCCTGGACGACGTAATCCTTGCCTTCCTGGCGCATTTTACCGGCATCTTTGGTGGCTTGTTCGCCGCCAAGCTCGACAAACGTTTCATAGGTGATGGTTTCGGCCTTGATGAAACCTTTTTCGAAATCCGTGTGAATGGCGCCGGCGGCCTGCGGCGCTTTGGCGCCGCGTTTCACCGTCCAAGCCCGGGTTTCCTTGGGGCCCGAGGTAAAGAATGTGATCAATTCCAGAAGCTCATAGCCGGCGCGAACGACACCCGCCAATCCGGTTTCCTCTAAGCTGAGGGCTTCCAAAAATTCCGCCTTTTCGGTCTCGTCGGTGAGCTGCGCCACTTCTTCTTCGATCTTTGCCGAAATTATCACTGTCTCGGCACCTTGTTCCGCCGCCATCGCCGCGACTTTTTTGGTCCATGCGTTACCGGTGGCCGCTTCTTCTTCGCTGACGTTACAGACATAGAGAACTGGTTTTGCAGTCAACGTTTGCAACATCCGCATGCCCTTGCCGCCGCCTTCGGCCATGCCCATCAACCGCAACGGCTGGCCGTCGCGTAGATGCGTTAGCGCTTGCTCGATCAATTCCAGCGTCGCGGCCGCTTCCTTATCCTGGCCGCGGGCTTTCTTGGTCAGCGGATCGATACGCTTTTCCAGGCTTTCCATATCGGCGAGCATAAGCTCTGTCTCAACGGTTTCCGCATCTCGAACTGGATCTATGGCGCCGTCCACATGGGTCACATTGTCATCTTCGAAACAACGCAGCACGTGCACGACAGCATCGACCTCACGAATATTCGCCAAGAATTTATTGCCGAGGCCCTCACCCGTACTGGCACCGCGAACAAGGCCTGCGATATCGACGAATTCCAAAAATGTCGGCACAAGCTTTTCCGATGCGCTGAAATCCGAGATCGCCTGCATTCGTGCATCGGGCACACCGACACGCCCAGTGTTCGGCTCAATCGTACAGAAAGGGAAGTTTGCGGCTTCCGCCTGTGCCGTCTGAGTAAGCGCATTAAACAACGTTGATTTTCCAACATTTGGAAGACCGACAATACCGCAATTGAAACCCATTATTTATCTGCCTTCTTAGCCGCGCCGCTGACGTCGTCTGGCGACGACTGTGGGGCGTTTGGACGCGGCGGATTAATTGCCTCGGCAATTTTTGTCATGAAGTGGCCATCATCGCCGTCAACTAATTTCGGAAAGTGTTCACCAAATCCGTCAATCAACGGATCCAACCATACGTGATCTGCCTTGGCGAAATCCTTCAATACGTGGCCGGCGACCTTACCTTTCTCGCCGGGATGCCCGACACCCAATCGAACCCTCCCATAATTCGGCCCAATATGCGAGTGGATGGAGCGAAGCCCATTGTGGCCGGCATGACCACCGCCGCGTTTGATGCGAACCTTGCCCCCTGCGAGGTCAATCTCATCGTGGATGATAAGCACGTCTTCCGGCGCGATTTTATAAAAGCTCATTGCCGCCAAAACACTGCGACCCGATTCATTCATGAACGTCATCGGCTTCAGGATTAGAACTTTCTCACCGCCCAAATTGCGTTCAGCCAGTTCGCCTTGGAATTTTGACCGAAAAGGCGAAAAGCCATGGCGGCGGACGACTTCGTCCACCGCCATGAAACCAATGTTATGGCGATTGTTGGCGTATTCGGCCCCCGGATTACCGAGTCCCGCGACCAGCAACATACGCGGATGTCCTTACAACGGTGAGGATTACTCCTCTGTTTCGGAGCCTTCAGAATCTTCGCCGGCAGCATCACCGCCTTCGCCGCCTTCAGCACCTTCTGCACCCTCGAGGCCTTCTTCGTCCTCATCGGTCTCGTCTTCAACTTCCTCGACGATCGTCGGCGCAGCAATGGTGGCAATGGTGAAATCCCGGTCGGTAATGGTCACCTGAACATCACCCGGAAGATCAATGGCACTGATGTTAATGCTATCGCCAATTTCCAGGCCAGCCAGATCAGCGGTCAGAAACTCAGGGATGCTGTCCGGCGCACAACGCAATTCAATTGTATGGCGAACAACATTCAATACGCCGCCAACGCGAATACCCGGGCACTCTTCTTCATTCTCGAACACCACCTCAACTTCGATGTTAAGGCGTGTCGATGCGCTAAACCGCATGAAGTCGACATGAATGGGACGATCCGTCACTGGGTCGAGTTGCAAATCACGGGCGAGAACCCTGTGGCTACCACCATCCACGTTGACCTCGTACACACGCGCAAAAAAGCCCGGTGTACTCAGCTGTTTCGTCAACTCCAGCGGATTGATGGAAATCATGATCGGTTCTTGCTTGTTACCATAGATAACACCCGGCACACGCCCTTCACGGCGTGTTGCACGGGCTGCCCCCTTACCTGCCCGTTCGCGAGGCTCGGCGGCGAAATTCAACACCTCAGCCATTTAAATTCTCCTCAAAAATTAAGTGACCAGCCTCCAGGGGTGCTGGTCACACCATGCTTTTTACAAAGCGGGCGCATTCATAGCCCTCAAAAGGGCTTAGGTCAATCAAACAAGGGGTTCAATCGAACAGGCTGGACACCGATGATTCATCACTAATCCGCCGGATCGCTTCGGCGATAAGCGGCGCAATCGTGAGCTGTTCGATATTGTGCGACACCCGAACGGCTTCCGTCGCCATAATGCTGTCCGTGATAATCAAATGTTCCATCGGTGAAGATGTTACCCGCGCGACGGCACCGCCCGAGAGCACACCATGCGTAACGTAGGCGGAAACCGCTGATGCGCCGGCCTCTGACAAGGCAACGGCGGCGTTACAAAGGGTGCCGGCCGAGTCAACAATATCATCAATTAAAATGCAGCGCCGGCCTTCGACATCGCCAATAATATTCATGACTTCTGAGACACCGGCGCGTTCACGGCGCTTGTCGATAATCGCCAAATCTGCATTCAATCTTTTGGCAAGCCCGCGGGCGCGCACCACACCGCCGACATCAGGGGAAACCATGACCAGTTCATCGCCGCCATGGCGTTCTTCAATATCTTTGCTCATGACCGGCGCGGCATAAAGATTGTCCGTTGGAATATCAAAGAAACCCTGTATCTGACCCGCATGGAGATCAAGTGTCAGCACCCGATCGGCGCCCGCTTCGGTAATCAAATTAGCGACCAATTTAGCCGAAATCGGCGTTCTGGGACCGGACTTTCGATCTTGGCGCGCATACCCATAATAAGGAACGACTGCAGTGACACGGCGAGCAGACCCACGGCGCAAGGCATCCAAAGTCACCAGCAATTCCATCAAATTGTCATTGGCCGGATACGATGTCGATTGGATGACGAACACGTCCTCGCCACGCACGTTTTCCTCAATTTCAACGAATATTTCCATATCCGAGAACCGTCGGACGCTGGCCTTGGTCAGCGGTAAATTGACGTAAGCGGATATAGCTTCCGCCAATGGCCTATTGCTGTTGCACGCGATGATTTTCATGAGCTTGAAATTGTCTCGTCCATATTGATTAAACCAATTGGCAAAGTCCGCGTCTCCGGACAAAAATGCCATCCCCATAGGCAATTCGAAAGCCTGCGAAATCTACCAACGCCGCCGTTGCCTGTAAACGTATTGAGTCATTCGGTTGGGGGTAAAATTCCATCCGTAATCTGTTAGCTGGGCGGTGGCGGCAGCGCGCGTCCAGGAACTCGCGGTAGCGGCGGAATTTTCGGAAAGTCAGGAACCGCGCCAACGGGCGTATATTTGGGCCGCGGCGCTTCAAATAGTTGCTGTATTCCATCGGCGGCCGCAGCGGTCACAACGTCGGCGACTCGCCCCCAATTACGATTGAGACTCCCTGCAGCAATGACATTCTCCTGCACGGCTTTGCCAACTTCCTCGCCGCCAATTGTTTTTACCGCCCAAGCGATTCGCGCGCGTTGTCGACCATTGACAGGCGGCCCCACGTCAACCACGCCAACAACCTCATAGCCCGCCTGTCGGGGATCATCTGTGACCGTCAGGTCCTTGCTCCGCAAAGCTTGGCGAAGCGCAGTAATCAACGCGCTGTTGCCATCACCCGGCGCGCCGCGTACGGGGCGAATCAGAAAACTAGGACGCCCCCAAACGACCGGCGTATCGCTGGGCGATGCCGCAACACCAGCGGCGGAATTTGGCGTCGCCGGACGCGTTTCCGGCGGCGGCGCTTCGGTCGCACGTTTCCCCATGGACTCGAGTTTTTGCAGCTGATCCGTACTCGGCGTTAAATTATCGGGCGTAGGCTCCGCGGATATTTCTTCGGCGGTCAGCCCTCCAATTTCGGGAGGCGTTGTTTCGCTTGCCGTCTGTGGCCTTGGCGCCAAGATCATCGGCGGTCGCGAAGCAGCAACCGGCAAGCTCGGCTCGCTCACGGTTTCCGACATCGGCGTAACTGTGCCGGTCTTCTTGACCAACACCTCAGTGGCAGACTATTCGCTTGCCTTAACCATTTCCGGCGCCAACTCGCTCTTTGGCTCTGCTGTGTCTGCCGATGCTGTTGGTAGAGGCTCTAGTTCCGGTACGCCCGACAATTCCCCGACGCTTTCAGGCGCGGCAGCGCTTTGCGGCGGCGGCTCCACAACAACTTGCTGTGCCACGTGCAAGGGCCAGACATGATCGTGCACCATCGCCACAACCGCCGGCATGGCGTCCCCGACGATAAGATTGACGACCTCAACGGAATTTCTATCCCACAGAACCTTATCAATCACGATTTCCCGGCTCCAGTCGGCAACAATTGTGCCATATGGCGCACGCAATTCCCATTTCGTCGTAATCCAAACCACCGAACCTCGATTCCGCACTTTGGAAACTTTGCCGATCACGGATGGTCCCCGATTGTTAGCCTCTCCGGATAGGACGGCGGGTCTTTCCGAATCACGGAGAGATGCCGCCACGGCATCTGCCAGCACCAACGGCAGTGGGCCGCCAACCCCAGTTATGGGAAGCACGTGAATGACATTGGTGGATTGCACCAGCGGCGGCGCTGGGGCAGGCATCATTTTCTGCTCCGTCACGGTCGCTGACTCGAGTGATGTGCAAGCCGCCATGGTGAACGGGCCAAAAACCGAAATCACCAAAGCCAAGGTAACGGAACGAGCACGCGTGCGACAAACTTGTCGCCGATCGATTCGCGGAACCGTCAACGTGGCTGTCACTTCGCTACACCCCACCTGCGACATTCGTGAACCGAATGTATCAGGCCACAGGGGAAATTTCACCGAAAACCGCATCCATTGACTAGCAATCAAGATTTCGGCGCCCATTTCGGAAGAGCCGGTTGCGCTGGAAGCTTCGGTTCGGGCGACAATTCGGGCGGCGGCAGGACCGGGCGTATGCCGTTCTTAACGACATCCGTTTTTAATCGGCGATCCGCGGCGAGCCTAAATCGCACCGTCTCTTCAGCTCTGGTCAAAACATCCTTAACGCCCCCGACGGCCGCAGCAGCAATCACCGCCGCGGTTTCCCCCCAACGTCCGTCAAAGGTCCCGGCCGGCACTTCGTTTCGCTGCACCGCATGGCCGACAATGCCGCCATCGGGATATGTGACCCTCCAACGAATTTCAACTTTCTGACGTCCATTCGACGGCGGCGTAACTCGAATATGACCGTCAAGAATATGCCGCGCCGCCATTTTTTCCGACGTCACTGCGACTTTTGCCCTCATTAGCGCGAAACGCATCGCGCGGGTGAGCGATTTGTCACCATCCCCCGGCGAATCGCGAATAGGCTTCACCCACACACCGGCAGACACCGGAATAACTGCTTTCAGCGTTTCATCTTCGGGCTCCACCGCTTCCGCCACCAGCCGGCCCGCATCAGCGCCAACTTTAGCAATAATTTGTGGTGAGCCCCACCGCCAGTCAAATCCACTGCCTTCTACATCCTGGCTGAAGGTGAAGAACGGCTCGCTCTCACCAAGAAGGAGACTCCAATGTATTCGCGCGACCTTGCCAGCGGCGGTTGGCGACTCCAGTGCGTCCACCCGCCCTTTGAGCGTATATTTCAACGAATTGGCTTCGTCCGCTGTCGCCGGTATTCCACGGCGCACCAGATCTTCCGCGACTGATTTGGCTAATAATTTTGCCATCGGCGCCGGCGGCCCATCAAGCATCTGGACCCGTACGCCACCACCGTTATCGCGCGCAATTAACTCCGCCGCCCCGGAGCCAGGCAACGACTGAAATGGTTTGGGTAGCTGGCCGCAAGCGGCCACCATTAATTCAATGGATACGATCATGCCTACAAACGAACTACGCGATACGGGCACTGCGCTGGGCATCCTTCACATCAACGTACAAGTCGCCACCAATCCCAGGACCATAAAGATTGTAAAAAACAACAAATGGGGCATCGTCCTATTTGACAACCAAATCCAATGGTGAGCGTGACAGGCGTTCATTGCCCGACTCCGTCACCAAAACCGTCTCGCCCAGGGTCATCCCCAAAGTCGCATCAGAATCGAATATGATCATGTGACAAAATATCACCATGCCAGGTTCAAAATTCCGCGCATTTCCTTCGTACATCATAGCCCAATCCATCCAGGTCGGCGAGAACGTCGTGCCCAGACTGTAACCGCAGGCATTCAGCCGGTGCTCGTGCAGGCCCGCCTTGTCCATAACTTCTGCATGGGCGCTAAAGGCGTCTCCGAAAGTTTTCCCTGGGGTCACATTGGCCTCGACGGCACCAAGCGCATCTGATGCCGCATCAAACAAATACCGCTGGCGATCAGGCGGCGTGCCGACCACGAATGTCCGCATCATGGCGGCATGGTAGTGCCGGTACGCCCCGGCCCATTCTAGCGTCAACTGATCTTGTGCATCCAATTTGCGGCGTCCCGAGTAGTACCGGCACAAAAGGGAATCGCGACCGGACCCGATAATGAATTCGTTGCCCGCGTAGTCGCCACCGCCGGCAAAAACCGCGCCTTGCATGGCCGCCAATATCTCACCCTCGGATGCCCCAGCACCCGTCAATTCGACTGCCGCATCATAAGCATCATCGGCCAATTCGGCGGCACGGCGTACATAAGTGATTTCTGCCGGACTTTTGATGATGCGGAATTCACTGACCAAATCCGAGGCATCGTCCAACGAACAGAATCCCTCGAGTGCTGCGTCAACTTTGCGACCGTTCGCAGCAGTCAGGCCATAAGCTTCCCATTCAATGCCAAGCTTACCGTCACGGCAGCCGCATTCTTCCAAAACATCGCGCAGCGCCTCAGCCGGCCCGGCATCAGGGCGATCTACCCAAACTCGAATATCTTCAATGACGGAGGTGTGTTGCGCCTGACGCAAATCAGGTGCCCTGGTCAACAAAACCATACGTCCATCGGCGCCCAAATAAAGGCATTGGAAAAAACAGTATCCGAAGGTGTCATACCCGGTCAGATAAAACATACTTTCCTGGCGGAACATGAGTAGGCCACCAAGTCCCTTCGCCTGCATGGCATCGCAGACACGACGGCGGCGGTCCGCAAGCTCATCAACTGTAAAATGTAGCGCCATTCAATTCGTCTCCATGACCAGCGCGGACAATCCGCGTCCATAATCAGCTTCACCTTTGTGTGTCGCACGTCGATAGCTAAAAAATCGATTGCTTTCCTCATAGGTATCGACCCCGACGTCTTCCACGGAGGCCAAATTTAAGCTTTGCAATCGATCCATGATGAAAGTCGCTAAATCGAACATGAAATGCGTTTGACGATCGGCAGGCAAAAAATATGTTTCGTAATCTGTACTGACTGCGATGAACGAAGCCTTGAATTCCGGCCCAACTTCATAGGATTGCTGACGAATACACGGCCCCAAGGCGGCAATAATGCGGCTTCGTGCGCCGCCCAGTTCCTCCATGGTGTCGATTGTGGCTTGAAGCACACCACCCAGTGCCCCTTTCCAGCCGGCATGGGCCGCACCTATTACACCGGCTTCGGCATCGGCGAACAGAACCGGCGCGCAATCGGCGGTCATGATACCCAAAGCAATGCCAGGCACTTGAGTAACCAAAGCATCCACTTGTGGCCGATTGTCGATTGACCAAAGCTTTTCAACGACGGCAACTTCTGACGAATGCACTTGATAGGCAGTCGTCAGCACGTCCGCCGTGCTGGAAATTCGGGACATGGCGTTTTCGCGGTTTTGGCGCACATTCTTTGCATCATCACCGGACCCATATCCGCAATTTAGCGAAGAAAAAATTCCCTCGCTAACGCCGCCATCCCGCGTGAAAAAACCATGGCGTAAAGTAAGAGTTCCGGAAAGATTATCGGCAGTAATCATTGTCGGATTATGGGCTCCTGACCCGAATTTGAAAACCTAATCGGTGGCAGATTATTCAAACCCCGGTGGCATTGGGCCACCACTTGAGGTCAATGCCATCACTTTGAATAAATCGCCCATTGAATCCGGCGTGGTCAACCTGTTCAGAGCAGAGCCGATATCTGCGGCCTGACGCTCAGACGCGTTCGCCGACAACTGCTGGGCACGTTCGCGTATGCCCAGAGATCTGAGGAAATTCCCTTGCCCAACAGGCCCATAAATCTGTGCGCCACCATCCAAGGCCGCCATTGAAATAGCTGAAAAATCCACATGTGCGGTGATATCCGCATCGCCCGGGGCTTGCAGCACATTGTGATATGCATGCTCCTTAACGGCTTGCAGTGTGTCGACGTTCGATCCTTCCACATACCCATAGTCGATAATCAGCGCGGCACCGCCTTCGCCAACAATTCGGGATGTCATTTCACCAACCATGCCTTGTGCCGCCGTATTGATCTCGAAGACTGCTCCGCCAGGCAATGTTTCCAATGTCGATGGTATGTACGGATTAGTGTGTTGGGGCGGTGACAGTTGAAATTGCAAATCACCATTGCTGTCAGCACCGATTAATCGCTCCTGCCAACCCGCTGCACTGCGCTCGAATTGCCGAATTGGCAGGGCATCAAAAAACTCATTGGCGATAAAAATGGCGGGTCCGGCAGCCAGACTTGTAAGATCTTCATGCCAGGATGGTCCGAATTCTGACAAGGCGGCGGCTTGCGTTTCCCCTAAGATAGGGCTCGTCTCAATGAAGTTGACCTTCAGTGCATCCAGAAATGCTGGTGCCTGATTTGCGGCACGAAGCGCATCGCTCATCAGTGTCCCGCGGCCAGGCCCCAACTCTACCAGTTGAACCGGATTGGGCGCGCCAAGAGATTCCCATACCGCAACGGCCCAAAGCCCAACCAATTCCCCAAACATTTGCGATATTTCAGGTGCAGTGATGAAATCGCCGCCTTCGCCAAAGGGATCACGATTGCGATAGTAGCCATGTTCCGGGTGGGCCAAACACAAATGCATGTACTCGGCGACACTCATCGGCCCTTCGAGTTGGATGCGTCGGCGGATGTGATCAAGCAGCCCGGCCATCAACGCTTCCTCTTCAACCCCGCCGCCAACCCCAAACGATGAAGCCAGCGCCGATTAGAAACATCGGCAAAGAGAGCCATTGTCCCATGGTACCACCGAGTGCCAAGAACCCCAGATGTGCGTCCGGTTGGCGGAACATTTCGACAATTCCGCGAGCAACGGCATAACCGGCGATAAATACGCCTGTGAGAACGCCCGGACGATTGCGGATATTTTCTGAACGCCACATCAGATTGAGAATGATAAACAGGACGGCGCCCTCAAGAATTGCCTCGTAAATTTGGCTCGCATGGCGCGGTTCTGGGCCACCGCGTGGGAACACCACCGCCCAAGGTACATCAGTGACCCGACCAAATAATTCACCGTTGATAAAATTCGCAATCCGCCCGAAGAACAATCCGACAGGTGCAGCGCAAGCCATCAGATCACCGACCACCATCGGTTTGAGGCCACGGCGCCGACAGAAAATCCATCCCGCAACCGCCACTCCAAGAAGCCCGCCATGGAAGGCCATGCCGCCGCGCCAGACCGCCAGAATTTCCGATGGATGAGCAGCGTAGTAGCTGAAATTATAAAATAAAATATAGCCAACGCGGCCGCCAATAATAACGCCTAGCGTCGTCCATACGAGTAAATCATCAATATGTTCCTCGTTGATATCTTCTTGCGACGCGGCAGCGCGGCGGCGCAAAAGCCGCCAACCGATGACTAGGCCGGCAATGTATGCCAATGCGTACCAGCGCACCACGAAAGGGCCGAAAGAAACTAATATCGGGTCGATGCTTGGAAAAGGAATGGCTAAAAGCATGTTGGAAATACACCGTGCCTATCGGTAAGGGTCTGACGTATCGAGATAGCCATTGACGTATTGCGCAACCCCGTCTTCCAATTCAGTCATCGGTTTATCGTATCCTGCACGGCGCAAACGTTCCATTTTTGCTTCGGTGAAATATTGGTATTTGTCGCGAATATCGAGTGGTGTATCGACAAAAGTAATCATCGGTTCGCGACCCAATGCCCGGTACACGGCGCTGGCCAGATCGGCAAAACTTCGGGCTTTCCCGGTCCCGCAGTTAAACAGACCATTGACAGTAGGATTGTCCAGGAGCCACAGCACGATATCTACGCAATCCCCCACCCAAATAAAGTCACGCAGTTGCCCCCCGTCCGCATAATCAGGGTGATGAGACTTAAAAAGCACTGCCGCATCGCCTGCACGGGCGCGCGGATAAACCTGTGAAACAACACTGCTCATGCGGTCTTTATGGACTTCGTGCGGGCCATAAACATTAAAGAATTTTAAACCGGCCCACTGTGGTGGCTGCGAATTCGCGTCGCCCAAATTCCTCAATATCTTCCGATCAAACAGATGTTTGCTTCGCCCGTAAAGATTGAGCGGCTGCAATTTTCGTAATGCATTAGTTGACGGATCATCATCAAAGCCTTTTGACCCGTCGCCATACGTCGCCGCCGACGATGCATAAATGAGCCGGACACGATTGGCCGCACACCAGTTCCAGATTTGACAGGACAAATCGAAATTATTGCGTTTGATGAGGCCGGCGTCGGTTTCCGTGGTCGCTGAAATCGCGCCCATATGAATGACCGCTGTCACCGCATCAGCATTGTCATCCAAAAAAGCGAACAGATTTTCGGGCTCAATCGTCGCAGAAATTTCGCGTTTTTCCAGATTGCGCCATTTCTCACCGCCATTGCGATCAACAATGACAAGAGGCCCTAAACCTTTGTTTTCCAGGCCCCAGGCAATGTTCGAACCGATAAAACCGGCACCGCCGGTGATGACATACATGGCATTCCTCGTTGAGGACAATTGCGCAATCGAATTTCAGCCCTTATAGGCCCCACCTCAAGGCCCGGCAAGGTCAGCAGTTGTCAGTATCAAGTCACCAATCCATAATGTGATCACCGCGGTTAACGCAGGAATTTGATCATGCAAACTTCGAACAAAATATTTGATGACCTCGCCCGGGTGGCGAACGGTGCCGTATCAACGCTTGTCGGCGTGAAGGATGAAATCGAAAGCCTTGTCCGCCAAAGGGTCGATCGAATATTGGCCGACGCTGATATGGTGTCGCGTGAAGAGTTCGACGCGGTCAAAGCCATGGCCGCCGAAGCTCGTGCCGAGCAAGATCGATTGGCGAAACGACTTTCAGTCCTGGAAAAAGCGACTTCCTCCAAACGCCCACGCACAGCGCCGAGGAAAAAGGCCGCAAATACCAAAACCTCCCAAACCAAACCAAAAAAATAGCTCCAATGCGACTTACCGGCGCATAGCTTTAGCAGGCGTTGTTTCAACAAATGACGCCCGCCGAACTGGCCCAGGCTTCATTGACACGCTTTATCCACAAATATTCACGACTTGTCGTAATTTCCCGCTTGCACGTGAATCGCGCTTGAGGCTAGGC
>Ga0233433_10002146_pt1 | contig 17718 bp, 10 predicted proteins | sample SI_122_August201_5_FD_179868 | JGI IMG/M metagenome (GOLD analysis project Ga0233433, IMG submission 179868) | Seawater microbial communities from Saanich Inlet, British Columbia, Canada - SI_122_August2016_100_MG | ecosystem: Environmental > Aquatic > Marine > Inlet | place: Canada: British...
AAGATAGGGTGCGCGCGCCACGGCGTCAGTGGACTGCGGATTATTATCCGGCCCGTGAAAAGGATGGCTCCACGCGTCGGTTTCCTTGGAGGCGGGCTTGGTGATTTGCCGACCGTCCATAGTCGCCACCGCTCCGGGTCGCAGCACTCGCAGCACTTCCTTCTCCTTCACTGCCTCACCACTCACGAAAGCGATGTCCGCCATATTGTCGCCGAGGCAAATTCGATCTAATCCACTTTGCTCTACAAACACACGCTGCCCCAGCAACCCCGCGTCATCTGCCGACTTACGCACGGCCAGTACCGTGGCGGTATGGGCCGACTGGAAATAAATCGTGCATGCGGTGTCTCGCGCCAATTCAGAAACTTTCCGATCCATCTCGCGTTCGCCCTGACCGATGACCACCGCAATGCCGCGTTCCGGCCCAGCCAAGTCTGGGTTCTCCTTTGCTCCTTCCCCAACGGCCGACACAGCGAAGATTGGAATGAGTAAAAAAAACAAAGGACGCGAAAAGCTGATGAGAATATTTTTCATAATAATCCGTAGTTTGGTGAAACGATGAATCAAGTATGCGCCCATCACCAGAAGACACAACCTCAACTTGAAGAAAACCCAGGAGATATGATTACTTCAACAAAGTCTTAATCACTCGGCCGTCGCTGAGGGCCATTGGGCGGAGGATGGGGGTCATTAGTTCCTTGGCGTGGTTGATACCGAGGGAGTGTTGGATAGTGGTGTGGATGTCGGCGACGCGGATGGAGTCTTTGTCGTTAGCTTCGAGTTTTGCGCCGGTGGGATCGGTGGCGCCGTGGACGTGACCGGCGCGGAATCCGCCGCCGGCGAGGGCCATTGAGAAGCCGGTGGGCCAGTGGTCGCGTCCACTGGCAGGATTGATTTCTGGCGTGCGTCCGAATTCACCGGCGCAGATGACAATGGTTTGGTCGAGCAGCTTACGCGCGCGCAGCTCGCGGATGAGCGCGGCAAAGGCGGGGTCAAGGATGGCGTTTTGCGAGACGTGGGATTCGTGGTTGTTGGCGTGGGTGTCCCAGCCGTTGAGGGTGACTTCGACGCAGCGGACGCCGGCACCGATGAGCTGAATGGCGGCGAGACAGCTGCGCCCGAATTGGGTGTCGCCAAAGTCGGCACGGGTTTTGGCTGGTGCTTGGGTGATGTCGAAGGCGCTGAGCTGCTCGGAACTCATCATCCGCAGGGCTTTTTGGATGGTGGCGTTGTGGAGTGTAGTCTTGGCGTCGAGATCGGCGCGGCGGGCTCGGGCGAAGGATTGCTCCACCTGTTTCAACGCGGCGAGCCGGTTGTCCAGGCGTTTAGGTTGGACACGGGCGGTGATGTTTCCGGCGCGGCCGTTGGTGTTGTAAACTTTGAAGGCGTCGTACTGCGAGCCGAGGTAGCCGCCGCGCGCGGGCCATTGGCCGGGCAAAATGGAGATGTGGCGCGGGATGTCCATTTCGGCATCGGGTAGTTCGTGGCAGAGGACGGCGCCGATGGAGGGATGAATCAGCGTGGGGTCGGGCCGATAGCCGGTTTTGACATTGTACGTGGCGCGTTCGTGGTCGCCTTCTTTGCTGACCATCGAGCGCACGAGGGTTAGCTCGTGCATGACCTCGGCTACTTGCGGGAGGCCATGGGCGAATTGCACGCCTTTGACGGAGGTATTAATGGCGCGGGTGTCGCCGGCGATTGTTTTCCCCGCGTGTGGGTCGAATGTTTCCAACTGGCTTGGGCCGCCAGCCATCCACAGCATAATGACTGACTTGGCGGGCGTGTGGGCGGATGCTTTTTCCTGAGCGCGCCCGAGCCAATGAGCCATCGGCGTGAGCCACGCTAGCCCGCCAAGGCCGGTGGCTTGGAGCATCGTGCGGCGCGTGATGTGACTGTTTCTGTTGCAGGGGTTGGAGCAACTGTTCATATCAATGGTTCCACGAAAACTCGGTTGAGTTGATAAGTGCCCAGTAGAGGTCGGCCTGTTTTGCTTTGCGATCGAGGAATCCCTTTTGCGAAAGCGAGTGGAGAAAGTAATCGCCTTCCTCCGCGCTGGGCCTGCGGCTGAGCACGGCGAGGTAGGTGGCCTCCACCACTTTCGTGTCGTTGGGCGCGGTGGCCAGAATCCGCGAGGCGGCGTTGGCCACGAGATCGTCTTTGATGCGTTCGTGCACGAGCGATCCATTCATCATCAGCAACCGCTGCGGGATGGTGCCGCCTTGGATATAAAATTCATCCTCACCAATATCACCATAGCGCTTGATGAATTCCCCCTGTTGAATCGAGCGGTTTAGCTGAAAGAGAATGTGCGAATCGGCGTTGATGGCGGTGAGCGATGCGGATTGGATGATGCTGCCAGCGACTTGCTCGGGGCGCAATCGCGAGAGCGGGAAGGCGGCCCAGTGTTGGTCGTGCTCGAGAGTGGGCGGCGTGCGACCGGCGGGCATTTTGCTGTCGAGGCCGAAGGCGCTCGTGGCGGCGATGACGCGGATGAGGCGTTGGAGATTGAATTTGTGAATGATGAAATCATCAGCCAAAATTTCCAGCCCGGGCGGATAAGGGTTTTCCGGCGTCTCCTCCAGCGGAATTTCATCAACCGGCTCAACCAAAGGCCGACCAAACATCAGCGCCCACACGCGATTAACCGTGGCGCGGGCGAAGGCGCGGTTTTCCGAATGCGTGACCCAACGGGCGAGGCGCTGGCGCGGGCGGCCTCGCTCGGGCAGCAGCTCGGGCTGAAAAGGAACAATTGTCGGCACCTCCAGCGGCACGCGTTGGCGGCGGTATTTAAACTCATACGGCTTGCCCGTTTCGCGAATGCCGGAGATGGCCATATCGGCTTTTCCAAAAAATGAAGCGAGTTGGTGGAAATCTTTTTGCAACCATTCATCGCCGAGATGATCGTCGTGACATTGTACGCAGTCGATGCGTACGCCGAGGAAAGCACGAGTCACACGCGCGGCAAGCTTCACTTCGTCGGGGCCTTTTTTGTCTTCGTTTTGGTCGACCGTCACGGTGACAAAATTGACCTCCGGATTGGTCGTCCACAACCCCTCGGCGGTGATGAGCGAGCTCACAATTTTGTCATAAGGCCGGTTTGCCTCAAACTCATCGGCGAGCCAACTGACAAACCGGCGGCGGCGATAAATCAGAAAGGGCCCGTTCTCCACGCCGACATAAGCGCGCGCAAAACGTTCGGCGAGATAATCGCTGGTGCGACGATCCTCGAAGAGATGACTGAGCCACCACTGGACGCGTTCGTCCTCCGGCTGGGCCTCGAGCGCGCGGATTTCCTGCAGCGAAGGAATCGTGCCGGTGAGCCCCAGCGAGAGGCGGCGAATCAACGTCAAGTCATCCGCGCGCTCCGCGGGCTCCAGCCCGGCCTTTTTCCATTCGGAGGCGAATTCCTCATCCACCCAATCGACCGTCGTCCGGAACACCGGTTTTTCATAATGGCTCGCCTGATGCTTGGGCGCGGCCATCGTGTTAGATTTCAGCAGGTTGGAAACCACCGCGCCCACGCCTGCCAAGCAGACCACTGCGAAGAGCAGGTTGCGTTGCCAAAGCGGCGGGGCTATCTTTTCTGAAGGCATCTTGTCCGTGAATATACATAAATGAATACGCAAGGACAAGATGAAGGGTTTCAACCGGAAAAGTTTAAGGCCGTGCCGCCGTTGCTCGTGCTGCCGCCTGAAGTTAAACCGCCGGTCATCGAGCGGTCACCGGTCCTTCCCGTGCGCAGGTCACTTCCCTCCCGAATTGGCCGCGGCATTTATTCAGCCATTGGCTGGTGCTTTGGGATGTTAAGTTTAATTGGCGGGCTGGCGGTCATTTCGGTGATCCCCATCGTTAACCTACTCAGCCTCGGTTACCTGCTGCACGTCAGTGCCACCATCTCGCGCACCGGTCGCTTGCGCGACGGCTTCATCGGCTTGCGCCACGCCGGGCAGCTGGGGGGCATCGTCCTTGGCATTTGGCTTGTGCTTTGGCCGGCGCGGTTTATCGCTATGCTGCGCGACTCCGCCTTCATCGTGGACCCCCAACGCGTCGGCGGCTGGAGCGTTGGATTGTGGATTGTCACCGTACTGACTTCCCTACACATCATTTGGGCACTGCTGCGCGGCGGCAAACTGCGGCACTTTTTTTGGCCGGCACCCATTCGTTTTGTTCGCTGGCTTGGCACGCCGGATAAATTTATCACCGCCCGCGATGCCGTTTGGAAAACCGCCGCCGGGCTGCGTCTTCCGGAGTTGTTTTGGCTCGGCACCCGCGGCTTTGCCGGCACGGTGCTGTGGCTACTGATCCCTGTGGGCCTGATGATCCTCGCCTCCAAAATCGCCCATAATGCCGGCATACTCGTATCAATCCTGGGCGGTCTTTTGCTGATGGGCGTGCTCTTAATTATTCCATTTCAACAAGTTTGGTTCGCTCGCGAAAACCGCTTCCGCGCCTTCATCGAGATCGGCCCCGTGTGCCGCCTCGCCGGTCGCGCACCGTTCAAGTTTTGGTTAGCACTGTCGCTCACCCTAGTGATGGCTGTGCCGTTGTTTCTGTTAAAGATAGAGCTTACCCCGGCAGAAATAACTTGGCTGCCGGCACTCTTCTTTGTGGTCTTCGGACTTCCCGCCCGATTGATGACGGGCTGGGCAATTGGACGTGCCGAACAACGCGAGGCATCCCCCAATTTCCTGCTGCGATGGTTCTGCAGAGTCGCGGCCTTGGGATTGGCTTTGCCGTTCGTTTTTGGTTACGTAGTCATTCTGTTTTTCACTCAGTACATTTCCTGGAATGGCACCCTCAGCCTCCTCGAACAACACGCCTTACTCGTACCCAGCCCGTTTTAGCTGGGCTTTAGAAGAATTTCATTCCGGTGCTGGATCCAGATAAAGAGGAGGGCGAGCTTAAAACCTTGCAGGGCTGAGGCGCCGGTTGTCCACCCATCTGCGTCACTTGCGCAGCCGGCAAAGCCAGTTCATTTCGCTTTGCACACATTTCCCTCCACCACGCCGCGGGGGCCGGTTAGGGTGACGGACTCGTCCTGGACGTTGGTGGTGAGGGCGGTATTGTGGGTGGCGTGGGCAGGGGTGGCGGCATTTTGGATGAGGATGGCGGTGCCGAGGAATTGGCTGATGCGATTGTGGTGGGCGGCGACGGATTTGGCACCGGAGGTGAAGAGGGCGTGGCGCCAGCGGTTGATTTCGTTTTGGTGAAACTCCACTTCTGAGCCGGCGTGTGCCCACACGGCAAAATTGGGTGGCCCGCCGCGGTGCGGGCCATTGCCTTCAAAACGGTTTTTGCTGATGTGTGCGCTGCCCTGCACGAGCACGCCGGCCACGCCGCCGCCGGTGAAAGTATTGCCGGTGATGACGGCGCTCGAGCCTTTGAGGATGGCGATGAGCGGAGGCATTCCGCCGGCGCGCGTGAGTTGGTTGCCGGCGATATGCGCGCTGGCGCCGTTGCCCACGCCAATGGCCACTTTTGCGTTCTCGAGGCAGCGGTTGCCGAGCACTGTGGCCTCGGCCCGGTGTTGTACGCCGATGCCGGTGGTTTTGTTTTTGCGACAAAGGTTTCTGGAAATCAACGCGCGCGCCTCGTGCTCGATGCCGATGCCGGCGAGCGTGTTTTCGAAACATTCGTTTTCAATAATCATCGGCTGCGCCTTATCACGTGCGCCGATGCCCGCGAGTTTGTTTTTCCAGCAACGATTGCCGCGCAGGATGGGCCGCGCGCCCTCCTCGGTCCCGATACCGGCCATGTCGTTTTCGTGGCAATCGTTGTCTTCCACCACCGGTTGGGTGTCCGCGCCGGTACGGATGCCGATGCCAGCGCGTCGGTTGTGATGGCAGCGATTGCCGCGGACGATTGGCCGAGAGCCTTCGCTGATGCCAATGCCGGCACGGATGTTGCGGTAGCAACTGTTGTCGATGACAATCGGGCTGGCGTCGTTGTGGCCGATGCCTGCGTAAAAATTCTCGAAGCAAAGGTTGCCTTCGATACGGGCCGTTGATTTTTTCATCGAGCCAATGCCGCCGCCCATATTGCGGTACGTGATATTGTCGACAATGCGCGGCGACACGCGTCGGTCTTCCGCGCCCGTGATGGCAATGCCGGTGTAGCCAATGTGGTGGATGATATTGTTCGCCACCGTACAATCGTGCCGCGCCGCAATGCCGGGCGTACCCTCCGCTCCAATGTGTTCATGCTTCTGCAGATTGCCCTGCGTGGCGTGATGTTTTTGCCAAAGTGCCTCGTCGTATTTTCCAACACCTGTTACCGTGAAGCCATCGAGTGTCGCCCCCGCAGCCATCGTTACGCCGGGCCCATTGCCGCCGGTGCCATCGATAATCGTCGCCTCCGCCCGCTGGAGTCCGAGTTTTCCCTTCGCGTCATCGCCGGCACTTCGAACGGTGAGACCGGGTTTGAGGCGAATGCGCTCGTTGTATTTGCCGGCGCTGACCAAAATTGAATCGCCCGCCCGGGTCGCGTCGATTGCGGCTTGGATAGTTTTGAAATCCTTCGGCACAAGCAACGCCGCCGCCCATGCGGTAGGATTGAGATGCAGGAGGAAAATGAAAAAAGAGACGGCAAGCGGGTGTATTTTCATAACAGGATGATGGCATTTAGACTTGCTCGTTTACTTGGATGTTCAAAGGATTCGCTCATTCGTGTAATTTGAGTTTTTTTGTTCGGTGGCCTTGCGATATACTCACTCTATGCGATGGGTTATTGCGTTTATTGTTACAGCTAACTGCGTCCTCGCCGCGCCGCCGCTCGCGCCGCGCAAGGCCAATCATTGGCCGGCGCAGGTGTTTGCGCCGTACGTGGACACGACATTGTGGCCACCATTCGATTTTGCGGGGGCGTCGAAACAACACGGGATCAAGTTTTACACGCTCGCGTTCGTTGTGGCAAAGGGGCCGAACAACCCTGCGCCGAGCTGGGGCGGGTATCACCTTGTGAGCAAGAGGTGGATGTTGCCGGAGATCAATGCCATCCGCGCAGGAGGCGGCGAGGTGCGGGTGTCCTTCGGCGGCGCGACGGGCACAGGGTTGGCGTCGGCGTGCAAAACGCCCGCGCAACTACAGGCTACTTATCAAGCGGTGATTAATACTTACGGGCTCACGCACATTGATTTCGATGTGGAAGGTCATTGGCTGGCCGAGACGAAATCCATTGAGCGTCGCTCGCGGGCAATAGTCGGTTTGCAAGCGCAAGCGCGTCGCTCTAAGCGCACGCTCAAGGTTTGGTACACGCTTCCCGTGCTGCCCTCCGGACTCACACGCGAAGGCGCGGGTGTGCTCCGCTCTGCGCTCCGCCATCGCGTGGACATCGCCGGAGTGAACATCATGGCCATGAACTACGGCAAAGCCCAAGCGCCTAAGCCGACGACTCATATGGGCGCGTACACGATCCAAGCGGCCACCAGTTTGCATGCTCAATTAAAAATGCTTCACCGCGAAGCGGGCGTGCAAAAAACCGACGCCCAACTTTGGGCAATGGTCGGGCTCACCCCAATGCTCGGCCACAACGACGTGAAGCCCGAAACATTTACATTGGGAAACGCACGCGAAGTGATCGCCTTTGCGCGTCAGAAAAAAATCGGACTGCTTTCCTGTTGGTCCGCAAACCGCGATCGCCCACTCGCCAAGCCCAGCGCCAACTGGGCCAGCCCGAAGCACACAGGAATTAAGCAAGAGGTTTTTGGGTTTTCAAAAATTTTTCGCGCTTACGGAGGAGAATGACAGAGTCTTCAGGTTCAGCTACAAGCACACCATGCATCGCCACTTGATTTTTCTCATTGCAATGTCCGTCGCCTATTTGAACGCGGCGGATTGGTCCTCCTTTCGTGGGCCCAATGCATCCGGCGTGGTCGATGGCATGAAACTGCCGGCCAAGTGGGATGCCGCGAAGGGCGAGGGGGTTTTGTTTAAAGTAAAAATTCCCGGGCTGGCGCATTCATCGCCGGTGATTGTGGGGGAGCAATTGTTTCTAACCACGGCGGTAAGCAGCATCGCGGATCCCACCTTTAAGCCGGGGCTGTACGGTGCGGGAACGGCGGCGGCGGATCGGTCGGTGCACGAGTGGCGGGTCATTTGTTTGGATAAGCGCACGGGCAAAACGTTGTGGTCGAAGGTGGCGGTGAAAAAGAAGCCGACGGACAAGCGGCACATCAAGGCGACTTACGCGAACTCCACGCCGGTGACCGACGGCCAGCGTGTGGTGGCGTTCTTCGGCTCGGAGGGGTTGTTCGCGTACACGGTGAAAGGGGAATTCCTATGGAAGAAAAATCTAGGCCGGTTGGACGTGGGTGCTTACGACTCGCCCGGTTACGAATGGGGCACGGCCAGCTCGCCCATCATTTGGAACGGCAAAGTCATCGTGCAGTGCGACACGCAGAAGGAATCGTTCGTGCTGGCGGTGGATGTGAAAACCGGCAAGGAGCTTTGGCGGACGAAGCGCGACGAGCTGCCCTCGTGGGGAACGCCGACGGTGTGGCCGGGCAAACAGCCGGAGCTAATAACGAATGGGTCGAAATTTATCCGCGGTTACAATCCGGAAACCGGCAAGGAATTGTGGCGGCTGGGCGGCAGTTCGAAAATCACCACGCCCACGCCGGTGTTTGCCGATGACCGCATCATCGTCGCCAGCGGACGGCATCCGGAGCGGCCCATCTTTTGCCTGCGCCCGGGTGGACGCGGCGACCTCACCGGCGGCAAACACGTCGCGTGGCAAAACCGCCGCGGCCCGTACATGCCCACGCCGCTCATTTACCGTGGCAAGGTTTACGCGCTGAACAACAGCGGCCTCTTTGGCTGCTTCGATTTGAAGACCGGCGCGGAACATTTTTATGAACGCATACGTCATCGCGGTAACGGCTTCAGCGCCTCGCCCGTCGCCACTGACGGCAAAATCTACTGCGCCGGCGAGGACGGCATGGTGTTTGTGATTGAAGCTAGCGGGAAATTCAAACTACTTGCGGAGCATCCCGTCGGTGAACCCCTCATGGCCACGCCGGCACTCTCCGACGGCGTGATGTATTTGCGGGGGACGCGAACGCTCTTTGCCGTGGGCAAACCTCGCGTGCAGTAGTTTCCTGAATGCTGCCCATAACGTAGCGTCCAACTATCGGTTATGCTGGAAATTCAACAGGGCAATTTTGGAAACAACTGCGCTGGGCATTCGCGGCGCACGGCGATTAAGGCGGGATTTCTTGGTGTGCTGGGACTTTCGACGGCGGACTTGTTGCGGCTGCGGGCCGAGGGCGCGGCGAAGCGTAATGGCAAGTCGGTGATTCTGATTTGGCTCGATGGCGGCCCGAGCCATATGGAGACCTATGATCCCAAGCCGGCGGCGCCCAAGGAATATCGCGGGCCGTGGTTGGATATGGCGACTAATGTGCCTGGCATTCGATTCTCCGAAATGCTGCCGTTGCAGGCGAAACACGCGGATAAAATGTGCGTGCTGCGTTCGGTCCATCATGATACGGGCGATCACTTTGCCGCCGCGCATTGGATGCTCACCGGCCGCCACGGCAGCACCTCGGCGAATAAGGCACAGAAATATCCCTCCATCGGTTCCTGTATTGCGCGGGCGAAAGGCGCAAACGCAAAGGGCATGCCGGCGTATGTGGGGTTGCCCGCGGCGGAGAGTGTTTATCTTTATCCCGGCTATCAGGGCGCGGCTTATCTCGGCGCGGCGTACAATCCGTTTCAGTTGAACATGAAACAGAAGTACCTCGGCGCGACCTCGAAAACAAAAATCCAGACGCCGCCGGTGTTGGCGAATTTGGCCGGCGACATCGGCCGCGTGGGCAATCGCGTGGGCTTGCGGGAGAGCCTCGACCAAATCAACCGCAACATCGACCGCACCGGCTCGTTTGAATCTCTGGACCGTTATCAGCAGCAGGCGGTGGATATGGTCACCGGCGGTAAGGCGCGCGCGGCGTTCGACATGGAAAAGGAAAGCACCAAGACGCGCGATCTCTACGGGCGCGGGCCGTGGGGGCATTACACGCTGATGGCGCGGCGGCTCGTGGAATCGGGCGTGAGCTTCGTGACCGTGGACATGCCGCACTGGGATACGCATTCGAAAATTAAGATCGGCCTCGAGGCGCGTCTGCCATTCCTCGACCGCGCCGTGGCGGGGCTGCTGGAGGATTTAAAACAACGCGGGATGCTCGACGATACGCTCGTGGTGGTGATGGGCGAATTCGGCCGCACGCCAAAACTAAATAGCGGCCAACCCGGCATCCCCATCCCCGGCCGCGATCACTGGGGCCAGGCCATGAGCGTCATCCTCGCCGGCGGCGGCCTGAAGACCGGCCAAGTCATCGGCGCCACCAACGCCAAGGCTGAGCATCCCGTCGCGCGCGCGCTCAAACCCGACGATGTGCTCGCGACCATCTACGAAGTAATGGGCATCGACCCCGAAACCACCTTCAAGGATTTTGCCGGCCGCCCCGTGCCGCTCGTCGACCAAGGCAAAGCCATCAAGGAAATTCTCTGAACCGTTCGCGTGGGAGACCTCGCGCCGGATTTCAAGATTAAGACCCTCGATAGCAAACGCACCGTGCGGCTGCACTCCTATCGCGGTCAGCATCCAGTGGTGCCAATATCCAAGTGGCATGCCAAATTCTTGCCGCGTACGTAGTCTAAGTAACTGATTAGTTTGGCAGGGAGTAGCCAAAGACCGCCCCAACCTTGTCAGCGAATGGTTTGTGCCGAGCTGGTAATACGGTTTTCCAACGGGCCAAATATTGGCGGGTGCTGATACCCGAATTGCGCAGGCCAAAGTTTAGGAAAGCAAGGGCCTCAAGTTGCTTGGGGTCCTCCTTGATGATCTGATAGAACTGGTAGGCTGGGTATTTGTAGAGGTCGTACTTGGGATACCGTTTACCCAGTCGCAGGGCATTTTCATTTTTCTGGAACCACGCGGTAAACGCCATTCCTTCAGGCCGGTCTCTGTCTTTGCCCAGATACCTATCGGCATAGGAGTTGTGATGCTTGGCGTAGCCTTTCCAGTTGGGGTAAGGCGGATGGCTTGCCCAGTCCTTGGCCATCTGCTTGAGGGCCTGATAGGAGACCGCCTCACAAAAGGCTTCGTTGATCCAGTGGTTGGGGCCAGCACGGGGCTGGTCGTGATTAATCAGGATATGGGTGAACTCATGTGAAAACTGGTAGGCGATCTGGGCCCAACCCCAACCATCATCAATACTGAGCATAATCTGCGGTTCACCCTTGGGTCCGCGCTGGTCCAGCTTTACCGGGAAACCGTTATTGGCCTTGGGGATGAGGATAGGCTTAAACTGTCGCTTGGGATAATAACGGGCAATAGCCATGGCAGCTGAATTGCATACCGCCAAAAAGCTCTCGGGATCGGTTTTGAATCCCTTGTGAGTCAGCCGGATATCAAGTTTGGGGATTTTGGGTGGGGGCGGATTGTTGTCAGCACCTATTAGAGGCATTGGGAGGAGACAGGAACCCAAGAACAATAACACAAAAAAGCTATTAAGGATTGGGAATGGTTTCATTGCTGGAGAAGATTCTACCTTACCTTCCTGATTCAGGAAAGTTCAGAGGATTCTCATCTCAATCCCATTGTTCTCTCTGATTCTACTGAGAAAAGTTGAGATCCATGCAAACAAAGTATTCCACCCTCCAACGTTAATGAGACATTCGGAGAATAGGGTCTCTCCGGGTATTATGGGAGATTAGTGTGAGAGATGTATTTCCCCTGAATACGGAAAAATCGTTTTTTCTTGCCGTGGATCAATGGTTACCTTAACCCTTCGCGCCATGACGAGATCAATTCTAATTATCTTCTTTTTGGGTTGTTTTCCGGTTTTGGCCCAACAGGAAATCGATGCTGTGGCAGAGGGGGAAAAGGCCTTTGCAACGTACGGGTGCGTGGTTTGTCACGCAGTTACCAAGGATGATAAATCTTTTCGTACCGGGCCAAATTTATATGGGTTGTTCCAGAATAAGCCGAGGGATCGCGAGGTGCTAAATCCAAAATCGGGGGCTCGTAGCCGGATAAAAGCTGACAAGAAATACTACACGACTTCGGTTCGCGAGTCGTGGGATGCTCTCGCGATTTCCGAGAGCGGCCAAATCAAGGGGAAGCCATACCCACAAATTATGCCGATGTATGCCAAGGAAGTCATTCCTGATCAGGCTGTCGAACATATTTGGCACTTCCTGAGAACTCTCGCTGTAGAGGGGCAGGCGGGACCTGCAGTGGTGAAGATGAAGCAGGACAAAAAGGTTATCCCGAAGAATCCAATTGAAATTCCGAACGAAATACTGGTCACCAAACGGACGCGCGTTTTTCGGGCACCACTACGCGGCTCAAGCGGGAGAGCACTGCATGTAGGATCCCCAAACGGAATGAATTACACATTTGATGCGCGCGTTTTATCCGTGCGCAATGTGTGGGGTGGGGGCTTCCTGAATCTAACGCAGGAACGTTCGGGGCGAGGCAAACCAGGCTCTGTGCGGGGGAAGGGGAACCGGGTCTTTATTCAGGGAGACGGTATTTTGCGACCAATGACAGGCTCTGGCGACGTTGTTGATTTTGAATTCAAGGAGCCCGATGTAATGGATCACAAAGCCATTGAGAGATGGCTTTGGGAAGATCGTGATTTCCCGGAGTTGTTGGCTTCAACGGATGCCGAGTTTAAGGGGCACCGGATCGATTCTACTACTGGCGCCCCGATCTTTCATTTTCGCGTAGGTCGCAACGACATTGCCCAGGCAGTGACGCTTGCCGATGACGGCAGGGTGGAGATTGTTATTCGTGGTAAACTCAACGATAGCCAGAAATTTATGGTGTCCACGAAGGGACTCACTGATATCAAAGTGGATGGAGGCACATTGAAAGGGGAAGAGTGGTTATTAAATCCCCGGGAGCCTGCGAAAGACGCGTCCTACAAGTTCTCAGCGAGACTTGTGGGAGGATTGGTTGCCCGGCAGATTGTGGGTCGTGATGAGGACTGGTCAGCACAACCGCTTGTGACCAACAAAAAACAGGCGGGACGAAAGGCCATGGAAATTCCGGCGGGATACTCGTCTGAAAATTGGGAATCGCCCAAGGACCTTTATGGCCGGTCACAACTCTTTGAACCGACAGGGATTGCAGTGGCAAAAGACGGGACCATTGTGGTGGCGACCCGTTCAGCGGGCGTGTGGAGAATCCGGGACGGAAAATGGTCATTGTTTGCCGAAGGAACCTACGAAGCCCTTGGGGTTTGGATCGAGGACGACAAGGGTGACAAATTTGTCGTTATGCAGAAGCCCGAGTTGACCCGGATGAGTGACACCACCGGTGATGGACGCGCAGATCTCTTTGAAACAGTGTGTGATGACTATGGGTTTCACGCCAACTATCATGAATATGCACATGGACCAGTACGTGATGCGAAGGGCAATTACTATTTTGCTTTGAACCTTTCACACGGTGGTAACGAGCGCACCTCGTGGCGTGCGGGTGGTCCGTACATGGGATCAATGGGAGGTTATCGTGGTTGGGCCTGCCGCGTTACGCCCGAAGGTAAATTTGAACCGTATGCCAACGGGTTGCGTAGTCCGGCCGGTCTCGGGGTTGATCCGGATGGGCGCCTCTGGTACGCAGAGAATCAGGGAGAATACGTGGGATCATCGAAGGTGGTGCCGCTTGAACAGGGAAAATTCTATGGGCACTTGTCGGGACTCGTGTCTCTTCCTGGAAAAATGAAGCCGGATTCTCCTGAGTTAAAATTTGATAAATGGAAGGAGAAAATTCGTAAGGGTGCCGTGTGGCTCCCTCATGGTAAAGTCGCCAACTCTCCCGGTCATCCGGCCTGGGATCTTACTGGTGGAAAGTTTGGTCCCTACAAAAAACAGATGTTTCTTGGTGATCAAACCATGTCGAATTTGTTCCGTGTGACAGTCGAAAAAGTGAAGGGTATGGATCAGGGCTGTGTGGTTTCATTTGCGCGGTTTTTCGCGTCTGGGGTGATGCGGCCGGTGTTCCTTCCAGACGGCAGCTTGCTCATCGGTCAGACAGGTCGTGGATGGGGTGCTTTTGGAGGGCAACAAGCCAGCTTGCAGCGCATCATTTATGATGGGAAGACGATTGCAGCTGCCATTCACAGAGTGAATTCAGCCAAGGATGGATTCATAATGCATTTTACTCAGCCGATTTCTGACAAGGTGAGTGAAGATGAATTAGCAGGTTACCTGAAAGTGCAGTCTTGGTTTTATACCAACACAGGCCGTTATGGATCGCCAGAGCATGATAAGCGAGCCGATGTCATTGAGCGAGTGCAGTTGAACAAAGACCGCAAATCGGTTCTCCTTAAAGTGAAAGGATTTGGTGATGGAGATAAGTGGCTGAACCGGATCTACCACATCCACATTCCGGAGACTAAGAAAATATTTGGTGATGCACCTGTGAAGAATAAGCTGACTAGCTTCTTTACCCTAAGAGCCATCCCTTAATCTTTCACAAAACATCTCTCGAAAAATCCGGGGTTTACTGAATCGAAGAATTCCACACCCCAACGTCACTCTAGACATAGGGAGAATTGGGTCTCTCAGGGTTTTCTGAGTGATCAGTGTGATATCTGTATTTCCTTGGTTTACGATCCACTTGTCTGGTCAGAATTATTTTTATCAACCGAACAATTCGCTCATCGCAATTCCGCTACTGTCACCAAACTTCTCCATCGGGACGTCCATTGCATTCCCGATTCTGGCAAACAGGTTGGACAAGGCGTTCGTCTTCTCATCGTAGGTTATGAATTGGCCGCTCTTGTGGCCCATTTGCTTACCACCTGCCATGATGATCGGAAAATTCGTATTGTCGTGAACTCTGGAGGTCGCCGCTCCCTGAAAGATGAGAGTGCGATCAAGCAGACTGCCGTCGCCCTCCGGGGTTTCCTTGAGGCGATTAATGAAGTAAGCTAATTGTTTGGCCACGAATTGATCCCAAATACCCCAGTCCTTGAAACCTTCTTTTCCTTTGCCCGCGGAATGACTCAATTGGTGAAGGTCCTTCGTGAGACCGATGCGTTTGGAGAGGTTGTTGGTAGGCGCTGTACCACCTTCGGAAGCAATTTGATAAGTCGCAACACGGGTAATGTCTGATTTGAAGGCGATATACATCAAGTCGTACATCGTCCGGATGTAGTTTTCCACATCGGTAAACTCGATATCCAGCTTGATTTCAGGAGGCGCGGTCGCTGCCTCTTTTTTCGCCCATAGTTGATCATTGGCAATTTTCTTTTCCAATTCGGAAATCGCTTGCAGGTACTCCTCGAGAGTTCCCTGATCTTCCTTCCCAAGGTTGCGCCTGAGGCCCTTCGCATCCTCGTGAATTTCGTTAAGCAAATGGGTTTTCCCCTGCAATCGATCCAAGGCTGCTGGACTGCTTGCGACGTACATGCGTTCGTAGATTTTCTTCAGATTCGACCAGGCAGGAATCCCTTTTCCATCCTTATCGTAAGACAAGGTGTAGTTTCTGGTTAAACTCCCGACTCCCCCAACAGTGGAAAGTGGCATGGAGGCCAATTGCGTCTTCCCTGCGTGGTGGTTGCTGATCGCTTGATCAATGGATATCGAGTTAAGGGCGGTCTTCCCTTTTATCATTTCCTTGGAGGTCAGGAAGCCAGTCGGGTTGACGTGGGCATCTCCACTATTCCGATTTAATGGATGTGAGAGACCGGAGACGACGGAAATGTCCTCGCGATAAGGGTTCAAAGCCGCCTGACTGGTCCGGAACTCATAGCTTTTGCCGCCGCCTTTAGGGAACCAGTACCAGTCCTCATGCTGAGGATCCTTTTCCGGTGGCAGGCTTACTCCATTAGGGAAAAAGATGAATGCCGAACGCTTGGGTAAGGCTTTGATGGCTTTTGCCTCTTTGCCCACGGCCATCGCGTTGAGGAAAGGAAGCCCCAGAGAAAGGCCCGCCCCTCTCAAAAAAGTTCGTCGCTTAATATGCCAAGATTTAGATCCCATTCCGTTATGTTTTTTCTTATCTGTTTGAAAACGCTTCGCTTTTGACAATCTCTCTAATCAAATTAGGGACAGAATACTGCTTTGCCTCAAGCTGGTCAACTAGCCTGTTCACCAGATCTTCGTCATGAAAATCGATATCCCGCGAGAGCCCATAAGCCAGAATCCGCTCCACCAAACCTTTGGCGAAATCCCTTTTCCGATGATTGACCAGATAAGCCTTTAGTTTATCTATGCCATCCACGCTAGCCCCATCCGGCAGGGTAGATTTACACTCGATCTCCAGGTAGTTTTTTTCGAAGGCGGGCTGCTTTCTATTTTTTGGCTCGCTTCCCTGATCCTTTGGCGGGTCGGATGCTTTGGATACAACCAGGACTTTAGTTCGCCAAAGCCCGCTGGCATCGAAATTTTCAAAGGGAATTCCCCAGGGATCAATTTTCTGATGACAACTCCGGCAGGCTTCATTGTTGCTATGGGCAAACAGCTTTTGATTGAGAGTCATTTTATTGAAACCGGGGATGCTTTCATCGAGCGGCGGCACGTTTGCGGGCGGATCGGGGGGGGGGGCGTGAAGGATCACGTCAGCGAGCCAAACGCCACGGAGAATGGCATGAGAATTCATGCCGTCTGAATTACCAATGAGAAACGTGCCCTGGGTCAGCAAGCCGCCTCGATGCGATTTTTCATCCACTGGGACCTTTCGGAATTCTTCACCTCTCACGCCCCTGAGTTTGTAGAACCCAGCTAATGTCTGGTTCACGAAAACATGATCCGCCTGCAGCAAGTTCAATGCGGAAGAACCATTCCGAAAGACGTCGTTAACGGCTTCGTAGGTTTCCTTATGCATCAGTTCCTTGATCGTATCCTTGAACTTGGGGTAGTAGTTCCGATCAACGGCGACGTTACCCAGTTGAGAGGTTTGCAACCATTGGTCGGCAAAACGTTCCACCCACCTCCTCGATTTCTCATCCTTCAACATTCGCTTCACTTGAGACTCGAGTTCCGGTTGTAGGATTAGGCTCCCTTCGGCAGCGGCCTTGAGCAAGGGCTCATCGGGAACCGAACACCACAAGAAAAAAGCGAGTCGCTCAGCCAGTTTGAAACTCGCAGCTTCTTTACCCCCAAGATTCCCCGAAAGTCCGAGATAAAAGAACTTGGGCGAACACAAGATCTCCTTGTAAGCGCTCAGAAGGGCGAGGGCAGGAGGTTCCTCTTTGGCATTACGGTCATAAACCTGCTGATACTTTTTGAGTTCCGCCTCGGTGGGCGTTCTCCGAAAGGCTTTCGTGACGAAGGAAGAAATCTTCCGGGCAACCTGTTGGTTAACTTCAGATTCCTCGAGGTCATGAGGAATCAAAGTCTTCACCAATTCCGTATTCACGTTGCCCCGGTACTCCAAGGCTTCGAGGTAGAGATTCTGCGCCCCCCGGTTCGTGATTCGGAGAAAAAACGGTCGGTCGCCTTTCGTAAACTCATCGGTCAAGTCTTCCGGGTAGGATTCCAAAATATAATCCCGGACCTCGTCGCCTTCTGCGATATCGATGGTCCCCATCCGACAGGTGGTTAACCGGGTATCGACGTCCGAACGCTGGAAACACATGGCAACCTCGACCCCTCCGCGAGTGCCCGCCTTCGCCACTAGTGATGTTTGGGATTTGCACTTGGAAATCGAAGTTACGTTCAGATCAAGGTATCCCCCTTTCTCGATCACTATCCCACTCCCCGC
>Ga0233433_10002149_pt1 | contig 17709 bp, 11 predicted proteins | sample SI_122_August201_5_FD_179868 | JGI IMG/M metagenome (GOLD analysis project Ga0233433, IMG submission 179868) | Seawater microbial communities from Saanich Inlet, British Columbia, Canada - SI_122_August2016_100_MG | ecosystem: Environmental > Aquatic > Marine > Inlet | place: Canada: British...
ATCGATCTTTTTCACAGACTCTGGCAATGCCCTTATTATTGGCCCTCTATTTCGGCCTATTTTTAAAGAACTAAAAATCTGTAAAGAAAAACTAGCTTACATCCTGGACTCGACCTCCTCACCTATTTGCATCCTTATGCCCTTTATCGGCTGGGGTGCTTACATCATGGGGTTAATCGATCAGGCATATCTGGATACTGGACTAACCGAGACTGCGCTCTCTGTACTGCTCAAACTGATGCCCTACCAGTTCTACGCTATCCTCTGCCTGACCGCTGTACCCATGCTGGTATTCTCGGGTCGCGATTTCGGGCCTATGAAGAAGGCCCAGCACCAGTACGAGGCCTCAAACCAGGCATCAGATTCGAACCAGGAACTATCTGAGTCAAGCGACCATGTCGAGTCTATCAGTCTATTTGTAGTCCCTCTGACGGTTTTACTGACGCTGATTGCTGGCTTGCTTATCTGGCACGCCTCTAATAATGACCTGACCAGTCCACACATCCGTTCCAGTTTAACTATCGCCTACATCAGTGCTTCTCTTGCCAGTGCCATTCTTATGCTCAGAATCTATCAGGTCAGCCTGGCAGACTCACTTGATACCTTTGTAAAAGGTACTGAGACCATGGTGTTTGTCGTCATTATCTTGATTCTGGCGTGGTCCCTGAGTTCCGTCATCAAGGAGCTTGGAACCGCCCAGACCTTGTCGGTCCTGATTGGCCAGACGCTTAACCCAGCAATGCTGCCCGCAGTGGTGTTTATCCTGGGTGCTGTCATCTCGCTGGCGACGGGGTCTTCATGGGGCACGTTTGCGATTCTCATGGCTCTGGCCATTCCGGTCGCCCATAACACCGGCGCCCACATGTACCTGACGATTGCTGCCGTGCTCAGCGGGGGACTTTTCGGTGACCACACCTCACCTATCTCTGATACCACAGTCCTGGCATCCATCGGCGCTGACTGCCCACACATAGATCACGTAACGACACAGTTCTACTATGCGATGGTGATAGGCTCGGTAACCCTCCTGGCTTTTCTAATCGCCGGTTTTTACCCCAAAGAATTTCTCATTATCCCCGCCATTGTCTTGCTACTGATCTCCTTTCAAGTTATCGGGCGAAGGACAAAACCCGGATCATCGATAAGCGCTTGAGGTTTAAAGCGGTTACTTCAAGATAGTGACTCAACACCAGATACCCGCATGAGCCAATATCCCTGGTAGCTTGACCCGGACAGGCGTCTGCAAGGATAGCGGGCAACTCCAACTCTACCTGTTAGATAAAGCAAACCATTGACGACTAATATTTCCGATTCAGTCGACTGACCTGAAATGCATCCTGAAGTTGATATGACCAGTAAGCCATTTGAGCAATGACAGGTCCAAAAGGCTTGCCAACATAATCAAGACCAAACGGTGCAAACAATTGATATCCCTGATCATCTTGTGCGATAGCCGAAGCTATTAGCTCTCCGCCCATGGTTGTGGTCGCCATACCATGGCCACCAAAACCCTGGCAGTACCATGCACCGGCACTAAGCTTACCGATCTGTGGCATCTTGTGCCTGGCGTAACCCATATAGCCGCCCCAGGCGACATCAGCTTGAACACCTTTAAGCTGGGGATAAACTGACAATAAATCTTTCAACATGAGCACGGCTAGTTTTTCCTGAGAAGGTTGAAACATGGAAACTCGGCCACCCCAGAGCAGCCGGCAATTACCCACGACACGGTAATAATTGGACGAAAATCGATTGTCGCTGACCGCATAGGGTGCGCGTATGGCGTCTTCGAGGCTGCTTCCAAGCTCCTGGGTTAACAACACATAAGTAGCAACCGGCAGCGTTGCCCGACTCAGTTGCGGTTGTAACGAATCAATATAGCCACTACAGGCATAAACTACATGGTCTGTCAGAATAGAACCTGAGGGCGTAACAACCAGCCAACGATCGTGCTTCCTGGTGACCTGTAATGCCGGCGTATGGTGAAAGATTTGCAACCCTTTGGCGAGAGCGAGTCTAGCCAGATGCAGGACATAATTAAGACTCTGAAATCGCATTGTCCCGGGCTTCAGAAAGCCATCGAAATAACGCTTGGTGAGATAATGTTCAGCCACCTTCTGACGTGGCCAGAACTGCAGATCTTCGTCGAATATCCTGTTCATATCCTCGACATATCGCTTCACGCCGGTTTCATCATTGAACCAGGAAGCAGTTAAAGAGCCTGGCTGACCTTCAAGGATTGAGTCCTCGAAACCCTTGATGCGCTGTTGGATAAGTTCCACTGCCCTGTTAGTCAACTCATATAATCTTCTGGCATGATCCTCACCCAGCAGGCGTACCAGCTTGAGTGCATCCTGCGAGAATCCAGGGCTGACAAAGCCGCCATTACGCCCCGATGCGCCCCATCCCAATTGCTGAGCTTCCACTAGAACGCAGTTAATCCCTCGCTCCACCAGGCCCATACCGGTGGAAACACCGGCCAGACCTCCGCCGATCACACAGACTTGCGTTTCAATATCTTCTGAAACAGCCGCTGACTCCACGCCTGAACCCATGGTACGACTATAATAGGTATCGGGATAACTCATCTAAACATCCTAATATTAAAGAAACCACCTCCAGGTCCCTGCCCAGACAGGCCGGTAAAGGACACAGCTTCAACTGGGTTCAAGTCCCTGGTCAGCATAACATCAACCTGTCCTGGACAACTGCAAAAGACCATTTAGCCGTATCGCTTGCCAAGACTGTCATGGCATACTGATACCAAATAACAGTTTAGGAAAGGACATAGTTATGCACCCCATCTGCCTGTATAGAGCTGTCTCATCAAATAGGCCTTTACTGAAGCTGCTGGTATTACTCTTTTCTGCTCCCTGGCTGATTTCAGTTTCTGCTTGTGCCGAGGAACAAGCAAGCACCCAGGCAGCCGAGCTGGCAACGGATGTGGAATGGCGTTACCTGGGTGGTGATTCAGAGCATACCCGCTATTCACCTGCCGCTAACATTACCGCGGAGAATTTCGAAGACCTCGAAGAAGCCTGGATTTGGGATGGTGCGAGCTTCAACGCGCAGAGCGGGCGATCCACCCCTTCATATATCAATGGGGTTGTCTATACCGTCGCAGGCCCTCGCAGACACATTGTCGCCATGGACCCATCCACGGGTGAAACGCTCTGGTCATATCGAGAACCAAATACAGCTCGCTATGAATACTCGATGCGCAAAGATTATGGTAAGGGCGTGACCTATGCCGAAGTTGACGGCAAAGGGGTAATCTACATGACCTCTCCCGCTTTCTTTCTCATCGCCCTTGATGCCGAAACCGGCCTACCCCTGGAAGGATTTGGTGAGCCCGTCGACCTCAAGGGATTCCCTGCAACGGGTATAGTCGATATGCTCAAGGATCTCGGCCACGAGCATGACCCTTATGAAGGCATAGCACTGGAAACAGGCTATATAACGGCCTCCTCTCCACCCATCGTTGTCGATGGTGTCATCGTAGTCGGCAATTCGCACGAACAGGGCTATAACCAGTCCCGGCTTGAAAACATCCCAGGAGATATCCTCGGATATGATGCAAAAACCGGCGCTTTCCTGTGGAAATTTAATGTCCTGCCTGGTCCTGGCGAGTTCGGTCACGATACCTGGGAAAATGATGCCTGGAAATGGACCGGCGATATCTCCTCTTGGGCGCCGCTCTCAGCCGACCAGGAAAATGGCATCGTTTACGTGCCAACGAACGGTGCAACCATGGATTTTTATGGCGGTTTCCGTCCCGGCGATAATCTATTCAGCACCAGCCTGATTGCACTGGAGGCCAAAACCGGTAAGCGCCTTTGGCATTTTCAGATGGTACATCATGATATCTGGAACTACGATACACCCACCGCACCCATTCTGATGGATGTCATGCATGAGGGAGAATCAACCCCTATAGTTGCCCAGACAACCAAGCAGTCCTTTGTCTATGCCTTCAATAGAGTAACCGGAGAGCCATTATGGCCGATTGAGGAAATACCTGTTCCTGTGTCAAAGATACCCGGTGAAAAACTGGCCCTGACTCAACCCTTCCCGACCAAACCTGCTCCCTACGACATGCAGGGTTTAACCGAAGCAGACCTGATTGATTTCACTCCCGAACTCAGAGCAAAGGCAATTAAAAATCTGCAGCCATATGAAATAGGTCCCCTGTTTCACCCACCTCTGCATAGAGACAATGGTTCGGACAAAATCGCCTCACTTTGGTGTCCTGGCGATATGGGTGGCGTTAATATCGATGGACCTTCCGCTGCGGATCCAGAAACAGGCATACTCTATGTCACCTCAAGGAAAGGCTGTACGTCACGTATTGTTGCACCTGGCTCTGAGCGTGATGGTTTACTGGAAGCACCAACCGGTACCACCATCTCAGACTACGCAGTACTTCGCTATTCCAGAGTCAAACAACCAGATGGTTTACCCCTGTTCAAACCACCCTATAGCAGAATCACTGCAATCGATATGAACACGGGTGAGCATTTATGGTATATCCCAGTCGGGGAAACACCAGACATCGTTCTGAACCACCCACAACTAAAAGATAAGCAAATCGCCAATACAGGCTCTGGCAGAATCGCCAAGATGATGGTAACCGCTAATATGCTGATCTATGCTGATCAAGCCAGTGACGGGACCCCGCATCTGTTTGCTGTTGATAAAGCGACAGGCAAACAACTCGGTAAAGTGGAAGTACCAGAGAAAAGCAATTACGGCATTATGACCTACGTTCACAAAGCCAGGCAGTATATCCTGTTGCAGACGGGGCCAACATTGACAGCCATGGCATTGCCTTGAGCAAAGGCAACCGCGTATCGCTGAATATTCTAGTTTATGCAGTGGCTTTAGCCAGCATGCCCTTGGTGGGCTTCACCAATGAGCCCCCCACCAGCCTTGATGCCGGGATTTTCAGCAAAGATCAGGCTAAGGCAGGCAAACGGCTTTACAAGCAACACTGCAAAAGCTGCCATGAAGGCAGTTACTTTAAACCGGTTCTGTTGGCTTGGAGAGGGGAACCCCTCTCCACCTTTTTCGAACTAATGACATCAGCCATGCCAGAAAATGACCCTGGCAGCCTAAAACACGATCAGTACACCGATATATTAGCGCATATCCTCAATATCAGCGGTTATACCCGAGGAGAAAAGCCGCTTAACTCGACTACCTTTAGCGCAATTACTATCGATAAGCCGGCCAGCAAATAACCCTTAATCCCCTAGCGACGCATTGACCCCCAAGGGGTACCCTGATCTTTAGCGGTAATATCTTTTAAACCCTGATACTTGAACTTCTGCACGCGTTTGCCTTCGTATGTTTCTGTTGTGAAAATATTACCCTTGGAGTCAGTCGCAATACTATGGACTGCAAAAAACTGGCCGGGCTGGCGACCACCATCTCCAAAACTGGTTAGAATTTCTAATGACTCTCGATCGAGGATATAGATTTTCATGTTCTTACCATCAGCCACGTACATGAATTTCTGCTGTTTATCTCTGGAGAAAGCGATATCCCATACCGACCCATCACCCAGTGTTTCTGGTGCAATTCTTCGTTCCTTAACGAATTCACCATTTGATTTGAAAACCTGAATTCGATCATTAGCACGATCACAGACGTAGACCAGGCCTTGATTACTGGGCTCAGCACAATGAACTGGATTACGAAACTGTTGGGCTAACGGTGCATCTGGGTTATAGCGACCCAGATCAGTATCATCAGGCTTATTTCCATAGGCGCCCCAGTAACGTTTGAACTCGCCCGAGTCGGCATCCAGAACAGCGACTCTTTTATTACCATATCCATCAGCGACATAGGCTTCATTAGCAGCGGCGTCGAAAGCAACCTTGGCGACTCTTCCGAAGTGCTCCATACTGTGGCTATCGCTTGCAACGCCTGGGATCCCTAGCTGCTGCAAGAATTTGCCATCCCGCGTGAATTTGAGCATATGCGAATCTTTACCGCCATTGCCTCCTATCCAGATATTGTCCTTATGATCCAATGTCAAACCGTGATTTGAACTCGGCCAGCTATAGCCCTCGGACGGCCCTCCAAAGGAGTTTACGAGATTTCCTTCAGGGTCGAACTCAAGGATATTGGGGGCTGGGATACAGCACTCTGCTGTTTTTGGGTCCGTTGCCGCACCAATTTCAGTACGTTCGTTAAAACTGTTTCGTCGATGGATGACAAAGACATGGTCTCTGGAGTCTACGCCAACACCGACGGCTGAGCCGAGAACCCAATGGTTGGGTAAGGGTTGCGGCCAATAAGGGTCGACCTCAAAACTAGGAGCCGTGCCAACCGGGGCGGCCTGTACAGCGCTTGCAACTGCAAAGGAAGATATCAATAAGTAACCGACTGATAATACCTGAATCAAATTTTTCAATGTTCCCACCTTTTTTAAGTTTTCTTTCACAAGGTCGCATACAAAGCCAGCGAACAAACGCTCAATTACACAGATGAGTATACTGACATGAAGACGGCCTTTATACTCGTTCATATGAAGTTTTATCTGTTAAAAAAGAGAGCCCCCTGCCTCACCGCCCTGTTGGTACTAACCTATCTCCTCCTCCCCGGACCGATATCAGCCCACGAAATTCCCGAGCGGGTTCAGCTCAAAATCCTAATGCATGAAGATGGTGAAAACCTCGACCTGCTGGTTCGCGTACCGCTGGAAGCCATGCGTGATGTGGACTTTTCGCTGCGAGGACCCGGGTATTTGAATTTTTCACAATCCCTGCCACTGATCAGAGAAGCCATTAATCTCTGGGTACTGGACGAGATTAAGGTATACCAGGGCAGCACCAGACTCAAGCCGGTAGGAGAGGAAAGCATCAGAATCTCGCTACCCTCTGATAGATCCTTTGAAACTTATGCAACGGCTACTAAACAATTTGATTTACCGCCTCTGGCCGATGAACCCATTTTGTTCTGGCGCCAGGCCTACATCAATGTCCGTGTTAATTACCTACTTAGTAACGCTGAAACTGCATTTAATCTGCAACCTAATCTTTCCGGGCTAGGCCAGCTAACCTCGTCAGTGGTGATATTTACGGACAGGAACCAGTCAGAATATCAATATGACTACGTCGGCAGCCCAGGTTTGCTCGCCCTCAACCCGGCTCGGCTTCAAGTCATAATGCAATTTATCTATCGCGGCTTTATACACATCCTGAGCGGTATTGATCACCTGCTATTCCTGGCAGCGCTACTTGTACCTCTGCATAACAAGCGTTTACTAATCATCGTGGTCAGCTCCTTCACGATCGGTCATTCGCTCACCCTGGCCATGGCGGCTCTGGGATTTGTCCCTGCTGCACTATGGTTCCCAGTCACCGTAGAATTATTCATTGCCTTGTCAATTCTAATCCTCGCCCTTGATAACTTAATCCGCTTGGAACATCGTCGGCGATGGATATTTGGGCTTGTTTTCGGCCTGGTGCACGGCTTTGGATTTTCCTTTGCTTTGTCACAATCACTACAGTATTCGGGAAGTCACCTGTTAACTGGTTTACTCGGCTTTAACCTGGGAGTTGAGTTGGGCCAACTCTTTATCCTGTTCCTGGCCCTGCCAATAATCATATTGATCAATCGACGACTCAAACAGGAACGATTAATGCTTATCATAGCCTCTGTTCTTATTGCCCACACGGGTCTGCATTGGACAATTGATCGATGGCAACTGCTTTCAGCCTATTTCTAACTTAGGGGCGCAGTTTCATATACAACAAGCGAGATTATTTGCGTTGCTGATGCGCAAATGAGACAGTACATATTGCGCGAATAGTTCTGTGCGAGATAGCTCGCGAGCGTGCTAACTTTTAAACAAAGGTGAATCACTGTGTCTACATTAATTCGATGTCTAGGGGTTTTTACAATGCTCTGGTTACCTGCAATTTCAATAGCAGAAAACCATGCGCCAAATCCATTCACCACAATCGAAGGCTGGGCAAAGCTACCAGATGGCCGCAACTGGGGAGCAACCAGTGCCATCTATCCTGCCCCAGATGGCGAGCATATCTGGATTGCGGAACGTTGCGGGGCGAATAGCTGTGTTAACAGCCCATTAGACCCGGTCTTATTATTTGACAAAAAGGGCACCCTAGTAAGGAGCTTTGGAGCGGGCATGATTGCCTGGCCTCACGGTCTGCACGTTGATCCTGACGGCAACGTATGGGTTGCCGATGCTGTCGGCTATGCTGCAGTCCCCGACGGCTGGGGCCACGTTATATATAAATTCAGCCCCACCGGTGAATTACTCATGACCCTCGGAGAAAAAGGCAACCCCGGATCAGGAGAAACCCAATTTCGTAAGCCTTCCGACATCCTGGTAGCCCCTAACGGTAATATCTTTGTAGTCGATGGGCATGGCTCAGCCCCCGATGAGCAAGTCAACAACAGGGTGATGAAATTTGATTCAGAAGGGAAATTTTTAAAGGCCTGGGGAAGCTCCGGAGGTGATGAAAACGAATTTAAAGATCCCCATGCACTTGCCATGGATTCTCTGGGCCGCCTATTTGTAGGTGACAGAGGTAACAGTCGCATCCAGATATATGACCAGGAGGGAGCCCATCTGGCCACCTGGACCCAATTTGGCCGACCAAGCGGCCTCTTCATTGATGCTAACGATATCCTGTATAGCGCTGATTCTGAGTCAAATGCCAGGCGCAACGGAGGCTACACTCGGGGGATAAGAATCGGCAGTGCTAAGACTGGATTTGTTACCCATTTCATACCCGATCCCGAACCTGATCCCGATAACTCCGGCACCAGCGGAGCAGAAGGGGTTGCAGTCGATGCGATGGGCAATATTTACGGAGCTGAAGTGGGTCCCAGAGCTGTAAAAAAATATGTGCTTACGGGTAAAAGAGATGAGTAAACCATTTTCAAGGCGAGATTTTCTAAATCTGGTTGGAGCCGCAGGCGGATCAGCAGCTGTCTTTCAGGTAACCACCGCACTGGGTATAACCCCGACCATCGAACATTCAATTACTCCTGGGTTAACGCCGCTGAAGGGCAGAAAATGCAGGGTTATTCTCCTTGGGGCTGGAATATCCGCGTTAACATCTGCCTATGAGCTATCCAAGGCCGGATATGAGTGCATTATATTAGAGGCATCACACAGAGCCGGGGGCAGAAATCTTACCTTAAGGCAGGGGGATTTTATTGATGAAGTAGGTAACCCTCAGCAATGCCAGTTCGATGATGCACCACACCTGTACATGAATGCCGGTGCCGCAAGAATTCCACACACTCATCATAAGATCCTCGCTTATTGTAAAGAGTTGGGCGTCGAGCTCGAAATTTTTGAAAACGACAATCGTAATGCCTGGGTGCAGGACCCTAAGTTTAATCTGGGCAAACCCGTTCGCAGTAAAGAATATCTTGCTGACGCCAGGGGCTTCATGGCCGAATTAATGGCCAAATCAATTACTCCAGAAGATCTTGATGCCCCTTTTTCAGAGCTCGACGCGGAGCTGCTACTGAATTTTATTAAACGTTATGGCGACTTATCAGATGCGGGCCTGTACAAAGGATCTACCCGCGCAGGATATCTGTCTGGCGGCATGTTATCGCCTGGTATTAAAAAAGGCGTCTTTGATTTTTCAGAACTGCTGAAAGCAGACTTCTGGAAATTTCGGATGCACTGGGCAGAAGCACCCGATCAAGGCAGCCCGTTGCTGCAGCCGGTTGGCGGTATGGATATGATTGTTAAAGGCTTCATGAAGAAAGTCGGGCATCTCGTCACCACCGGTGCCCAGGTCCGTTCTATTATGAATAAAAGTGACAGCATTGCTGTCGAATACGAACACAAAGGTGAACTAAAACAGATTGAAGCTGACTACTGCCTGAATTGTATTCCTACACACCTGGTAACTGGCCTCATACACAATTTCCCAACTCGATATGTTGAGGGTCTAAAAGCAGTAGGACGAGGTAACCTGACTAAAATTGGTTTCCAGGCTAACGAGCGCTTCTGGGAAAAAGAGTCCATTTACGGTGGTATTTCCTGGACAAACCAGGACATTCAGCAAATATGGTATCCGTCCCATGGTATCCATCGGGAAAAAGGCATCATTCTTGGAGCCTATGTGTTTGGTAATAAAAATGGCCAGATGTGGGGAGAACTCAAGCACGAAGAGAGAATTGAAAGAGCGCTTCTGCAGGGGGAGCAAGTACATCCGGACTATCGAAAGTATCTGAGCGCCGGTGTTACCATACCTTGGCACAGGATGAATCACATGCTCGGGTGCGATTCTCGCTGGTCAGCCCAAGCCAGAAACTCCTATTTCAAAGTATTACAACAAGCAAGTGGACGCCATTATATGATGGGTGACCAAATCAGCTATCATCCTGCCTGGCAAGAGGGAGCTGTGAGTTCAGCGCATTTCACTATTAATGAAATTGATAAGCGCGAACAGGCAAACCGGGTTACATCATTATGAACGGATTTCTATTAAATACGCTATTTTCGTTACTGCTGTTATTTTCAGTTTCAGATGCCCTTAGCGCGCCTGAAAAGCTGGGTATCTGCGTTACCTGCCACGGTGTGGACGGTCGCGGCAACGAGGCGGTCGGTGCGCCCAAAATAGCAGGTATGGAAGACTGGCATATCCGTGACCAACTGATCGGCTTTCAAAAACAATATCGTGGTGCTCATGCAAGCGATGGATATGGTCGAGAAATGAAAGCCATGGCAGATTTCCTGACCGAGAACGAAATCGAAGAACTGATCAAATGGATAGGCAAATGGCCAACCGATATTACGCCTACTACTGTTCCTGGCAATACCGAAAACGGACAAGCCCTTTACGCAGCCTGCGCCATCTGCCACGGTACTAATGGCCAGGGTAATGCCGCTCTGAAAAGCCCGGCCCTGGCTGGACAGAACGATTGGTATTTGCTGAGGCAACTCGACAATTTCAAATCGGGCCGGCGAGGCACCCATGCTAATGATGTCTACGGACAACAGATGCAGTCAATGATGAAGACGCTGCCTGATGATGACGCCATACGCGATGTAGTGAGCTTTATTCAGTCGTTACCAATACCCGATTAGGGAAAATTAAATTAACTCACCAGGAAAGAAAAATGAAAAAACATCTAATGATTCTCGCAAGTTTAAGTCTATGGCTAGTTGGAAGTGCAGTGGCCGATGTTATTCGACATCCATTACCTAATAATTCAACCTTTCCCATAGCATCCGCAGTTGAAGTACCCGCTGGGACCACGATCACTTTCCACAGTGGTACCGTGCCTGGGGCTGCAGACAGAACCGCTGAACGCGGAACTCCAGCCTTTTATGGAGATACCAGGACTCAGACCATCAGTGTATTCGAGCGGATTAAAAAGAACCTGGAATCCCAGGGTATGGACATGGGTAACATCATAAAATTAACCGTATTTCTAGTCGGTGACCCCGCCAAGGGTAATGCCATGGACTTCGCCGGTTTTATGGAAGCTTACGTACAGTATTTCGGAACAAAGGAACAACCGAACCTACCTGCCAGATCAGCGGTTCAGATAGCCGGGTTGGTTGGTCCTCTCATGTTCGTTGAAATAGAAGCGATAACAGCGAGATAGTCTAAAAAGTATGATCTCAGTTTATCAAAGCATCTTGCCTGCGAAACTGACATCAATGCTTAAACTCGATCAAACTTATTACGATCAAGTACGACCCTAAAGTGCTCGTTGAAGCATGGCCAACAATCGTTCCCAGGCTTTCTCTGCCTGGGGATGATTGTAAACTCTTGAATCGGGCGGACACCAACCATGCATGGCTCCCTCATAGACTTCAATCTCTGATTTTATACCCGATGCCGTAAAGGCCTGAGCTAATATGTCCTTGGTTTCAGGTTCACGCTGATCATCATTTTCTGCCACCGCAATTAGAAATTCGGCCTTCATGTCTGGAATCAACAGATGAGGACTATCTGACTTAGCGGTTACCAGACCACCGCCATGAAACGAGGCGCCCACGCCTATTCTGTCTGGCTTTGTCGCCGCGGTTCTCATTACCATCGGTCCGCCCATACAATAACCCATGGTAGCCGCCTTTCTCTGGATATCGACGGCTTCCTGTAAATCAAGGAATTCAATGAACGCAGTTGCATCCGTGAAGTGGGTACTAGCGGACAGGCGTCTAGCATACGGTAACACCATGGCTCGAGTTTCTGGATCCTGAAAACTAGCCCCCTCCGGGGCTACCGGCGCACGTGCACTGCGGTAAAACGGATTCACCACCAGCACAGCATAGCCGGCTTCTGCAAGGCGTGTTGCCATTCCACGAAATGCCGAGCGCAAACCCATAATGTCAGGCCAGATGAGAACGGCAGGATGCTTACCCTGCTTTGGATGAACGAAATACGCATCTGCGATTCCGTCTGGTGTGACTATCTCAACATCAGTTCCCAGAACAGTCTCAGCAGCTGCCGTACCTGACAAAACAGTAGCGCCTGTCATCCCAGCAACAGCGATCCCAGCAGCCAAGCCGTTAAATTGCCTCCTGGACAGGTTTTGCAGATAGATCTCAGACTCTGCTGCGGTATCTTCATCACACATTATGTTCTCCTCTCATATTATCGAGTTTTAGGCCTAGGGTGTGTAACTTAATCCTTTTGATTGCCCCAAAGATTGAGGTAAAAGTCGGTATGCATCTTCCATGAATTCTATCAGTAGCGGTCTTGTATTCCTGGGATCAATCATATTTTCAATACCGAATGCATGCGCATTGCGTAAAGGCGAAGAAATAGCCTGCAGCCTATCTTCAATTTCCTGACGCTTGGCCTCTGGGTCAGCGGCAGATTCAATTTCCCGTTTATACGCAATGGCAGTACCGCCTTCTATGTGCATGGAACCTCCATGGGTAGACGGCCAGGCATAGCGACGATAGAACCCCTTTTCACGATGGTGCAACCCGCCAGCAACTCCATATAACTGCCTGATCACGATACAGGCATAAGGCATACTACTATTATGGATTTTGGTTAGAACCCTTGCCCCAGCCCTGACAATGCCAGCATTTTCCTGCTTTGGCCCTACCGAAAACCCTGGCTCATCGGCAAAATAGACCATTGGCAAATTAAAGGTTTCGCATAGTTCGACTAATCGAATTGTTTTTTCTCCAGCCGGAATATCCATGGAACCGCCATTAAACTTGGGATTGTTCGCCATCACCCCACAAGGCATCCCATTTAGGCGGGCCAGCCCAGTTACCCTGGCCTTTCCATAATAGGGTCCAATTTCAAAAAAACTATCTCTGTCGAGCACGGCCTGCAGAATTTTTTTTGGGTCATAAATCTGCCGTCTATTCTTTGGAACAATACTCATCAGACTTTGGTCTCGTCGTTCAGGGTCATCGTCGCATTGACTAATAGGAGGTATTTCGTGCACATTATCTGGCAGGAAAGAAAGAAACTGCTTAATCTGATCGATTGCATCCTTTTCATCTTCCGCCAGGTTCATGATCACGCCGTTGCGGACCTGGACACGTTCATCACCCAGGTCTTCCTTAGTTATGGGCTGCCCAGTTGCTTGTTCCACTACCTTTGGCCCGGCAACAAAAACCTGGCTGGTATTTTTGACCATTAAATTAAAATGGCAAAGACAAGCCTGCACAGCCGGAAGTCCAGCCACTGAGCCCATAACCGCTGAAACCACGGGAACTTCCTGCATTAACTTTATTCCAAGGTCTGCTCCTGCACCTTCCGGTAGATAAGTACGACCAATCTGTTCGAAGGTTTTAACACTACCACCAGTCGCATCTAACAACCTGACATAAGGGGATCTGGAATTCAGCGCATAATTCTCTATAAAACGCGCTTTGTTACCTACATTTGCGTCAGCAGAGCCACCGCGAATAGTAAAGTCACCACCTGAAAATGTAATCTTGCGTCCATTTACCTTACAGGTTCCAATAATCGTATTAGAGGGTTTTAAGGATTTCAATTTCTGGCCTTCCCAGACAGCCGTTCCTGCTAAAGGACCTATTTCTTCGATACTGGACGGATCTCCCAACAGATCCAGTCTTTCTCGTACGGTGAGTTTTCCCCTGGAGTGATGGAAGGCGATACTATCTTCACCGCCCATCTGTTCAGCCATCCTGTTCTGGCGCTCAATCTCGTTTATCTCGTCCTGCCAACTCATAGCGTCCTCCTCAGGGTCTTGGGGAGACCAGGCACGGCCTATCCCTTTCCTGATATCTACTAAGCTAACAAATCACAAAAATAATATCACGTCATCCAGCGGGCTAAAATGAACTGCTAACCAAGTCAGTCTAAACTATTAACAACGACTCCAACTTCCAGGCTTTACTAAATTATCTTAGAATGACCTTGGCATCAGAATTTGACCTGAGTATCAACCTGGACTCGGCGATATTCACGAGAGCTTGCCGTCATGTCCTGGTCATTAGCAAACAAGGTTAAGGCAAGAGACCAGTTTTCAGTCAGCATCCAGCTTCCTTTTAAGATATGGCCTTCGCCGTCAGTACCACCACCGGCAAAATCAGAACCAGTCGTCAGGCCCAATACAGCATCAGCCTCCAAATGAAGGTATTGATAGCCAAACTGCCAGGATCCAGGTACCTTTGCCTTGCCTAACCTGAACCCAGCCGACCAGCCTATATCAGCTGTATCTACAGCAAGATTCTCTACCCTTTCTGCAAAAGCAACCACCGGTAAACCAGACAAGCTGAATTCTGTCTGCACAAATACCTGGAGTTGCTCATAGTCAAAGCTGTACTGACAACCGGTGAGACCTGCTCCATCAGAACAGTCAAAACTGTTACCAAAGTAATCTTCATCTCTAAAGATGGCTTCCCGACCAGCAATGGCTAGTTGGTAGTAACCTAACCCAGCGGTCAGCCTGGTATCGCTCAGTTGTTTGATTAGACCACCCTGCACTCCTAGTAAGAAAGTCTGGTCATTTTTAGTGTCACTTTCGAGCCAGTTTAATGCTCCATGCAAAAATGTCTTATCTGTCTGGTAAGACAGGGCTAACCCCTCAGGGTTATAATCATTGTCCCAGATTAACTCTGACTTTTCGGATTTAAACCAGATATTCTTAAATTTACCCGCTCTAAGGGTAACTAGATCATTTAGTGTCCACTGCAAGTAAGCCAGGTCTAAGCCGAAATTTTTGGTCGAACCAGCGCCTCTAAGAGTCTGGTTGCTGGAGACAGGATCAATGCCACCACTAGCCAGGCCGATGGTCACCTCCAGATCATCGCTCATCTTCGCTTGCATACCAATTCGAGCGCGCATTCGGTTTCGCTCCCGATCATCTGAGCCCTGAATATCGATACTTTCATACCGATAACGAAAATCACCCTGTAATTTTATACGGTCTGTCCAAACCTCAGGTTTTACAGCCGCTATATTACTACCAGTTAGAACAGGAGCCAGAGCCGGCTGCGATGGATTGCTTGCTTTCAAGGCTGCATTTTCAGCTTCAAGAGCTGCAACTCGCATCACTAGCTCAGCGAGATCGCGCTTTATTGCATCCAGTTCGGCTGTGTCACTGGCGTAAGTCAACACTGATACCGTGGAAAACGTAAAAACCAATATTAATCTGATCAGCACATTCATAGATTTACCTTGAGTTACGTATTTTGATAAGTCCTGAAAAATCGCGGGCATTTTCGCATGAGTTGCACGCTATAGGGTACATTTTAGAACGAACAGGGTAAAAATATTTAGTGGTCAGAACATGCGGCCTATTGAAAAACCGCTGCCTTTTCGAAGTAAAGGCAACTGAGTGATGAGAGGATCCGATACAACACTAAAGGGATTCATTCCTGAGCCTATCAGCAATCCTCGCTCCAGAGGACTTTTTACAAATCAGCCCCCCTAATACTTGCTTTCTGAACAGATAGTCTTGGTGATTAATTACGAACACAGATAAAGAAAAAGAGCGGTTGCCCGCTCTTTTTCTTACGCAAATTCCTAACCAAAAAAAAGTAACTGCTCTTTTTTCTAAAGCAAAAAAAAGTAACTGCTCTTTTTTCTAAAGCAAAAAAAAGAGCGGTTGCCCGCTCTTTTTTCTTACTAGCTTGTATCAGAAATTGTAGGATACGCGCCCATAGTAATAAGCGCCCTGCCAATCCACTGTCGTACTAGAATTGTACAAGCGTCCACAGCAGTAATCGCCGATGTTATCCTTTTCAGGATACTCATCAGTCAAATTACGACCACCTAAGCTAACCCTCAGCTCATCTGTGAACTGGTATGAAGCTTCCAGATCAAGAAATGTGATCGCGCTATAGGTTTGTATCAAAGTTGGCGGACAATCCCCACCTTGACAGTTACTGGACTCACCAAAATAACTGGCTCGAGCCATCACTGACCAATCACCCATATAGTGGTTATAAGTCAGGATCCAACGTGTATTAGGTGTCAAGTTGGTGAAGTCATACTTATTTTCATCATTAAAATAAGCACCAGTATCAGACTCGAACGAGACATCATTAAAGTTCATAGACGCTGTCAACTTACCACTTGAGTTCTCAAAATCAAACGGCATGGTAGCAACGATATCTACGCCTGAAGACCGGGTGTCAAACGCGTTGGTAAACCAGTTAACACCACCAATCGAGTTGGCACCAGCAACACCGGCTGCAACCAAGGCTAGGTAATTGTCATACGCCGAGCCCGCAGTTGAGTCAGTCGATACATCCTGAGTCGATACCGAATTGGTTCGATCATCAATATCAATCACGTAAGCATCAATTGTCAACGTCGCTGTCTCGCCTGATATAACCATACCAACAGTCATGCTCTGACTCTTTTCAGGCTTGAGCGGAACCGCACCCAGCGCTCCTGCGACATTGCCACCGGCTGGGAACAAACCAACAGCAACTGGCGTACCATTCGGCAGACGAGTTGACACGTTCGTTGTACCCTGCTGACCCGGAGTAGGCGCCCTGAAGCCAGTTCCAAACGATCCTCTAAGGCTGACGTTGTCTGTTACGTGATACATGCCGGCTACTTTACCGATGACTTCTGAATCAAAGTCTGAGTAGTCTTCATATCGAATGGCTGCCTGGTAGGAGAACTGATCCGAGGTTTCGCCATTGACTTCCGCATAGAGCGCAAACGAATCACGAGAATAGACACCCGAAAACGCAGGTGAATAACCAGGGAATCCATTTGAACCTACAGCCAGAGCCCGAAAAACGGGGTCGCTGCTATCGGCACAATCCAGCGTAGAACCATTGGCAATAACGGCTGCACCAGCGGCAGTTGCAACACCCGCATCACAGAATCCATAGGGATCCGGATTAGAGTAAGGGCCAACCTGATAAGAGTTCAACTCGCCCTGGTGAATTTCATATTCTTCATCCAGATAAGAAAGACCAAAGGCCAGAACCGCAGTATCACTCAGGTCCATATTAAAATCAGCCTGTACCTGAAGCTCGGTGTTACTCAAATCTCCAGGGTGGAAATCCTTCTGGCTGCTGGTATCACCCATAGATGGGTTGAAGGTATTCTTCAGGGTATAAGAGATTTCGTTATTACCATAACGAACGCTCAGGTCATACATGATGCCATTGCTCATCTCGTTCTTCACACCGAATACGGTTGAAACATCAGTCACTTCACCAAAGAACCGCGGCGTAAAACCACCAGGGTACTCTTCCAGCTGATTCCAGATACTGCCATCCGCAGTTCTGAGATC